>SAMEA5043647__coassemble_64_pt1 | contig 34582 bp, 34 predicted proteins | sample SAMEA5043647__metabat2_low_PE_001 | metagenome-assembled genome bin SAMEA5043647 (sample SAMEA5043647) | Gadus morhua | reverse complement strand
AATTAATTTTAACTAACTCTTTGTTAATTGCCGACTCATCCATACGTCTTAGTAAAATATTCATCGCTAAACCACGACACGCTTCTTGGAATGCCATAAATACACCGAAGAATGACGTTACTACAGCAAAAATATTAATCACGATACCCGTAACTGTTGCCCAGCTTCCTGGGAAGTAATGAGCAATAATGGCTAGAGCGGAGATATTTTTATTCATCGCTTCAGCGGCTTGCTCTTGGCTGATAGCAAAGGTAAATGACACAGCAAAGAAGAAAACAACAACAAATAAGATTGAAAAAGCAATGTTCATCGCTCTTAGTGATTTATAACGCGCAACTTCAATAGATTTCTCACGTGAACGGTATGAGATAACCATAGGGCTAAGAGATTGAATAAAAAGAATAGAAGTTAGTGTAAATGGAAGCGTAATAATCGCATCTTTTAGCATTGGACCAAAAGATCCAATAGCAGGAACATTAGCAAAGTCCCAACGAGAAACTAATAACAACCCCATAACCGCAACTAATGAAAGTACTGTTACAGCCATAAATCCAGACAGTTTGAATAGTAGCTTTTCACCTTTAGAACCAATAAAAGCAAGTACACAAATTAAGCCCAAACCATAAAATGAACTATCATTTAAATGCCCTTCAGTGACACCAAATGAATGTAAATATGAAGAACTGTCATTCGTTACCGCAAGTGAATATACCAACACCCAAATAACAAGCATGATGAAATAAAGAGCACCTAAAGCGACGCCCCAATTTTTACCTAGATAACCAGTAATCACACCAGGGTAATCTGTACATGTTTTTGCTTCAGCAAGAGTATTGATAAAAAGTTTTTGAAACAAATACATGGCTGGGTAACCAATAATTGAAGACAGAAGAAAAACCCAGATCCCCATGATACCTACTTGAACAGGCAAAAATACGATCCCTGCCCCTATCGCCATACCAATGCTGATTACAATCCATCCAATATCGACACTGTCGAATTTAGTGGCTTTTTTCCATTCAGAATCAGTCATATCACTTTTACCATGACTTGGATTCGCCAATGTAGCTGTGTTCATATAAAACTCCATCTTTGTAGGGAACATTATTTTTATAATTTCAAAGCGCCTAACTGCCAGCGCTTGCAACTTTTGAAGAATCTACTCTCTAATTAAAAAATAACAATGCAATTTTATTTGAAATGATATCGAGATCTCAGTTCGTAAAATAAACAAAGATTTGCCATAAAGTCATTGCATTCCCTTACGAATAAGCATAAATTCAACTCACACAAAATAAATGCAATTATTTTTGCATAATTAAAAAGCACACCACCAAGTCAACAATAGTTGCAAAAAAGGATGGGAAATATGAAACAAATTATCGTGGCAAAATCAGCTCCAGAAGCAATCGGTCCTTACTCTCACGGTACTGCATTTAATGGTCTTATTTTCACATCAGGTCAATTACCTGTTGATAGCTCAACAGGCTCTGTTGTAGAAGGGGGTATTACCGCTCAATCAGAAATGTCTCTTAAAAACTTAATTTCAGTAATTGAAGCCGCTGATGGTGATGTGAATACGGTTTTAAAAACAACCTGCTACCTTGCTAACATCACTGATTTTTCTGCATTTAATGAAGTATATAAAACCGTTTTCCATACCGACTGCCCTGCTCGTTCTTGCTTTGCGGTAAAAGATCTTCCGCTTGGCGTATTAGTTGAAGTCGAAGCGATTGCTCACAAGAAAACAACGGTATAACTAAAAAGGTGAACAAAATGAACTCTACCTGGAAGCAATACATTACTATTTTAAAAAATGTCGTGAAGCCAGCTCTTGGCTGTACTGAACCTATTTGTGCGGCCTATGCAACAAGCGTAGCAACGCAAATGCTAGGAGAAAAAGCAGAAACAATTGATGTTTTTGTCTCTGATAATTTGTATAAAAATAGTATGGGTGTTTTTGTTCCAAGAACAGGTAGAGTTGGTCTTGCCATCGCAGCAGCGACTGGCGCTACAGGTGGAAATCCAGAAGCTGGTTTAGAAGTTCTTGCAAAACTGACTGAATCCCAAGTAAATGAAGCGCAACAACTTATTGATGCTGGCCGAGTTCAAGTAAAACGAGAAACTACAGAGGAGTTCATTTATTGTCGCGTTGTAGTTAAAGGCTCACAACATCACGCAGAAGTCACCATCAGCGGGGGTCACACTCTCATTGTAGAAAAACGACTTGATGGTAATGTCATTTTTTCCCTTGATTCTTCATTACCAAAAGCCTCTACCGCTTCTATTTGTGATGGTGTAGATATCACTATTTCATCCATTTATGACTTTGCAACTCACGCTGAATTCGATGACATTAAATTTATTCTTAAAGCTAAAGATCTCAATATTGCACTAGCTCAAGAAGGACTAAAGAACCCATACGGCTTAGAAGTGGGTCGAACTTATCAAAAGAACATAGATACTGGTTTACTTTCAAAAAGCTTAGACAGTGATATTTTAATTTATACCTCTGCCGCGTCCGATGCTCGAATGGGTGGTGCAAATTTACCAGCCATGTCTAATTATGGCAGCGGAAACCAAGGTATAGCAGCTACGATTCCTGTAGTAAAAATGGCTGACTTTTATAATGCCGACGAAGAAACATTGGCAAGAGCATTCATAATGAGTCATCTTGGTGCTATTTATATTAAATCTCATTATCCTCCACTATCCGCTTTTTGTGGCAACGCAGTAACCTCTGCGGCTGCAGCAATGGCAATGGTCTATTTAGCGGGTGGGTCATTCGAACAATCTTGTTCTGCAATACAAAATACCATCAGTGACACCAGCGGTATGATCTGCGATGGTGCAAAGTCGACTTGTGCGATGAAAGTAGGCAGTAGTGCCCAATCAGCAATGAAATCATCCCTACTTGCCTTAAATAATCATTGTGTAACGAAACAGGGTGTTATTGCTGAAGATGTAGAAAAAACCATTAAAAACATCGGTAGAATGATAACAACCGGAATGCCAAATATTGATCATGAAATCATTGAAATAATGGCGTCATAATGAAAAGATGTCACTTACACTCTAAGTGACATCATCTTTTTACCAACATGAAGAAAACATATGCTACATAAACTTTCTACTGCCGATAAACTCATACTGAAATCAACTTATAGTATTGTTGATGGCATTGCTGCTATGTTTGGAAAACATGTTGAAGTGGTACTGCACTCTCTTGATTCTGATAATCCATCAATCATTAAAATCGCTAATGGCCATGTCACGGGTCGTGGTATTGGTGCGCCAATTACCAATCTTGCATTAGAAAAATTGAAAGCAGGATCCGATGTATCTACCCCTTATTTCACCAGAACAGATAAAGGTGAACTACTTCGTTCTGTTACTTCGATGATTAGAAATGAGGTGGGAATACCTATCGCTTTACTTTGCATTAACTCTAATCTTGATGTGCCAATGAATAGCTTCTTTATGGACCTATTCCCACAAGCAAATCAATTAGCAGCGTCACCTGAAACCTTTGCAAAAGACAGTATTGAAATGCTGACAGACTCTATTGCAAGAATACAAAGTGAAGTATTGGAAGATGAAAGCATTACAGTTTCTCGCAGAGTAAGAACGATTGTTGAGCGCTTACATCATCAAGGTGCATTTAATATAAAAGATGCAACTCAAATAACCGCCAACATTCTTAACGTATCTAAAGACTCTGTTTATCGTTATTTAAGAAAATTTAAATAATAAAAAAGAAAAGAACGTCATACAAAAAAGCCCTGAGAACTTATCATTCTCAGGGCTTTTATTTTATAAGCTATTTCATAAAGCGAAGTGCTTATATTAACCAGGTAATTGGTATGTATATGGTGCTTGTATCCCTAGAGGAATACCTAGAGCCCAGTACGCTAGTAAGAAGATTGTCCAACCAATTAGCATAGCGATAGAGAAAGGCATCATTAGAGAAGCCAATGTACCGATACCTGTAGACTTAACATAACGTTGGCAATAAACCACAACTAATGGGAAGAATACCATCAGAGGTGAAATAATGTTTGATACAGAATCACCCACACGATATGCCGCTTGAGACAGCTCAGGTGAAATACCAACCCCCATTAGCATTGGAACCAGTACCGGACCAATTAGTGCCCATTTAGCGGAGGCCGAACCAATAAGTAAATTAACAAAAGCGGTTAGTAAAATCATACCAACAATCGTTAGTTGCCCAGGAAGGTCAAGCGCCTTCAAGAAATCAGCACCGTACATCGCTAAAATAGTACCGATGTTTGATTGACTAAATGCCACTAAGAATTGCGCACAGAAGAATGACATAACCATGTAAGCACCCATTGTGCCCATTGTTTCTGACATTGCTTTAATTACATCATTACTGCTCTTAAATTTACCAGAAACACGTCCAAAAACGATACCAGGGATAACAAACAGAATAAAAATCAATGGAACAATAGACTTCATTAGCGGCGCAGAGAACGACGTAATTTCACCTTCTGGTGAACGAAGTGCTGAACCTTCAGGATAGATAAGCGCAATTAATAATGCGATACCAGCAACCATAGCCCAGCCTGCATATTTAAACGCTTTTGATTCGATTTCAGTAAAAGAACCAAGATCTGGCGCTTCTTCTGCATCTTTATCTACAGGCGTATTTGCCAAGCGTGGTTCAATGATTTTCTCTGTCACATACCAACCAATAGCAACAATCAGTACAGAAGAAAGTCCAGTAAAGAAAATATTCGCTAATGGATTAACAACATACGATTGGTCCAGTACTTGAGCGGCCGTTTGTGTAAAGCCTGCCAATAATGGATCAATGCCTGATGGAATAAAGTTGGCAGAAAAACCACCTGATACACCCGCAAATGCAGCGGCAATACCCGCTAACGGATGACGACCCGCCGCGTGGAAAATGATACCACCTAGTGGGATAACTAATACATAACCTGCATCCGCTGCTGTGTGTGACACAATCGCAACTAAAATAAGCATTGGTGTTAATAATTTAGCTGGAGTGAAGTTAAGCATTTTCTTTAGGCCAGTTTGAATAAAGCCTGAAGAATCTGCAACACCAACACCTAGCATTGCAACCAGTACAATACCTAACGGTGCAAAGCTAGTAAAATTAGTGACCATTGTTGCTAAAAAGTTCGCTAAAGAATCACCCGTTAAAAGGTTTTTCACCTGAACCGCATCTTGGGTTACAGGATGAATTAGATCAAAGTTAATCTGTGATAATAGCGCTGAAAGCCCCCAAACAATTAAAAGGCCCCAGAAAAAAAGTAAAGCAGGATCTGGAATTTTATTACCTACTCGTTCAATAGTGTTTAGAAAGCGGTCCATAGCGCTAAGCTTTGGTGCCTTCTCTGTTGATTGGTTACTCATTCATAATTCCATAGTAGTAAATGTTGTATTTAAAGATAAAGAGCTTTGATTTTTTTTATTCTTTATCTATTCCTTTGCTAAATCAGTGTAAACCAGATATTGCCAAGAAAAGTTTAATACATTGCATTTTCACCACGATGAAAATGTTTAATTTGTAAATCAATGTTTCAGTGAAACATATAACTAACAAACTTAATAACTGCATTACAATAGAAACAAAAAAAGCGCCTTTCGGCGCTTTCTGTTTATTTGATATACATTAGCAAATTAAGTGAAAATTATTCCCACTCAATCGTCGCTGGTGGTTTACCTGAAATATCGTAAACAACACGAGAAATACCACCAACTTCATTAATAATACGGTTAGATACTTTACCTAAGAAATCGTATGGTAAATGTGCCCAATGCGCCGTCATGAAATCAATTGTTTCTACCGCACGTAGAGAGACAACCCAATCGTATTTACGGCCATCACCCATTACGCCAACAGAGCGTACTGGTAAGAATACCGTGAATGCTTGAGATACTTTATTGTAAAGATCAGCATTATGAAGTTCTTCAATAAAGATCGCATCAGCACGACGAAGTAAATCACAGTACTCTTTCTTAACTTCGCCAAGAACACGTACACCTAGACCGGGCCCAGGGAACGGGTGACGATAAAGCATGTTGTATGGAAGACCTAATTCTAGACCAATCTTACGAACTTCATCTTTAAACAATTCACGTAACGGTTCAACAAGACCCATTTCCATGTCATCAGGAAGGCCGCCAACGTTATGGTGAGATTTAATAACGTGTGCTTTACCCGTTTTAGACGCCGCAGACTCGATAACATCTGGGTAAATTGTCCCTTGAGCTAACCACTTAGCATTTGATAGTTTCTTAGATTCTTCATCAAAGATATCAACAAACACATGACCAATGATCTTACGCTTAGCTTCTGGATCGGATTCACCACTAAGAGCAGTTAAGAAACGCTCTTCAGCTTCAACATGAATGATCTTAAGACCAAAGCCTTCACTGAACATTTCCATCACTTGTTCTGCTTCATTTAAACGAAGTAAACCGTTATCAACAAATACACACGTTAGTTTATCGCCAATTGCACGGTGAGCAAGCATCGCAACCACAGATGAATCAACACCACCAGAAAGACCAAGGATAACTTCATCGTCACCCACTTGCTCTTTAATACGAGCAACTGCATCTTCAATGATAGATGCAGAAGTCCACAGACCTTCACAACCACATACATTAAGAACAAAGTTCTCAAGCATTTTTAGGCCATTTTTAGTGTGTGTTACTTCTGGGTGGAATTGAACACCGTAATATTTTTTCTCTTCATTCGCCATTGCAGCGTAAGGACAAGTTTCTGTCTCTGCAATTTTTACGAAATCAGATGGAATTTCAACAACTTTATCACCGTGGCTCATCCAAACATCTTGAGTTGCTTCAAGATCTTTAAACAACGCTGATTCGCCAGTTACTTGAACCGCAGCATAGCCAAACTCACGCTCAGTAGACGTTGCTACTTTACCGCCAAGTTGCTCTGCCATTGTTTGCATGCCGTAACATACACCGAATACAGGAACACCAGAATCAAATACATATTGAGGAGCACGAGGAGAATTTGCTTCTGTCACACTTTCTGGACCACCAGATAAGATGATGCCATCAGGATTGAAGTCACGGATATCCGATTCTTCTACATCCCAGCTCCAAAGCTCACAGTAAACACCAATCTCACGGATACGACGCGCAACAAGCTGCGTGTATTGAGAACCAAAATCTAAAATAAGAATGCGTTGAGCGTGGATATTAGTCGTCATTAGTCTTTCTCAAAAAGTCATTTATTTAGTGTGGTTTTACTATAAAACCACACGCTTAAAATTGAATTTGGTACAAAGTATTTTTCTCATATTTCAAAGCAGAATCACTCGAACTCGAAGAGAAGGTACAACATTTACAATGTGCAAACGAGTACCTTTAACAACGAAACCGTAAGATTCTACAAAAACTAAGAAAAATTAACCTAGGCGCTTTTTCTAACCTAAACGGTAGTTTGGTGCTTCTTTTGTGATCTGAACATCATGTACGTGCGATTCTTTCATACCCGCACCTGAGATTCGTACAAATTCTGCTTTAGTACGCATGTCTTCAATCGTTGCAGAACCCGTTAGGCCCATGCTTGAGCGTAAACCACCCATTTGTTGGTGAACGATCTCTTTTAGACGACCACGATAAGCGATACGACCTTCAATACCTTCTGGTACAAGTTTGTCGGCTGCATTATCTGATTGGAAGTAACGGTCTGAAGAACCTTGAGACATTGCGCCAAGAGAGCCCATGCCACGGTAAGATTTGTATGAACGACCTTGATAAAGAATAACTTCACCCGGTGCTTCTTCTGTACCAGCAAACATTGAGCCAACCATGACACATGATGCACCGGCAGCGATTGCTTTACAGATATCACCAGAGTAACGAATGCCGCCATCTGCAATAACAGGGATGCCGTGAGCATTTGCCACTTCAGCTGCGTCTGAAATTGCTGTAATTTGAGGAACACCAACACCAGTTACAATTCGAGTAGTACAAATTGAACCAGGGCCAATACCTACTTTAACCGCACTTACGCCAGCATCGATTAATGCTTGAGCGCCTAAACCAGTCGCAACGTTACCACCGATGATTTGTAGATCAGGGAAAGCAGCACGAGTTTCACGAATACGTTGTAAAACGCCTTCTGAGTGACCGTGTGATGAATCGATAAGTAGAACGTCAACACCCGCTTCAACAAGAGCAGCAACACGCTCTTCATTACCAGCACCCGCACCAACAGCAGCACCAACACGTAGACGACCACGTTCGTCTTTACATGCATTAGGTTTACGTTCTGCTTTATGGAAATCTTTTGCTGTGATCATACCAGTTAGTTGGAACTCATCGTTCACTACCAATACTTTCTCAACACGAGCTTCATGCATTTTCTCTTGAACTTCTTCACGAGTTGCGCCTTCTTTAACAGAAGCTAAGCGTGCTTTTGGCGTCATTACAACGTCAACTTTCTTAGATAAGTCTGTTACGAAACGAACATCACGACCAGTAATGATACCAACAAGTTCATTAGTTTCAGTTACTACAGGGAAGCCAGCAAAACCGTGTTTTTCAGTCAGATCTTTCACATCTTGAATAGTTGCGTCAGGACGAACGGTTACTGGAGCAGAGACAACGCCTGCTTCAAAGATTTTTACTAAGCGAACTTCTTCAGCTTGCTGTTCAATTGACATGTTTTTGTGGATAAAACCGATGCCACCCTCTTGCGCTAAAGCAATAGCAAGACGCGCTTCTGTCACGGTATCCATTGATGCTGAAATCATTGGGATATTTAGAGAGATGCTCTTCGTTAACTGAGTGCGAATATCAGCGGTGTTAGGAAGAACAGTAGAGTGTGCTGGGACGAGTAAAACGTCATCGAAGGTTAAAGCTTCTTTTGCGATTCGTAGCATTTGCAATATCTCACAACATAAGGTGTTAAAAGAAATAAATCCCACTTTATCGTTTCGCATAATAAAGTGTTTTGGATTTGATATTGCAGACGGATTATACGCATCACGCAAACGCTTGGCTAGACATTTATTTATTTTTAATTTGCAATTACCCCCTTGATATGTATTATATTGCCGCTAATTCCTATATTCATGTCTAAGGCATTCTCATGTCTCTCGATTCTAATCCCCGCATCTTTACAGTCTCCCGATTGAATTCTGAAGTTCGTTTATTATTAGAAAATGAAATGGGAATTGTTTGGCTTGTTGGTGAAGTGTCTAACCTTACGATGCCCGTTTCTGGCCATTGGTATCTCACTCTTAAAGACAGCCAAGCTCAAGTCAAATGTGCCATGTTTAAAGGCAATAATCGTCGCGTAACGTTTAAACCTCAGAATGGTAAGCAAGTACTTGTTAAAGCTCGTCTCTCTTTATATGAGCCTCGTGGTGACTATCAGTTAATCATTGAAAGCATGCAAGCTGAAGGGGATGGTCGTCTTCAACAAGAATTCGATCACTTAAAAATGTCATTAGCCGCTGAAGGCTTATTCGCTCAGACCGCTAAAAAGGCCTTACCAGAGCAACCGAAATGTGTCGGTATTATTACGTCTAAAACAGGCGCGGCTCTTTTTGATATTTTAAACGTATTAAAACGACGAGATCCAAATCTTCCTGTCATCATTTATCCAACCTTAGTTCAAGGCACAAATGCCGCAATTCAAATAGCACAAGCTATTGGACGAGCAAATAGCCGTAATGAATGTGATATTTTGATCGTTGGACGTGGAGGCGGTTCATTAGAGGATCTTTGGTGCTTTAATGAAGAAATTGTGGCAAGAACCATTGCTGCCAGTCAGATACCAATCGTCAGTGCTGTAGGTCATGAAATTGATGTCACTATCGCTGATTTTGTTGCCGATGTACGTGCCCCAACACCTTCTGCTGCGGCAGAACTAGTGAGTCGAGATCTCTCTTCTCAATTGCAGATAGTCTCGCATCAAAAACGTCGTTTACGCAGTGCTATTGAACGTTATTTATCCCAACAACAAAAACGACTTTCGACATATCAATTTAGAATTGAAAAACAACATCCTCAACTTCAATTAAATACACAAAGCCAACGTTTAGACGATCTTAATCAACGCTTAGAAAATCATATTCAACAGCGACTAGAGCGTAATCAGCATAAAATAGAAAACCTTTCTTTACGTCTTAGTAATTTATCTCCCGCAAGAAAAGTACACCAAGATAAGCAACGTATAGAGACATTAAAGCGTCGTCTTTTAGATTCAATGGACAGAAACTTACTGATGCAACGTCATCAGCTTGCTTTAGCTGCTGAAAAACTGGATACCGTAAGCCCTCTTGCAACATTAAAGCGAGGCTATTCAATTACACGTAATGCATCAGGCAGTCTCATAACATCAACTCAGCAGGTTCATACTGGTGATACCATTACGACCCGCTTTGTTGATGGTGAAGTACAATCAACAGTCGATAAGTAACTTACAGCTTATCGCTTAATTGTACTAACTCAGTCTTTACTCGTGATTTTGACTTCAGCTCATTACACTCATGGCAGAAATAATTTGCCGCACCACAGGCGTTAAGCTTTTCCATTTCTTTATTGCAGTCAGGACAATGCGCGATTTTTTTAAAATCAACCTGACAAAAATCACAATGATAACCCTCTTTCTGCCAGCGTAATTCTGATTGGCAGCTTGGGCATTGATTTACTTGCATCACTTACTTCCTCTACGACTATTCACTTTAAACAAATGCAGATCTTTGCGCTTATAGGGATCTGATCAGCGATCATCCCCTTTAAGAACATTTATATAACCACACCCCGAAAGCATTAGTTACATATTCTGCATTTCAATTTAAAACGATATAAAAAACCAATAATGATGTGTGAAACACAAAGATCCAGTACATCAATCAGAGAACAAGAAGACTCTTCCAGTTGAATTACCTTTAATTACATAAATAACAGAGCGTACTCTACACTTCATGTAATTTCGATTTATGCATTCCTATTATCGCTTTATGGACTGCGTTATCATCAATAATTCTTGTTCACCTTGAACTTGTAGTTGCACCTTAATTTCTTGATATTCATCAAATGAAGCAACATGTGTTCCACCACAAGGCAATTTTGCACTACCATCTATACCAAAATCAGCAATCCAATAACGTGAGTCTGTTAACGCTTTACCATCACACTCCATGCTTACCTTACTGCCTAATGATAACCACTCTTTAATCTGTTGGTTTATTTGATGCTCAATAGCAGAAAGATCATCTAGCATTTCAACGCTGTTTAATCCACGCTTACGAAGTGTTTTACCTAAACGATAAATGTCTTCACAATTGTCTTCTGTTACAAAACTTGTAACTTGGGCGTAGTTATTAAAATTGTAATGACCTAATTCATCTTTTCTGTCTGCATCTTTACGCCAATACTTAGCATGAAGCGCTTTATTTAATGCAAGATAGGCAATATGGCCTGCACTGTGTCCTCGGCTTAATGCTTTTTGATGTTCTTCATCAACCGTTAACTCAATGCTATCACCAAGAGAAACGGGCACTGCACTCTCAACTAAATGAGCAACAACAAACACCCAGCCCTCTTCACCTCGTTTAATCGGTATTTCTTTATTGGTATATAGAGTACCCGTCGATAATTCAATAGCAGCAGTATGACAAGCAAGTACTGGATATTCATTTGAACGAGTACTAATCGTTCCTTTATCTTCTGGGTGATCTGGCCAAATATGACTAACAGGGTGAAAAGGCGTTTCTTTCACAACAAGCCATTGGCCTTGTTCTGTTTTTTTAATTAATTGAATTTCAGAGGTGTGTTGCCACGTTTGATGACAGAATAAAACATCCGTTGAAAAGAATTGAGTCATGATTTTTACCTAAAAAAAACGCCCAATTAATTGGGCGTTTATCGTTTAGTTGAATTTATTTTTTATTGCGGTTTTTAACAGCACCAACAAGACGTTTACGTTGACGCTCTTGAGACAATGTTAATTTACCACCGCGATCTTCAAATGGGTTTTCGCTGTTCTGGAATTGAATACGAATTGGTGTTCCCATGATTTCTAATGATTTACGGAAGTAGTTCATTAAGAAACGTTTGTAAGAAGAAGGTAATTCTTTTACTTGGTTACCGTGAATAACGATAAGTGGTGGGTTATAACCACCTGCGTGTGCATATTTCAATTTCACACGACGGCCACGAACCATTGGCGGTTGGTGATCATCTTGAGCCATCTTCATAACACGAGTAAGAACAGATGTACCTACACGCTTAGTTGCTGAAACATACGCTTCTTGTACTGATTCATATAAATGACCAACACCTGTACCATGCAATGCTGAAATAAAGTGAAGACGAGCAAAGTCAACAAAACCTAAACGACGGTCTAGTTCTGATTTTACTTTCTCTTTAACTTCATTATTCAATCCATCCCACTTATTAACAGCAATAACTAAAGAACGACCCGCGTTCAATGCAAAGCCTAACAAGCTTAGATCTTGATCTGAAATATTTTCACGCGCATCAATAACCAATAAAACAACGTTAGCATCTTCGATTGCTTTCAATGTTTTGATTACTGAGAATTTTTCAACGGTTTCATTGATACGACCGCGACGACGAACACCCGCAGTATCGATCAGTACATATTCTTGACCTTCACGTTCCATTGGAATGTAAATAGAATCACGAGTTGTACCTGGCATATCGTAAACAACCACACGCTCTTCACCTAAAATACGGTTAATTAGCGTTGATTTACCTACGTTAGGACGACCGATAATAGCAAGTTTGATTGGTTGATCTTGAAGACGAGCAAAATCTTTCTCTGCATCTTCTTCTGTAAGATCTTTTTCTTCGTCTTCAAAATCTTCAAATTCAGTCAGATCAGTAATCTCACCGTTTTCATCTCTTAAAGATTCTTCAACAAGCTCTTCCATAAAAGGTGCAAGAGCAAGCTCAAGCAGAGAAGTGACACCACGACCGTGTGAAGCGGCGATTTGGTATACTTTACTCATACCTAATTGCCAGAACTCAGCACTTGCCGCATCTGCATCAATACCATCAATCTTGTTTACGACTAAGAATGTTGGTTTTTCACGTGAACGTAAGTGTTTTGCAATCGCTTCATCAGATGATGTTAAACCAGCACGGCCATCAACCATAAATAACACAACATCAGCTTCTTCAATCGCAGCTAATGACTGTTCAGCCATTTTAGTTTCTACACCTTCTTCAGTTCCATCAATACCGCCGGTATCGATCAAAATGAATTCAAGCTCTTCTAACTTAGCACGACCGTATTTACGGTCACGAGTTAAGCCTGGAAAGTCAGCAACTAATGCATCCCTTGTGCGTGTAACACGGTTAAACAGCGTCGACTTACCAACATTTGGACGCCCTACCAGAGCAACAACAGGAATCATATATACCTCTTAATTTAATCATAGGCATAGCGCGAGCTAATACCAATTTGATGATAGTTTTTTTAATATGAACGGATAAAAACCATCACCAAATTGGATTATCTTTCACTATCTAAAAACAATAAAAGGCTCCAAAGTCAGAAGGACTTGGAGCCAATTCACAATTATAGCAAATAAAACTTATTTAATTCGCATTTTTTTGATATCGCCTTCACGTGTAACAATTAGGAAACTATCCCCAACCACTATCGGTGAAACCGCAATACCATCGCTGTCAATTTCTTGTTGCGAAACAAACAAACCGCTTTCTTTATCTAGCCAATGCAAATAACCTTCGTTATCCGCTAAAACTACATAATTATCGATGATAATTGGTGATGTTAACTGACGATACTCTAGCTCTTTATTGTTCCAAAGCTCAGTACCACTTCGTGCATCGACGGCAACAACATGATCTTTTTCTGTTACTAGGAAAAGACGCTTTCCATCCGTAGACATATCCATGGCAGAAGAGTAATTACGCTTCCACGCAGGTTGACCAGTACGAAGATCTAACGCAATCAGCTGTCCGTTATAGCCAATAGTATATAAACGTCCACCAAGGATTAATGGCGATGAATCGACATCAACAAGGCGATCAATTTCAGTCGCTCCTTTTGGTGTTCCTACTGGTTGTTGCCACAATAATTGACCTTTAGACATCAATGCTGCTGCTAAACGTCCATTAGACATTCCCCAAAAGACACCACCAGATATACTGACTGGAGCACTGTCACCACGAAGTGTTAAACTAGGAACTTCACTGTTAATTTCCCACTTTTCGGTTCCGGTTTCCGCATCAAATGCAACCAAAGCCCCACGACTGGTATGAACGATTACATAACCTTCGTCTGCTAATGGTTTAGCAATAACTTCACCATCTACTTTCTCACGCCAAAGCTCTTCACCCGTTTCTGCATCAAGAGTGATAATCTCTCCATTTTCAGAACCAATGAATACTTTTCCATAAGTCAGCGTCAGACCGCCAGATAATCGAGCAGTATCATCTTGTTCTAAATCTTGCTCCCAAATGGTTTTACCGTTTTTAGGGTCAAGTGCTTTAACAAGACCATCTCGACTTGCGACATAAATCTTATCGTAAGCATATGCAGGTGTTAAACGTGAAAAATAGTGTCCAACACCATCACCAATTGAACTTGTCCATTCCGTTGTTGGTTCAAATTGATTCTGAACAACAGGAACAGGTGCCATTACGATTGTATCTTCTTCACTCGCACAACCAACAAGCATGGAGAAACCAAAGGTACATAATGCCGCTTTTTTTAACACCTTACGCATTCAGTTGTCCTTACTCAGCTAAGTCGTCCAATTTCATTTGAACAGATGGATTCATGCCATCTTGAAGTGACTCTGTATATTCAGAACGAGCGGTTGCAATATCACCTTGACTCAGTGCAATGTCGCCTTTCAATTCAGCAACACGAGCAGACCAGCTTGTTGATTTAACACCAGCTAATGTAGTAAGTGCAGCATCAAACTTATTTTGTTCCGCTTGAATACGAGCAGCACGAACTTGAGCCATTGCGACTAATGCATCATCTTTACTGTTGTTTGAAATCCAAATCAACTGTTCTAATGCGGCATCTAATTGATTCGCTTCAACTTGAACTTTAGCTAACTGAAGTGCTGCCAATGCGGCATATTCACTTTTCGCATGTGCTGCAATAAAAGTTTGAGTCGTTTCTTCAGCTTTAGCTCCAGAGGTGTGCAATGCCGTCAATGTTCTTTCGTAACCTGCAGAAGCCGTTTCTTTCGCAGTCACTTGCATCGATTGGTAATATTTCCAACCTAGAATCGCACCAATACCAACAACACCACCAATTACGACAGCCTTGCCATTTTCTTTCCACCAACTTTTAATGGCTTCAACTTGTTGTTCTTCAGTTTCGTAGGCTTCCACGTCCTATCCTCTTAAATCAATTCTGCTAATTTTGCGAATACGTCTGCTTGAGCGAATGTCTCTTGCTCACCAGTACGTAAATCTTTTACGTTTACAGTTAGCTCTGCAACTTCACTCTCACCTAAAATAAGAGCTACCGCTGCACCCGCATTGTCTGCACGTTTAAATTGCTTTTTAAAATTACCACCACCGAAGTGACACATTACTCGTAATCCAGGAACCTGTTCACGCAGTCGTTCAGCCAGTTTCATACCAGCCATTAATGTGTCTGCTCCAGAAGTCACCATATAAACATCAACTGAGCGGCGTACGTCTGTTAATTCTAATGTTTCCATTAAAAGAACTAAACGTTCAAGTCCCATAGCAAAGCCAACTGCTGAAGTCTCTTTTCCACCCAATTGCTCAACTAATCCATCGTAACGACCACCAGCACATACCGTACCTTGAGCGCCTAAACTTTCAGTTACCCACTCAAAAACAGTACGGTTATAATAATCTAATCCACGAACTAAACGTTCATTAACTTGATATTGGATGCCAGCAGCGTCAAGTAGTTCACATAATCCAGAAAAATGTGCTTTTGAATCATCATCTAAATACTCAGATAGCTTAGGTGCATCACCTAAAATAGCTTGTACTGCTGGGTTTTTAGTATCAAGAACACGCATTGGGTTAGTGTACATACGACGCTTACAATCTTCATCCAAGATATCTAAATGTTGTTCTAGGAATTCAATTAATACCACACGATAGTTAGCACGAGCTTCCAATGAACCAATTGAGTTAAGCTCTAAATGAACGTGCTTATCAATACCTAGCTCACGCCACAAGCGTGCTGTCATCATGATAAGTTCAGCATCAACGTCAGGACCGTTCAGTCCGAAAACTTCAACACCTACTTGGTGGAATTGACGGTAACGACCTTTTTGAGGGCGTTCATGACGGAACATTGGTCCCATGTACCATAAACGTTGTTCTTGGTTGTACAACAAACCATTCTCAATCCCTGCACGTACACAACCTGCAGTACCTTCTGGACGAAGCGCTAAGCTATCACCATTACGGTCGTCAAACGTATACATTTCTTTTTCAACAACGTCTGTAACTTCACCGATAGCACGCTTAAATAGATGCGTCTGTTCAACAATCGGCATGCGAATTTCGCTATAGCCATACGCACTAATAACGCGTTTTACGCTGTCTTCTACTTTGTGCCACAATGGCGACTGTGTTGGAAGGCAGTCATTCATGCCTCGAATTGCTTGGATTGCTTTAGCCACGTTCACTTCCCAATGGGTTTTATTTATATCTGGATATTAATCAGTCGATCTGATTAATCTCAATTTGATTTTCTTTTGATAACATCGCTGCTTTTGCACGGATCCTAGCTTCTAGCTTATCCACGATATTGTCGTTATCAAAACGTTCTTTTTGACGAATCCCATCTTCATAGAATGCACTTTTACGATAACTTCCCGCAATTCCCATATGAGACACTTCCGCCTCGCCAGGGCCATTAACGACACAACCAATCAAAGATACATCCATTGGTGTGATTAAGTCTTCTAAACGCTGTTCAAGCTCATTAACCGTAGCAATAACATCAAACTCTTGACGAGAACAAGTTGGGCACGCAATAAAATTAATACCACGAGAACGAATTCGTAATGATTTTAAGATGTCAAAACCAACTTTGATCTCTTCAATAGGATCTGCCGCTAGCGAAATACGTAATGTGTCGCCAATGCCTTCTGATAATAATAAACCTAAACCAACGGCTGATTTAACAGAACCCGCACGAGCACCACCTGCCTCGGTAATTCCAAGGTGCAATGGTTGCACTATCTGTTTTGCTAGCAAACGATAAGAATCGACAGCTAAAAAGACATCAGAAGCTTTGACACTGACCTTGAACTGGTCAAAGTTCATACGATCTAATATATCGACATGGCGCATTGCGGACTCTAGTAATGCTTCTGCTGTCGGTTCTTTATATTTAGCTTGAATGTCTTTTTCTAATGAACCGCCATTCACACCAATACGAATCGGAATATTATTATCTCTTGCACAATCGACAACAGAACGAATTCGTTGTTCATTACCAATATTACCGGGATTAATACGTAAGCAATCCACGCCATATTCCGCAACTTTTAATGCAATACGATAATCAAAATGGATATCAGCAACTAATGGAACCGAAACCTGTTGTTTAATCAACTTAAAGGCTTCTGCCGCATCCATTGTTGGCACTGAAACACGAACAATATCAGCGCCGACTTTTTGAAGTGCATTAATTTGAGCAACGGTAGCAGCAACATCAGTTGTTAACGTATTCGTCATAGACTGAACAGCGATTGGTGCGCCATCACCAATAGGAACATTACCCACATAAATGCGAGTAGATTGGCGACGTTTAATTGGAGACTCTATATGCATGGAATCAACTCATTATTGAGGTAAAGTTAGTCGTGCAACTTTACCGGCAGGATATGCAGATAAATTAACAGGTTTGCCTTTGTAGCTTAATGTGACCGCATTTGGAGCGCCAATCACCAACTCATAAGGCGCTTTGCCTGTTAGTTTTAATGTTTGATTTGATTTCTTAACACCTGAATACAAACGATTGTTTGCGGCGTCTTTCACTTGAAGCCAACAATCACTATTAAATGTAATCACAACATCATCAGTAATAATTGCTTCTTGTGCTTGCTCTGATACTGTCGGCGTTTCAACAGAATCAGTCGCTTCATCAGTAACGGTTATTTCAGCTAAAGGGGCTGCCACTGTATCAGAACTCTCTAATGTATCAATTCCGTCATCAAGTGCCACTGCACTTTCTGTTGAGCTATCAGCTAACTCATCGACAATAACCGCTTCTTCTTTATTTATCTCTTCAACATGAGACGTTGCCTCTGCGGTTTCAAATTGAGCTTGTTCTTGCCACCACCACAGTACAGACATACTTAGAATAAGCGCAAAAATAACCCATGTTAGCTTCATAATACGGTTATCGTGTTTTTCTCTTTTTGTTTTACGAGAAAAACTTTGCATATCGTGTTCTTCAATTTGCGCTTTACCCAGTATATCTAACCCATTCAATACCGCCATTTCTGGAACATTAACGGCTTTTGCATATGAGCGATAATAACCACGAGTAAATGTGGCAAGTTTTCCCATATCAAACTGATCAGCTTCTATCTGCTCGAGAACTTCTACACGCAGTCGTAAGCGCGCTGAAATATCTTCTAACGTTAGATTTGATGCTTCACGAGCGTTTTTTAACAACTGCCCTGGAGCGATAATGGTTTCAATGTTGTCTTCTGTATGTTCAATAGTCATGATTTATATAGGTCTGATATTCTTTGGAGTCCGGATATTTTTGTCCCAAAATGTTTGCATATTTAGTAACCAAATGTGCATTGCCTGCTTTTTTTTCTAATTCTATGAGTAAGCTTAGGCTAACGGGTTTATATCCGTACTTCTTATTAAATTTAAACAGCGAAATCCTCGGTTCTGAATAGTTGCCTTCATCAATATTCAATTTAGCCAATTGAAGGGTGGAACGAACTCGATGGGGATCGTGAGCGAGTGAACGCTCAAAATACGTTTTTGCTGTTACGTTATCTCCACTACTTAGGGCGCACATCGCTGCATTTTCATAGCTTGCTGACACTAAATAGTAATAAGGTTGTTCAATTGCCAGAGTAAACTTTTGCTGTGCTTCCTCATAACGGCCTTTTCTACAGAGAAAAACCCCGTAGTCGTTTAATACATTACCATTTTTTGATGAATAACGTAATGCTCGTTTGTAAGCCTTTTCAGCTAATTCATTTTCTTCTACTTGTTGATAATAATAAGCGAGGGAAGTTTGAGAGCGGTAGTAGTCAGGAGCATATTGTGCAGCCAGTTCCAAATTCTCACGGGCCTTCATCATATTGCCCGCATTTAAGTAACCTAATCCGAGAGTAATTCGAGCTTCGGAAGCTCGAATTATCTCATCGTCGGTCATCTCATCGGCTTCATTAACCGTGACACAACCGGCACTGGTTAACAATCCAATTGCTAACCATGCTGCACTCCATTTTATCATTCTGCTTTCCCTTGCTGTAATACATCAAGATTAAACAGTTTTACAGGGATAGCCTCACCTTGCTGTTTAACTTGAGTGCGTTTAGTTCTATCGATTACATCACCGACCAATTGACCACAAGCGGCATCAATATCATCACCACGAGTTCTACGAACCGTTACCGTAAAATCGTATTCCATCAATGTTTTCATGAATCGATCGATACGTGAATTACTTGGCTTTTTGTATGGTGACCCAGGATATGGGTTAAATGGAATCAAATTAATCTTTGCCGGGGTATCTTTTAGCAATTCTGCGAGTTGTCTTGCATGATCCATATCGTCATTTATATGATCTAAAAGTACATACTCTACCGTTACACGGCCACGGTTAGCATTTGATGATGCAATGTATTCACGAACACACGCTAAAAACGCTTCAATATTCCAACGATCATTAATTGGCATGATCTCACTGCGCAATTTATCCGTAGGTGCATGAAGAGAAATAGCTAAAGCGACATCAACTTTGCCGATCATTTGTTCTAAGCCAGAAACAACACCTGATGTAGATACAGTGACACGACGTTTAGACAAACCAAAACCTAGATCATCAAGCATGATATCTAATGATGGAATTAGATTTTTCATATTAAGCAATGGTTCACCCATGCCCATCATTACGACATTCGTAATTGGACGGCGACCCGTTTCTTTTTCTAAACCAATTTCACGAGCGGCACGCCAAATTTGACCGACAATTTCAGAAACTTTAAGGTTACGGTTAAAGCCTTGTTGTGCTGTTGAGCAGAATGTACAAGCAAGTGCACAGCCCACTTGAGAAGATACGCATAAGGTTGCGCGATCGCCATCAGGGATATAAACCGTCTCAACATCTTGATCACCTACTTTCATCGCCCATTTGATGGTGCCATCAACTGAATGCTGAGCTTCAGATACGTAGGGTGCTCGAATTTCACATTTCTGCTTTAGCTTTTCACGAAGCTTTTTGTTGATGTTGTTCATTTGATCGAAGTCATCACAACCAAAGTGATACATCCACTTCATGATTTGATCTGCTCGGAAGGCTTTCTCTCCTAATTCCTCAGAAAAAAATGCTCGAAGTCCTTTACGATCAAAGTCCAGTAGATTGGTTTTAGTTGTAGTCATGTTGCCTCTCTGATAAATAACATCACCGCTAATATGGGCGCAGAATTGTACAAGCTTTGAGAAGATATTACTAGAGTTTCAGGCACGAGAGCCGTTAGGAGGGAGTTCATTTAACAATAAAAAGGTTATCGTATTTATCGTTCTGTTATCTAGGGTATTCATATTACAGTAAATACAAGCTCCTCTGAATCTTCAGGGAGCCTGCAAACATTCTAAACTCTTAGTTCAATTTACTCAGCAGGGCGTGGGCAAATTTCATCTTCAACAAAGAAATAAGCAATCTCACGAGCGGCTGATTCAGGACTGTCCGAACCATGCACAGAGTTATAACGCATGCTGATCGCATAATCAGAACGCAAGCTACCACAGGCCGCTTCATCTGGATTTGTTTTTCCCATCAATTCACGGTAGCGAGTAATAACACTTTCACCTTCAAGCACTTGAACCATAACAGGGCCTGATGTCATGTACTCAACGAGTGCATCAAAAAATTCTTTGCCTTCATGCTCGGCATAAAAACCTTGAGCCTGTTCTTTTGTTAGAGAGAGCATTTTAGCGGCTACAACTTGCATACCCGTTTTTTCAATACGACGGTAAATAGCACCGATTAAATTACGCTTAACCGCATCTGGTTTTACAATTGAAAAAGTACGTTCTATTGTCATTCTACTTTCCTTCAAGTTTCTTTTACTTCTTAAAAGCTATTATAATTATTAGAAAAAAGACCGAGTCTATTGCCCGATCTTTTCTTATTTATTTTGTAAGAATGTTCGCTAATGTTCTTACACCGACACCCGTTGCCCCTGCAGACCACTTGTCTGAGGGAGCGGTTCGGTAAGTTGCAGAGCAATCCATATGCAACCAGCCTTTCTTATAATCATCAACAAAATAAGAAAGAAAACCCGCGGCCGTACTTGCGCCTGGTGAATAGGCTCCAGAACCAATATTCGCTAAATCAGCAAAATTAGAAGGCAACATCTCACGATGAAATTCCATTAACGGCAAACGCCATAAACCTTCGTTCTCTTCTTGAGCTGAAATTAATGCTTGCTGGCTTAACTTTTCATCAAAACTCAATAATGAATGAAAATCATTACCAACCGCCATTTTAGCGGATCCCGTTAGCGTTGCACAATCGATAATTAATTCGGGGGTTTGCTCAGAAGCAAATTGAAGGCCATCCGCTAAGACTAAACGTCCTTCTGCATCTGTATTCAAAATCTCAACTGTTTTGCCATTTTTATAGGTAATGATATCACCCAGTTTTAAAGCTCGGCCTGAAATCATATTTTCAGCACAACATAGAATTAGCTTAACGCGCTTATCTAAACCACGAAGAATCGACATTGCAAGACCTGCAGTAACAAGCGCAGCTCCGCCCATGTCAGCCTTCATTGATGCCATGCCACCTGAAGGTTTAATGCTGTAACCACCAGAATCAAACGTAATGCCTTTACCTACAAGACAAGCGTATACAGGCGTATTTTCATCACCCGTTGGGTTGTAGTCTAATTGCAGCATCGCAGACGTACGTTCTGAACCACGACCAACGGCATATGTTCCCGTCCATCCTTCCGTTAAAAGATCTTTATCTTTTACAATTTTAGCTTTTACCGTTCCTTCCGGAGCAACTGATTTAATGAATTCGGCAGCCATACTCGCCAACTGGCGTGGGGCAACTTCTTCTGCCGTTTTATTAATAATGTCACGGGTCCAGTTGGTCGTTAAAATACGTGCATTTAATTCTTTTTCGTCATGATCTGAGAGTGAGTTCCAAGCGATATCATTATTACTTTTCGAACCACGGAAGCCTTGAATAAAAGACCAAATAGATTCGAGATCCCATGACGCGCCATCCAAAGCTACATCAACAATACCTTGAGTATTTAACTTTCGTGCAGCACGTTGAACCGTACTGTATACATCATTGTCAGTATTATGAATGACGGCGCCTTCTGTGGTAAATGAAAGCAGTGCGTTATTCCCCCAATGAGCAAGAGCTTTTGTATTTGAAAGTTGTACTGTCATCTTCTGTGACATCATGTATCTCCTTTATAAAACGCAACACCACTCAACAATAAGTCATGATCATACCAATTCAACTTGCCATTGATTTTTATTGCATTTTTGTATTCGGTTAAACGAACAGAACGTTCGATTTTTAAGTCAATTTGCCTACTTTAAACCCGTGATTCAAGGAACTTAGGTTAATTCTAAGAGATGGAGCCAACCAATTGCTGATATTTCATACATTTCAGACGAGATCCTTCATTAAGACTAATCCCACTCATCCATCCAACAAAGAATGATAGCTTCTAATACCTTCTCTCCAGAGTGCTTTGGATCGTCATCAAAATCATCCAATTCCAATATCCACTCAAGTAAATCCGTAAAGCGAACCGTTTTAGGGTCAACTTCTGGGTATTTTTCTACTAATTCAATCGCAATATCTTGAGAATCTATCCATTTTAAGCTCATAATCACATCCTTAAATTATGTTGATACCATTAACTTACTAATATAAAAAAAGGTAAGTTCTGAGGGGTAAGCTATTACTCACATCTCATCCCTTACCTTTTTAGAAGAGGCTAATTAATTCGTTAAAATTAATGCTCTTCTGATGCTAAGTTTAGTGTATATTTTGGAATTTCTACCACTAAATCTTGTTTTGCCATTCTTGCTTGGCAACCTAAACGAGATTCAGGCTCTAGACCCCATGCTTTATCTAGCATGTCATCTTCAAGCTCATCACTTTCTTCTAATGAATCAAACCCTTCACGAATAACAATATGGCACGTTGTACATGCACATGATTTCTCACACGCATGCTCAATAGCAATACCATTTTTTAATGCTACATCTAAAACCGTATCGCCTTCATTGGCTTCAAGCACTGCACCTTCTGGGCATAACTCACTGTGTGGTAGAACAATAATCTTTGGCATTTCTATACCTCATCAATAGATTGACCGGCTAATGCGGCGCGAATAGAAGCATCCATTCGACGCGCAGCAAACTCTTGGCTTGCTTCATCAGCGTGTTTAATTCCATCTTCAATTGCTTGCGTATCAGTACCTTTACGTACCGTAATTAACGCTTCAACTGCTTGTAATATTACTGTTTGTTCTTCTTTCGATAACAATGCATCACCATCGTTATTTAACGCTACGACTAATCCTTCGATAACACGATCGGCCTCAACTTGTTGCTCAGCCAGTGCTCGTGCTTTCATATCATCTTTTGCATAGGTCATAGAATCTTTTAACATTGTAGCGACTTCATTATCACTCAAGCCATAAGATGGCTTAACTTGAATATGAGATTGAACACCGGTGCTTTTTTCCATTGCCGTAACAGATAAAAGACCATCGGCATCCACTTGGTAAGTCACTCGAATATGTGCAGCACCAGCTGTCATTGGAGGAATGCCTTTCAATGAGAAGCGCGCTAATGAGCGTCCATCTTCTACCATTTCACGCTCACCTTGAACAACATGAACCATCATGCCTGTTTGACCGTCTTTAAAAGTCGTAAATTCTTGTGCTTTAGCTACTGGGATCGTGGTATTACGAGGGATAATTTTTTCAACTAATCCCCCCATGGTTTCAATACCCAGAGACAGTGGAATTACATCGAGTAATAACATTTCTGTGTCTGGTTTATTTCCCACTAAAATATCCGCTTGAATGGCTGCGCCAATAGCAACCACTTGATCAGGATCGATACTGGTTAATGGTGTTTTAGCAAAATAATCACCAACAGAACGTCGAACGATAGGTGTTCTTGTCGAACCACCAACCATGACTACTTCCATCACTCCTTCCGAGGTAATTTCAGCATCTTTTAGAGCACGACGGCACGCCATTAGTGTTTTCTTTACTAATGATTGAATTAATTGATTAAAGACATCAACCGTAATACTGCCTGACCATTCTTTAAAAGAAACAGTGACTGAATCGGCATCTGACAAGGCTACTTTGGTTTCTGTTGCTAGTGTCAAAAGCTCACGCTGTTCTTGATTAGAAAGTGCCGTCGTAATTTCTGCTTGATCTTTAATCCATTGGGATAGTACATGGTCAAAATCATCACCACCGAGTGCTGAGTCGCCCCCTGTAGCTAGTACTTCAAATACGCCTTTTGATAAACGTAATATTGAAATATCAAACGTACCACCACCAAGGTCATAAACCGCAATAATACCTTCTTGACCAGAATCAAGACCATAAGCAATCGCTGCGGCCGTTGGTTCATTTAATAAACGCAGAACATTTAAACCCGCAAGTGTTGCTGCGTCTTTTGTTCCTGCTCGTTGAGCATCGTCAAAATAGGCAGGAACCGTAATTACGACACCTTCAAGACTGCCACCTAAAGTGACTTCTGCGCGATTGGATAATGATTTTAAAATTTCAGCAGAAACTTGAATTGGGTTAACATCACCCTGAGTAGTATGGATAACAGGTAACCCATTATCGCTTTCCGTAAATTGATACGGTAAATCAGGATAACGAGTCTGAATGTCTTTCAATGAACGACCCATTAAACGCTTTACTGAAATAATGGTATTTTGAGGATCAGAAGCAGCCGATTGGTAAGCATTAGCACCTACACAAATTTTATCATCTTGATATTGCACTACAGATGGAAGAATCACGTTACCTTTCATATCAGGCAATGTATTCGCTTCACCACTTCTAACAGAGGCTACCAGCGAGTTAGTGGTTCCTAAATCAATGCCAACCGCTAACTTATGTTGATGCGGTGCAGCACTTTGTCCAGGTTCAGAAATTTGTAGAAATGCCATCGGTAATATCCTTCACTTAGTTAATCTAACAAAGATTAACCTAATAATTTATCTTCTAACTTTTCGACTTCTTGGTTTAGCTTATCAATAAACTTAAGTTTACGAACGCTTTGTGCCGCTTCTTGCCATAACTCTGATTCTAATTGCTGCTTTAATTCAGCTAATTGAGTTTTACGCATTGCAGAAACATTTTCTGAAAAATCAAACAGTGCACTTTCAGGATCTGAACTTGATAGCAAGTCTTCGAGATCTTCTCGTAACTCCATCTGTTGCATTAGAAACATAGGATCTTGCATTGTGGTTTGTTCACCACGAATGTCATGTCCTTGCTCTGATAATATATACTCTGCACGAGTGACTGGATTTTTAAGCGTTTGATAAGCGTCGTTGATTTGTGCCGCTTTTTGAACGGAAAGCAAGCGGTCACGCTCTGAAGAGGTCGCGAAATTGTCGGGGTGGAATCGTTTCTGCAATTCAAGGAACTGAGCAGAAAGAAGGCCACCATCCAGTTCAAACTGGTTTGGTAGCCCAAATAATTCAAAATGATTCATAGTTAACGTTATGCTCTATACGTTGAAGCTTTCACCACACCCACATTCACTTTTTACGTTAGGGTTGTTGAACTTGAAGCCTTCATTTAGACCTTCTTTGGCAAAGTCTAATTCAGTGCCATCCATATAAGCTAAACTTTTTGGATCGATGATGATTTTTACACCAAACTTTTCAAAGACTTCGTCTTCTTCATTTAGATCATCAACAAACTCAAGAATATACGCCATACCAGAGCAACCAGAGGTTCTTACGCCTAAACGTAGACCAATGCCTTTTCCTCGGTTTTCAAGAAATGTTTGAACACGGCTTGCTGCTGCTTCGGTTACTGAAATGGCCATACTACAACCTTTACTATATTTGTTTTGTGGTCATGGATGTCATTAACTAATAATGACCTACTTAGATAACAAAGCGCTTTACTATATTACAAACAAAACGCTTTATTAGATTGCTTAATCTTAGTGCTTATTACGGTAATCAAGTACCGCTGCTTTAATGGCATCTTCCGCTAAGATTGAACAGTGAACTTTTACTGGTGGTAATTCTAGCTCTTCTGCAATTTCAGCATTTTTCAATGCAGCAGCTTCGTCAAGAGTTTTACCTTTAACCCATTCAGTTACTAATGAGCTTGACGCAATTGCAGAACCGCAACCGTATGTTTTGAATTTTGCATCTTCAATAATGCCTTCTGGAGACACTTTGATTTGCAATTTCATTACGTCACCACACGCTGGAGCACCAACCATGCCGCTACCAACTGATGGATCATCTTTTTCAAATGAACCAACGTTACGTGGGTTTTCGTAGTGATCGATTACTTTTTCGCTATAAGCCATGATAAATACCTCTAAATTCTGGAACGTCCGTGTTAGTGGTGTGCCCACTCAACCGTGTTTAAGTCGATGCCTTCTTTATACATATCCCATAATGGAGACATATCACGCAGTTTGTTTACTGCTTGGCTAATTTGTGTGATTGCATGATCAATCTCTTCTTCCGTCGTATAACGACCAAATGAGAAACGAATTGAACTGTGTGCTAGCTCATCATTCAGACCTAACGCACGTAATACATACGATGGTTCAAGACTTGCTGACGTACATGCTGAACCTGAAGAAACCGCAAGATCTTTCAGTGCCATTAGCAATGATTCACCTTCAACAAATTCAAAGCTGATGTTTAAGTTATGTGGTACACGTTGGTCTAAATCACCATTAATGTGTACAGCTTCCATATCTTTAACGCCATCAAGAAGACGATCACGCATTGCTAAACAATGGTCATAATCTTTTTGCATCTCTTCTTTTGCGATACGACACGCTTCACCCATGCCAACGATTTGATGAGTTGCTAATGTACCAGAACGGAAACCACGCTCATGACCACCACCGTGCATTTGTGCTTCTAAACGAATACGTGGTTTACGACGAACGTACAATGCACCAATGCCTTTAGGGCCATACATTTTATGAGCAGAAAGAGAGATTAAATCCACTTTCATTTCTTGTACATCAAGAGGGATTTTACCCGCTGATTGCGCCGCATCTACATGGAAAACAATTTTACGTGAACGACAAAGTTCACCGATTGCCGTGATATCTTGAATCACACCAATTTCATTATTTACGTGCATAATAGAAACAAGAACCGTGTCTTCACGCATTGCTGCTTCTAATTTAGCGAAATCAACCAAACCATTTGATTCTGGATCTAAGTACGTCACTTCATAGCCTTCGCGCTCAAGTTGACGACATGGATCAAGAACCGCTTTATGCTCAGTTTTACATGTAATTACGTGCTTACCTTTCTTATGATAGAAATGCGCAGCACCTTTAATTGCAAGGTTATCTGATTCTGTAGCGCCTGATGTAAATACGATCTCACGTGGATCGGCATTTAATAAAGCAGCAATATTGTCACGAGCAGTATCTACTGCTTCTTCAGCCTGCCATCCGTAACGGTGTGAACGTGATGCTGGGTTACCAAAGCATCCATCCATAGTCATATGTTGAACCATTTTATCGGCTACGCGCTTATCAACAGGACAAGTCGCCGAATAATCAAAGTAAATTGGCAGTTTCATTTTCATCTCCGAGAATACAGACGTTTGACCGTCAAAAGCGGACATTAACACCCACAGAATTTGTTAATTTAGAACTCGTTGCTAACCCATTATTTAAGGCTGCATCGATATTTTGTCTATCTGATACTTGTTGAACTTCATTATCAACCATCAGCTCACCAAGGCTTATACCATCTAAGAAGCTACTGATACGTGAACTTAAATCACGCCACAATGTGTGCGTTAAACAACGCGTGCCACCTTGACAACCTTCTTTACCATGGCACTTAGTTGCATCAACCGATTCATCAACCGCCGAAATAACCATTCCAACCGCAATTTCATCTGGTTTTAATCCTAAGCGATAACCACCACCTGGACCTCGAACACTAGCAACTAAACCAGCTTTGCGTAATTTAGAGAATAATTGTTCAAGATAAGATAATGAAATCCCCTGTCGTTCCGATATATCGGCAAGTGGCACAGGCCCTTCTTGAGCATGCAGTGCAACATCAAGCATTGCCGTTACTGCATACCTTCCCTTCGAAGTTAATTTCATAAGTTACCTCATACCCACACTATTCGTATGGAATGAAGTTTCCCATACCTGACTATTTTGGTCAAGTATTTATCCTACTATTTTAGTCAAGTATTCTGATTGCATCTATTTTTTAATATTTGAGCTTCTTTCTACCGCAGTTAATATACCGCGTAATGTACGTAATTCATGAATCTCAGGACGAGCACGATTAAACATGCGGCGCATCTTATTCATTACTTGTCCTGGATGAGCCTTATTAATAAAGTCGGTATCCATCATCACTTTTTCAAGGTGCTCATAGAATAATTCTAATTCGTTATTTAAAGGATATTCCGCTTCTTTAGATTCACCTTTATACGCCTGACTATCTAACCAAGCAACACGCGCTTCATAACTAATTGTTTGCACTGCCATTGCTAAATTTAATGAGCTGTATTCAGGATTTGCTGGAATACATACATGAAAATGACATTTCTGTAATTCTTCATTGGTTAATCCAACTCTTTCTCGACCAAATACAAACGCAATAGGATGAGACGGCGCTTCTTCTATTGCTTTGACGCCCGCTTCTCTTGGTTCTAACATTGGCCATTCGAGTGTTCTTGAACGAGCACTTGAACCAATAACTAAACCACAATCAGAGATAGCTTCATCTAATGTACTAACAATACGCGCTCGATTCGCAATATCACTTGCACCGGCAGCTAATGCGATGGCTTGACCATCAACTTCACACTCAGGCGCAACTAATACCATATTAGTTAAGCCCATTACTTTCATGGCACGAGCCGCTGACCCAATGTTTCCTGAATGGCTAGTACCAACAAGGACAATACGAATTCTATCTAACATGTTATTTTTCCATATGATGAAAAGAGCCGCCGGATACTACCATAAAGCAATACCCCTTTCTTCTTTATATATAAGAGATTTTAACCTGCTATGGTTTTTTTTGTAATGAACGACACTAACTGAACAAAAAATAAACGCTTCCTTTTAAGCGTTACTTTATGTATACTCGCGGCCGATTTCTGTTCTTTAACATCTTTTGGGATATAACTATGCATCCAATGCTAAATATTGCTATACGTACTGCGCGTAAAGCCGGTGACTTTGTTGCTAAATCTTTTGAGCAAACTGACAAAATTGAAACAACAAAAAAAGGCAATAACGAGTTTATTACGAACATCGAAAACGATGCTCAATATATGCTTGTTGATATGATCAAGAAATCTTACCCTGATCACAGCATCATTTCTGAAGAGTCTGGCCTAATCGAAGGCAGAGACGCTGACGTTCAATGGATCATTGACCCATTAGATGGCACTACTAACTTCGTTAAAGGTATCCCACACTTCGCTATCTCTATTGCGGTTCGCATTAAAGGTCGTACAGAAGTTGCTTGTGTATACGATCCAATCCGTAATGAATTATTCACAGCTCAACGTGGTTCTGGTGCTCAACGCAACAACCAACGTGTTCGTGTTCAAGAATTAAAAGACATGAACGAAACAATTCTTGCGACAGGTCTTCCATACCGTCAAAAACAACACGCTGAAAGCTACACAAAAATCCTAGGCGCAATGTTTGTTGAATGTTCTGATATCCGCAGTTCTGGTTGCCCTTCTCTAGATTTATGTTATTTAGCAGCAGCTCGTATTGATGGTTTCTTCGCTCTAGGTCTTAAGCCTTGGGAAATCTCAGCAGCAGACCTAATCGCTCGTGAATCTGGCGTTATCTGTACTGACTTCACTGGCAATACTGACTACATGAAAACAGGTAACCTAGTTGCTGGTAGCCCACGTATGGTTAAGTCTATGCTTAAAAAAATCCGTGACAACGGCAGCGAAGCTCTTACTAAATAGACGCGTTGACGACATAATTGTCATTGATTGAAAATTGAATTAAAAAAAAGGGAAGTGAATTAATTCACTTCCCTTTTTTATTATCTCGATGTTATTGATGATCGATCACAACTCAATTTCCCACCCAAAATCAGCCATTAGTTTATTCCACTTTTCACCAACACTCGCTTTTATTACAACATGCTTATTCGTGCTCGGATGAATAAAACTCAATTCAGACGCGTGTAATAATAAACGGTGACTATCTAAATTATTTTGAAATAATCGATTATGTTTGCTATCGCCATGAGTCGTATCCCCAACAATTGGGTGGCGTAAATGCGCCATGTGACGACGTAGCTGATGTTTTCTGCCTGTATGCGGCTTTAATTCCATCAAGCAATATCGACTGGTTGGGAATTTACCTGTTGAATAGGGTAATTCAACGTTAGCTAAGGGTTTATATTCCGTTATTGCTTCTTTTGCCTCAACGTCTTTTGACGCCTTTTTATCCGCAATTTTATCTAATTGTTCTTTAAGTGGGTAATCAAGAATATCCCCCTCTTCTATCCAGCCACGCACAATAGCATGATACGTTTTTTTAATTTCTCGACTTGCAAATAACGGTGAAAATTGAGCAGCCACCGCGCTTGATAACGCAAAAAACAAAATGCCAGATGTAGGTCTATCTAAGCGGTGTAATGGAAAAACATGTTGGCCAATTTGATCTCGTAATGTTTGCATCGCAAATACGGTTTCATGTTTATCAAGCCACGAGCGGTGAACAAGCATTCCTGCTGGTTTATTAATGGCTATCAAATCGTCATCACGATACACGATCTCTAATTCAATCGGCTTTGGTTTTTCTTCATTTTCGCTCAACGCTTCAGTGTTTATATTATGTTTATTAATGTTCACAAAATCTTACCTAACTTATCAATATTCTGGCAAATACCGATGATCTCAGTAGTTCCTTTTTGATTTTTCAATGCTTCTTCGATATAAGGCGCGATAGAGAATCCTTTCGGTAATGGGTGCCCATTTTCGATTAAAATAAACATCTTAGGGATAAAAATCCACTGCAACCACTCTGTTGAAGATAACGTATCAATAGCAAAAGGTTCTGTACTCGCCAACGCAGACAAAGACGGAGTTGCTGTCTGCCAATGACCATGATGCTGTAATTGCTCAGTTAACTGCTTTAATAACACCGTTAATGATAATGAAGTTGTCATAACCGATTGTTCTCGCACTCTCTAATACTTTTAATGACAAAGGATACCATCTTATCAACGGTTGGGTATAATCGAAGCATTAACCATTGAATAAGATATATCATGGAACAGATTTATACGCTTAGCCAACTAATCCAACAGTCCAATTGTGAGTATGCTATTTATGATTTAGGTCGTCGTGTCCAACGCATTGACAGTAAACAATTTGAGTCAATTGAAGCGGCACAACAACCTTATCTTTTTCCTTTGCAACGTCATGCTCACTTAGCTATCGCTTATTGGAATGAAACAAAACAACCTTGGATTTGGTTTTTAAAACTACCTCTAGATGAACGCAGTCTGTTGCAACAAGCTGATGTAGGTAATTTTATTAAGTATGTAATTGAAGCGATTGGTGTCTCACTAAGCAGTGAGTTAAATGAAGATCAACAACAAAATCTGTCCAACAATCCATACACGTTTAAGCCTAAAGATGACAAGATGGCGATGTTTCATAGCCTCTTACGTGCTGACTTAAAACAGCCAATGAGTCAATATTACGAACAGGCGAAAACCTATCTTTCTGGCAATAATGGTTGGACTAATTGGCAATCGGTTGGCGTTCAAGGGTTAGCTGATGTATGTGCAAATCTAGATAAAGACAATAACTCAGTCGCACTGCGTAACGCATTAACCCACCTACCAAATACAGTTTTATACGCAACGCTAGGGTGCTTAGAGCACATTAAATTGCCAGAAAAACTAGCTCAAAGACAACTTGAAATCATTAATGATCTTTGCGACTCAGATGCTGCTGATTTATTTTTATTATCAGCCCACATTCGCGCCCTTTCTGGCGCACCTAAAAAGGTCCTTTCTGAAGCATTAGCTCAAATTCTACGTAGTGAACGATTAAGCCACCCTGAAGTATTAGTCGCAATTGCAGGGCGTTGCTGGGGAGGATTAGAAGACATTGCTATTGCGAATCAATTTTTACTTCGTTTGGCCCAAACCGGTGATCAGCAACTCTTTAATCAACTGTTTGCCGATCTCGTAATGCAACCAACATTACGTATGTGTATGTTACAAATTCTACACGGTGATGCCGACTCTCAACTGGCTCAAGCATTAGTCAAACTACAGCAAAATACGAAGAGTGAATAAAAATGGAGAATCTCTTTGCGATACTCGGCTTAACGTTTTTTTGCTTTCTATTTTGGCAGCAACGAAGACAATCAGAATTTGCTAACCAAGCAATTCAACATTATTGTAAAAAAATGGAATTACAGCTATTAAGTGTCGCAAGAGGCTCTTATGGTTTTCGTCTACCTAGTGGAAAAAAGCGCCTTTATACTACGTATGAATTTGAATTTTCTTCCATTGGTGATGATCACTATACGGGGAAATTGATCATGGTTGGATTTAAAGCCGCTAAATTTAATCTACCTCCATATCGTATTGATGGTGAGTTTTAATACAAACGGTTAAGTGGGTAGTAACTCAATGCTACCCACTTAAGAGCTTAAGTTATACGATGATAATTACCACCACGCCTCCCACATTGCACCCACTGCAAATGTGTCTTGCTTACCGGTTTCTCCGCGAGTTAAATCTACCTCAGTATTTGAATCACCAACCGTTGCATAGAATCTCAACATTGGGCGTGCTCCTGAGTCCATATCAAAACTGATATTTTGAGATAGTGTGACTTTCCACGCGTCGTTCTGTCCACTTTGATTATCAAAATCAACCACAGAATAACCCGCTTCCAACCAAGTAGAATGAATACTATTCCATGCATATGTTGGTCGGACAATTGCACTGTAGTTCGCTCGGTCATCCTGACTTGCATTTTTATCTTCTAACGATTGATAACCTGCTAAATATTCAATATTGGTTTGATTACTAATAACCAACTTACCTTCTAACTGCATAAGCAACGTAGTTAGATCTTCCGTTTTATTAAAGATATTATTATCGACATTGTTGCCATAACGAGTAACAAACTGATTCGTCATTGCACCATAAGTATGATCAAGTTGAATGGCTAATTGGTATGAATCAATATCATCCACATAGCACTGTTTATCCAGCCCAGTGCCCGTACATGTTTGCGTATCTTTATCTGTCTCTGTATTTTTAGAAGAGAAACCATAGTTAGCATACAGTGATAATGCTAATGCATCTGTCAGGTTAATATCATGCAATTTAGAGGTAATCGCATAATTTCCGCTATCACCAGTACCGCCATTGTCATCAACTTGCGCAACCGCTGCCATGTCAAATTTTACACTGCCAAATTCAAGGTTTTTAATACCAGCACCTTGAGCATCATTCTGCATCCAAAAGTAATCATTTAACCCTGTTTGAGGACGATTATGGAAATCTCGGCCAGCCCAAATATAAGCATTAGGTTGTGATTCAAAAACATTCGTCGCCCCCGCATAGAATTTTTTCAAACCAACTTCATCACCCCAATGCTCCAACATTAAAACGACATCCCAAATCGTACCATTATCAGAGACGAATCCTTTAGCAAATTGAAATTCCCCCCCATTACTTTCGTTACCTAAACGACCCGTAGCATTTCCAATCAATTGACCATCAGCAGAAACGTATTTCTCTGTGTCATCTGAAAAGTGAAAACCATAACGAGCGTACCCTGAAAATACAATACCATCAGGTATGTCTGTTTCCGGAGAAATAACTAAGGGTTGTTGATCATCTAATTGAATATTATCTAGCAATTCTGTTTCAGCCAAAATGATTGGTGAAGAAAGTGCAGCTGTAACAGCAAAAGCAACAGGTAATAACTTCATTTTATATTCCTTTAAATATTTAGACAGCAAAAAACAAATCAATGCAAAAATGCACTAATTAAAGTTATTCATTTATTCTCTATTTAATTATTAAACACTTACTTAAATACATTCAAAT
>SAMEA5043647__coassemble_182_pt1 | contig 41038 bp, 39 predicted proteins | sample SAMEA5043647__metabat2_low_PE_001 | metagenome-assembled genome bin SAMEA5043647 (sample SAMEA5043647) | Gadus morhua | reverse complement strand
TAACTATTAAAATCAGCACTTTTCCATCGAGTTTCAATCGTAGGATTAAACCACCAATCACCAGATTCAATCTCTGCACCTATTTTAAATGTTAAGTACGATCGGAACTCAGGGTCAACCATTACGCCAGAATCAATATACCATTCATCATTAAAATGATAACGAGCTTGAATACCAGTATCTACAACATCCCCACCCACTTGATTCTGCAGTTCTTTAGGCAAATCAAAATAACGTAAGCGCATCAACGCACTTAGTTGCCAATCACGGTACTGATATAAATAAATTCCACCCTCCATACCATTAATAAAGACGTAATCATTTTCAAAAAACATCATTGGAATAAAAGTGGATACCGTCTCAATATCGGTAGCATAAGGAATATTGGCGGTTCGGATTACCGCTGCAATACCCCACTGTTTTTCTTTTTCTGATATAACATCTGTATTCTCTGTATTTTGATGACCCGAAGCATATACACTAGGTACATTCATTATTTGAAGAAATAATAAACCAATAAATGGTAAGGTGAAAATGCGTTTGAACAAAAGTGATAATCTCTAAATTAGGGGGGATAAGATAACCAATTGATATAATATTATTTCAATCAACTGTAGATTTTCAGTATAGTGTCGATAACGTTTATAGTAATCAAAGTCTTGAGAAAAAATGTGAAAATATCAGAACTTATACAAGTTTTACAAACAATCCAAGAAACAACAAGTGATGACTTAGAAGTTGTGACTGGCGAAGAATGGTTTCCAGAACAATTACTTGAATCTAATGTAAATCACAACATGGCTTTTTTAAAGTTTGACCGTATGCCAAATGATATTCCGGGCGAAATTGATGCCAGAGGTTTTTTTGAGCATGAAGAATTACTTATTAAAAATATAATCAATAAAGTAATTTTCAGTGAATTAGAACCCGAAGAGATGGTAGAAAAACTAGCTACGATGCTTTTTTTCAGTCACGAAAATATCAGCTCTGATGTCATTGAAGCCTTTAGCCAAGAAATAAAATAATTATCATCGGCCAAATTCAATAATAAAAAAGTAGGTACTGAGCCTACTTTTTTATTATCTACGCTACATAGTGGCTAAAATGGATACCAGAATAACGACGTTTCCATCACTCTTTTAGTAATCGCCATCACGACAATGAATAGTAAACCACTAATGACCCATACATCGATGTTCGTCATCGCTTTTTCACTAAACCACGTTCGACTTTTTCCTCGACCAAATCCGCGTAACACCATTGCGTTTGATATTTCATCCGCGCGATCTAAACTTGAGAAAATCAATGGCCCTAATATTTTTGCGATATTACTAATGCGAGTAAACACCGGAACATTTTTAGATAGATCGACACCACGAGCTTGCTGGGCGTGCATTATATTAACAAAATCACTTTTTACTTCAGGTAAATAACGCAATGTTAAACTCACGGCATAAGCAATTTTATACGGTAATCCAAGTCGATTTAAACTTGCAGCAAACTCCGTTGGATGCGTTGTAAATACAAATACCAACGCAATTGGGAACATACTAAAATATTTCAGTGTCACCGTAATAAGATAAAATAACGTTTCTTGTGTTACCACATAGCTCCCAAAAATAGGAAATAATACGGTTGTAGAACCCAATAATTCATTACCTTGATTTGGAGCTAATAGAAACATAAAAATAGCATTCATACTAAGTACAGATGCCGTTCCTATTAATAACGGTTTATACGTAGTTAAAGGCACCTTTGTTTCTTTTAATAACCATAAACCAAACAAAATCAGTGGGATAATAATACGGAGATCAAACGTAGTTAATACCACCGTAATCCAAGCAATAAACAATAAGAATTTAGTCACCCCGTTTAAACGGTGCAGCCATGTATCTAAATCCACGAAATTAATACCGAAACTTTGTTTTTTAGTGGACATTCTTATCGCTCTCACGCTCAGTGCTAATAAACTGATTCATAAAGCCCGTTATATTCTTTATGCCTGCTTTATTAACCAGCTCATACAAACTGGTCACCGTCAAATTGGCTTTATCTAATAATTCTGGTTGGCTAAATATAGAAATAACGCGGTCATCCGCAACACAATGGCTATCTGCAATCACAATGGCACGAGTGGTATGCTCAAGCACTAAATGCATATCATGAGAAATGATAATCACTGTTAAACCCAACGTTTGGTTCAGCTCGTTAATGAAGTGAAGCATTGATGTATAATTTCGATAATCTTGACCTGCCGTTGGCTCATCAAGGATCAATAATTCAGGTTCAAGAACAAGAATTGACGCGATGGTCACTCGTTTTTTCTGCCCGTAACTCAATGCATCAATAGGCCAATGACGGAAACGACGTAATCCACACAAATCTAATGCTTTTGTTACTTTACTCTCAATCTCTGCCTCAGAGAGGCCGCTATTAACTAAGCCAAATGCGATTTCATCAAAAATCATGTGATGCGAGATCATATGATTTGGGTTTTGTAAAACAACGCCCACTTTTTGGGAGCGTTCAGAAATGGATAATTGACTTAAATCTTGTCCATTCAAACTGATCGAACCCAGATCCGGTTGTAAAACACCCATGATCAATTTTGTAATGGTTGACTTACCTGAACCATTTTTACCTAAAATTGAAACAAATTCGCCTTTGTTTACATTAAAAGAAATATTATCTAATGCGTTAACGTCGCCATCATAAGAATAAGTTAAGTTATCAATACAAAGTAATGCTTCTGTTTTACTTTCAACAAGAGCATCACTGTCGGTATTTACAAACCATTGGTTCATACTTAACGCTATTTTTTGACTATCTAATGATGAAAGCTGACTGATGTGGGGCTCTTGAGATATATCAAACCCACTGGATTTTAATGCAGAGATATAAAGTGGTTCACGGATACCATGCTCAACAAGCAGTGATGTTTGCAGCAGTTTATCAGGGGTTGTATCTGCAACAATCTCGCCTTGATCCATTAAGATCACTCGATCGACAGAACGATGTAAAACATCCTCTAAGCGGTGCTCAATAATAATAACCGTTTTGCCACGATTTTTATGAAGCTCATCAATGATCTCAATCGTTGCCTTACCTGTTTTAGGATCTAGGCTTGCCAAAGGTTCATCAAATAATAGAATATCGACATTATCGACCAGAATACCACCCAATGACACACGTTGCTTTTGACCACCACTCAAATCATAAGGTGACTTTTTAAGTAGTGCGGTCAAATCTACCATTTTGGCAACATCGCGAACAACTGGGTACATTTCAGCTTTTGAGATCATTTGATTCTCAAGTGCAAAGGCAATATCTTCCCCAACCGTTAATCCAACAAATTGACTGTCTGTATCTTGTAAAACAGTACCCACATTCTCAGTGTATTGTTCGATTTTCCAATCAGCAACATCGCATTCATTAATGAACAGTTGTCCTTCTACCTCACCTTTAATTGTGTGAGGGATTAAGCCATTTAAACATTGACCTAATGTTGATTTACCGCTGCCACTTGGCCCGATAATCACAATCTTTTCGCCTTGTTCTATCCTTAGATTGATATTTTTAAGCGTCGGTTTATCCTGTGACGCATATCGAAAAGAGAAATTAGAAAAGGTTACGCTCATTAATTATTGAGCCTCTGTTAAATGAGTACTTTGTTTCTTACGTTTGGCTAAATTTGTCAAAATAAAGTAACCAACAACAGCAATAAGCACGGTATTACCTGCAGCAATAATACAAAGTTGAGCGAATACTTTTGTAAATGGTTCTGCATAAAGAACGGTGTCTAAAAATGCAGACGTCCCATAACCAATCACGTTACCAACAAAGGCCAGAACAACAAAAATAAAGAAGTCTTTTTTATCAAATAAACCTACTTCAATTCGTCTCTTAGTCAAGATAGGAAATAAGCCAATAATCATACCAACAATGCCAGAGCCTAATACCCATGTTAGCCACACTCCCCACCCTGCAAATAAGTCCGTAACCCAGTGGCCAATAAAACCAACTAAGAACCCTACAATTGGCCCATACAATACAGAGAACAACGCTAGAACAGCCATTGCTGGTTTTAAGGTTGTATTAGCAAATACAGGAATACCAAACATAGGTAGACCACCGATGCCATAAAGAGCAGCACCGATAGCGATAACGACGACAGTTTTAGCAGAAAGGTTCATAATGTTCGCCTTGAAGCAAAAATGAGATTAATAATGAGGCGCGAATTATACAGTAACTCAAGCGGTTTGGAAATATTTACATCTAGACGGCTGTAATACTAAACCACGGATATATTGAATAAAATCAATGTGAAATTACAGGCAAGAAAAAAGGCTTATCATTTCTGATAAGCCTTCTTAAAAGATGGTGCCCCGGGCCGGACTTGAACCGGCACAGCGCGAACGCCGAGGGATTTTAAATCCCTTGTGTCTACCAATTCCACCACCAGGGCACGCAATTTAATGCGATGCTTCTAACCATGTTCTCTATAAATAGAGAGGCTGACACCATCTGTAATTATCGCCTAAGCAATAACTTTTAATTCTGTATTAATAAATGGAGGCGCCTCCCGGAATCGAACCGAGGTACACGGATTTGCAATCCGCTGCATAACCACTCTGCCAAGGCGCCATCTCTCTTACGGGGCTTAATGTAACCGATTTAAAAAAAGAGTCAAACAAAAATTGTGTTTTTTATTTCGTTTGAATACTTTGCCATCAATCCGTACATTATTCACCCTAAGATGATGAAAGCAAACTTATTTTGCTCGCCATACTTTAATAGTCGACTGCGGTTTATCTTGATCTTTACCCTCATCTCTTCGTTGAGAGTACGATTTACCAAAACCACGATCTTTCGATTCTTCACGGCGTTTTTGACTAAATGTATTATTCGAATGATGATTACGTCCAGAACTTGCCTTTTTGATGGTCCTAATTTTCCCATCAACTTCTTTCACTTTACGTGACGCTTCTTCTGTCTTACTTGATGTACCAATCATATTATTGATTTGTTCCATCTCTGAAGCCGTTAAATAACGCCATTCACCAGACGCAAGTGTGCCTAAGTCAATATTCATAATTCGAACGCGTTTAAGTTTAAATACTTCATAATCTAAGTATTCACACATACGACGAATTTGACGATTTAAACCTTGCGTTAACGTAATTCGGAAAACAAAACGTGATTCTTGTTTAACCTGACAAGGTAGCGTTACGGTATCTAAAATAGGAACACCCGCCGCCATTTGTGCTAGAAAGTCATCAGTAATAGGTTTATCAACACGAACGACATATTCTTTTTCATGCGCATTGCCCGCACGAAGAATCTTATTAACGATATCTCCATCACTGGTTAAGAAAATCAAACCATCAGACGGCTTGTCCAATCGACCAATAGGAAAAATACGCTGTTCGTGGTTAATATAATCAATAATATTACCTTCGACATGACGTTCGCTTGTACAGGTAATACCGACTGGCTTATTGAATGCAATATAGATACGTTCTTGCTTTGCTTTCAATGGTTTTCCATCAACCAGAACATCATCACCTTCAGCTACTTTTGTACCCATTTCAGGAACGTTGCCATTAATAGTAATTCGCTGCTGATCAATCAATTTATCAGCTTCTCTTCGTGAGCAATAACCCGTATCACTAATGTATTTGTTTAAACGAGTTAGTTTAGGTTCTGGTGATGTCATGGTGTACCTCAAAAAAATGAACAGCCGGAGTGTATCAGAAACTTTAAAAAATAAATAAAAAAAGCGCTCTAGACCGTAGTTTAGAACGCTTAATTATAATGACTAATGATTATTTAACCACTTATTCAGAAACAATCACGCCTTCATTCGTTGTCTCTTCATTTACTGCTTTCACAGCGACAGCGGCTTTAACTGCTGCTTCTTGAGTTTTTGGCTTTGTTACGACAGGAACCACTGCCACCTCTTCCGTACTTTTCGCCTTCACTTCATCGGCAATAATCGCCGTTTTTTCAGACTCAACAACAGGAAGCTCCACCTTCTCTTCGGCCACTTTTTCAGTCGCTTGTTCTTTCTCTTTAAACGATGCAATCACATCATTCAGATTGTTAATTAAATTATCGTTACGCTCTAATTGCTGCGTTAGAACTAACACTTGTTTTTGCACACCAGAACGGTCTTCAGTTTGGTTCTCAATGGTAAGCGCTTGGCTTTTAATTTGTGCACTGAGTTCTTGTATTTTCTTCTCTAACACAACGGTATTATTTGCTTCGTGCATTTGCTGCACCGAATCTAAAATAGACGTTGTTTGAGTTCTTAATGGTTGATCACGGTAATCGTTCCCGTTAATCGCCTGAGATATTGATAATAATTTATTTTCAAACTCTAATACTGGCTGTTCAAATTGACCATTTTTAACCGCCTGCAGTAATTTTACTTCAGCCGCCATATTTTTAAGATGATCTAATTGAAAAACAGTACGATTTACAGCACTGCTAATTAGCGCTTCATCGCGGTTATTCGCTTGAACTGCTTTCTGAGTTTTATCTAATTCAGCTTTCGCTTGGCCGTAACTAATAGGCGCGATGGTTTTAAACCCTTTTTGAGAGAGTTGATTAAATTCTTTTTCAAGAGGATAAACATAAATCTTTAACGTTGTATCTATTTCAATCGCTTTTGCATTCGTTAAAAAAGAAGCTTGCTCAGTTTGAGCTTCTGCAATATCGTCTTCAATTACCGTAATAAATAACGTTTTATATTGCGAATTTAGAGATGCAAACTCAGCAGGATAATAAGCATTTACATCAATAGATGTCATGTAATCCATTTGTGATATCGCATCGGAAAGAACAACATCGGCTTGCTCTTTATACCCTTTAAGCTTACTAAGCTCTGCATCTGCTTTCGTTATGTATTCGCTGTATTTAGCGGCATAAGATCCAGAAGAAAACATCGAATATTCTTCATTAATTAATCCTGGTTCTTTTTCTACCTCTAAATAAATCTCTTTAGCATCATTCCATGATTCGGTCATTATGTTGTAAGTTGGCTCAGAGTAGAGTCTAAACTCCTCAACAGAATCAAACGTTGCTTTGTCTAAAGTGTATTGTTTTTGTAATACATCAAATGTTAATACTGATGATACGGCTCTGTTTTTTTCTACAGCTACCGAAGTCTCCGTATTATTCGTACTTTGGCAACCAACCACACTAGACAATGCCGTAGCAATTATTGCCATCTTAAAATATTGTTTCATTCTGAACCTATTTTTATTATATGAATAGACAAAGTGCATGTGCACTTTTTTCGAATCCTACTACATAACAACAATTAAATCAGTATTTACAATGAGTTCACGATTAATTATAACGACTGCATTATAGGTATAAAAAAAGCCGCTCAAATAAGAGCGGCTTTAACATTATCTTTTTTATCGATGATTAAACTAAAATCAATCACCAGCAAACATGTACCCTTCACCATGAACAGTAACAAATATTTGAGGATTTTTTGGATCCACTTCCATTTTGGCACGCATTCGCCTGATCAAAACATCAATCGTTCTGTCATTTGGCGCATCAACACGGTGGCTAATCATATTTAAAATACGTTCACGTGATAATACCGTGTTCGGATAAGACGACAAAGCAACTAATAGCTCATATTCGGCTTTCGTTAACTTAACTGGCTCACCATTGTTCGATAAAGCACGACGTTGAATATCAAACGTCCATTCCCCAAAACGAATTAAATTTGATTCATCTAATTCTACGGGTTCATTTGCTAATGACATACGCCAAAATAGATTTTTAACTCGGACTAAAAGCTCACGTAACTCCACAGGTTTTGTTACGTAATCATCCGCACCCATCTCTAAACCTACGATGCGGTCAATACTATCAGTTCGTCCTGTAACTAAAATAATACCAATATTAGACTGGCTGCGTAATTCACGCGCCAATAATAAACCATCCTCTCCTGGTAGGTTTATATCAAGCATAATTAAATCAACTTTTTGTTCAGCCAAAACAGTTCGCATTTCTGCCCCTGTTTCAGCCTCGCTCACTTGATATCCCTCGGCTTCAAAATAGCCTACAAGCTTAGAGCGAGTTACCACTTCGTCTTCAACAACTAAAATGTGATAGCTCATAATTTTCTCTTTTTTTTATGGTTATTAGGATGGTTCTTATTACATTCTATTCATATATTGTAATAATGCCAATTCTCAATTGATATTTCTGTATATTATTTGATTCAGAACAAATCTTGTCGCGTATTAATCTTTGCTAATATCTTTATACACCCTGTTAATGATAGGTGCTATTCCTTTTCACACTTATGCCGTACAATTATTTAGTCAATTTTTTGGAGCTTATTTTACATGAACGAACTAAATGCATTTAATGAACAACGTGCTGAAATTTATTGGTGGTTATCTAGCCTATTTGCACACGAGCTAACTAAAGAGCAATTAGAGCAGTATAACAGTTTTGAGATTCGTACCTTTTTAACGAACCTTTCTGAAACTCCAGAGCTAACCGACTCTATTTCTTCAATTGTAACAAAATTGAATGAATTACAAACACGCGAAGATGCACAGCTTGAACTATCGGCTGACTTCTGTGAAGCGTTCTTAGGCTCTGATAAGAACAGTGCGCTTCCTTATGCTTCAATGTATTTAGATAAATCACGCCTTCTTAATGCGAAACCAGCACAAGATATGCGTGATTTATTAGAAAAATACAACATCACTCAAAAAGCTGAATTCAATGAACCTGCGGATCACATTGCTATTGAGTTAGATTTCTTAGGCAATCTAATTGTCATGACGAATCAGCAAACAACGGAACCAGAATTCGAGCAATTCATGGCCGCACAACTGCAATTTATTAACGAACAGTTATTATCTTGGGCGCCACGTTTTAACCAACTTTGTTCTGAACGAGATACATTTGGCTTCTATGCTGCCGTTACTCACTTCCTTGTTACGTTCTTAGAATTGGATGTAAAATTCCTAGCGGGCGAATAACAAAAGCATGTACAACTGGTAAGATAAGTTAACAATAGTGTGATATATGTCAAACGACTATTAAAATTTATTAAATCAGCAATTGTTTGCGCTACGCTTTATAGATAAAATGTGAACGCAAACGATAAAATTTGAATATCAATGAAAACCGCATTTATCGCGGTTTTTTTCATTTATACCACCTAGATTATTCTCTAATCTACTATTGGTAATATACTCACAGGGCCTATTTACCTTCCAACAATCTTTATTAAAAAATAAAGAGAGACTTTGACACTATTGTTGGAACATAAATAGCCCCTTAATAAATTAAGGCTTTTAATATGGCTACCATTAAAGACGTTGCGAAACTTGCTTCTGTTTCGACAACCACCGTTTCTCATGTAATTAACAAAACTCGATTTGTTGCAGAAGCAACTCAAAAACGAGTATGGGAAGCCGTTGAAGAACTAAACTATGCACCGAGTGCCGTTGCTCGTAGTTTAAAGTGCAACACAACTCGAACTATCGGCATGCTAGTTACCCAGTCCTTTAATCCATTTTTTGCCGAAATGATGCACGGTGTTGAGAACTACTGTTACAAGCAAGGTTACACATTGTTTATGTGTAATACCGAAGGTGATCTAGACAAACAAAAGCACTACCTTCGTATGCTGGCAGAAAAACGTGTCGATGGCTTATTAGTTATGTGTTCTGATCTAAATGAACAGTTATTAGCACAACTTGAAAAAAACACAGAATTACCAATGGTAATCATGGACTGGGGCCCAGATAGTCCTCATACCGACAAAATTATTGATAATTCTGAAGAAGGTGGTTATTTAGCAACAAAACACCTGATTGAAAATGGACACACAAAAATTGGCTGTGTTACCGGTCAGCTTGATAAAGCAACCTGTAAAGAACGAATTCATGGTTTCTACAGAGCCTTATCTGAAGCAAATTTAACGTCAAATCCAGATTGGATATTTGAAGGTGATTTTGAATGTTCTTCTGCCTCTAAATCTGTTGAAAAAATGCTACAGATGGAAGATAAACCAACTGCATTATTTTGTTTTAACGACATTATGGCATTAGCGGCTATCAGCAAAATTCAACAAACTGGCTTACGCGTACCTGAAGATATCTCAATCATTGGTTACGATAACATTGAACTTTCTGCATATTTCTCTCCACCATTGACGACGATTCACCAACCTAAACGTCGCGTTGGTAAGACCGCCGTTGAAATATTGTTGGAACGAATTAAAGATAAGCACCATGAAAGACGCATTTTTGAAATGCATCCAGAAGTGGTTACTCGGAAAAGTGTCCATAAGTTGTAACAATGAGTGATGTATTAATCATAAATATGCAAGTGAAAAAATATTTATTTATTTAAAACTTGAACTGGCATAACAGAAAATCACTCCTATTTTCTGAACCAATGTCACATAACTTGCAAGTGGACAACATTTCATCTTATTGATTACTATATCATCTTAACTGTCACGAACAGGGCAAACTGTGCGAAAGCTCAGGACGCAAAGCTTCCGGCCTACGTATTTATATAAGGTAGCGGGGTTGCCGATGGCAGGTATTTATATCTGCACATTGTTAATTTTTACTTAGAAATAACAATGTGTGGTTTTGAACTTGCTACTATTTCCTCGGGCTCAGTTGTTTAGTGACATAGACTTACTAACCGAGAATTATTGCAATGGATAAACCAATACTAAAAGATTCACTTCGATTACTTTCCTCTCTAGGAAAAATCACTTCACGCTCCATGTTTGGCGGCTTTGGTGTTTTTATTGATGACACAATGTTTGCACTTGTTGTTCAGGACAGACTGCATTTGCGAGCAAGCGATAACACTATTAATTTATTTAAAGACCAAGGTTTTGAACCTTACGTTTATAAAAAACGTGGTTTCCCCGTGGTAACTAAATATTTTGCTATTTCACCTGAATGTTGGGATGAACCTGATTCAATCCTAATTCAAGCTGTTGTTGCTTTAGATGTTGCTAAAAAAGACAAAGAAAAACAAAAAACAGCAGGTCCCTCTCGAATTAAGGATTTACCCAATCTAAGATTAGCGACAGAGAGAATGCTGAAAAAAGCAGGAATAACGACCGTAAAAGAATTAATGGACACGGGATCTGTAAACGCTTATAAAGCGATTCAACAGACTCATTCAAGTTCTGTTAGTGACGAACTACTGTGGTCGCTTGAAGGAGCGATTAAAGGTACTCACTGGTCTGTTATCTCTACTGATATTAGAAATGAATTAAGAAAACAACTTTAAATACATTTTCCTACATTTATTTTACATTCGCCCTACTCTTATGTTGTCTTTACCTGTATAAATTAAAGACAACATAAGGCTAGGAAATGAATTATGAATAAAAAATTACTCTTATTAATCACTCTTCTTACAGCCTTTGCTGTTATCTTTTTTAACTTTGGTCATCTATTTACTCTAGAGCAGGCTAAGGCATACCATCAAGCCCTTCAAAGTGACATCCAAGAAAACCTTTTCTTTTATAGCACCCTTTATTTCTTTGGTTACATTACCGTCACGGCATTATCAATACCAGGCGCCGCAGTAGTCACATTACTTGGCGCAGCCTTATTTGGTTTTTGGTGGAGCTTATTGTTGGTTTCTTTTGCCAGTTCCATTGGTGCTACTATTGCCTTCCTAAGCAGCCGTTATTTATTAAGAGAATGGGTTGATCGTAAATTTGGGGACAAATTAATTTCCATCAATCAAGGTATTGAAAAAGATGGCGCTTTTTACTTACTGACTCTTCGTTTAATTCCTATATTTCCATTCTTTCTTATTAATTTAGTCATGGGATTAACAAAACTAACCGCCGCTCGGTTTTACTTATTTAGTCAATTAGGCATGCTGCCCGGAACCATGGTATTTTTAAATGCCGGAACTCAATTAGCTGAAATAACCTCACTATCAGGGTTAATATCACCAAATATACTCGGCTCTCTTGCTCTTCTTGGTTTATTTCCAATCGTTGCAAAATTTATTATTAGTTATGTTCGGAAAAAACGCACCTCTTAAAATAACGAATAAGAGATAGACATTATTCTGTCTCTTATCCCTTCTCTCACTGATTACCTGCAGGATTCATTTTACGTTCATGTTTAATAATTTATACTGCCTGTAGTTTAATTTTTAGAGTGCGTATTTATGTTTACTCGTCAGCCATTAGCTATACTTATATTTAGCCTCTCAATGTGTTTATCGCCATTGAGCTTTGCTCAAGATCATGCAATTCCCGCAGTTCAAGATATTATCCTCCCTCTCAATACAACCATTGAGTTTGATGAAGACCGTGATGAAATTATCATGGCTGTAGAACAAGGCCTTATTAAGCCCTTCTCAGCTCTTTATCAGACAGTAAACCAAGACCTTTATGGCAGAATCATAAAAGTTGAGTTAGAAGAAGACGATGATGAATGGACTTATGAGCTAAAACTTATCTACGAAAATCAGATCATAAAAGTTGAATACAACGCGTCTTCTCTTCAAATGCTAGAGCTTAAAGGCCGTCATCTACAAAAGGTTATAAAATAATAATATGAAAATTTTAGTTGTTGAAGATGACCAACGCTTAGGTCAACAAATTATTGACGCTCTCGAAGCAAACAACTGGACACCAGAGCTTTCTCAAGATGGCATTGATGCATTATACCGTGCAACGTCAGAATCTTGGGATGCCATTGTTCTCGATCTAGGTTTACCTAAATTGGATGGATTGACGGTACTTAAAGGCTTAAGAGATGAATCAGTCAATATTCCTGTCATTATTTTAAGTGCTCGTGATACGTTAACTCAACGCATTGATGGCCTTAATGCAGGGGCTGACGATTATTTAACGAAACCCTTTGAATTACCAGAGTTAATCGCCCGCTTACGCGTTCAACTTCGTCGCGCTTCAGGCAGTGCCTCTTCGGTATTAAAAATCGGTAATTTAAGCTTAGATACGTGTTCTTCTAAAATTGTTTGGTGTGGTGAAACTATCGAATTAACCGCATTAGAATATAAAGTCGTTGCTTACTTTATGCACAACAAAGAAAAAGTCATTTCTCGAACAGAGTTAGTCGAACATATCTACAAACAAGATTTTGATCGCGATTCAAATACTATTGAAGTGTTTATTGGGCGAATTCGAAGAAAGTTATCGCCTTCCGTAATAAAAACAGTGCGTGGACTTGGGTACCAACTTAATGCCGAATAACAAAAGTAATTTCAAGCATTTAAGTTTAAAAAATCGCTTATTGTTAACGACTACCTTATGGTTAAGCCTGATGCTTGTCAGTGCTGGATTATTGATCCCTTATTTAATAAATGACTACTTAACCACAGATATAAAAAAGACACTCAGTCATTCAATGGATGAAATCATTGCGAATTTAGAAGTCGACAATAACGGAAAATTAGTTCAGTCCGGTCAATTATCTGATCCTCGATTTAAGCGTCCCTACAGTGGACTCTATTGGTATGCCGAAAGTAAAAAGCAAACCTTACGATCTCGCTCTTTATGGGACAGTTCCTTACAAGAAAAAAAACACCATTACCTTGGGCCTAATAATGAAGAACTGATCACGATTAAAAAATCGATTTCTTTGTTTGATGTAAAAGGCCCGGTCTCCATCATTGTTGGTATTGATAAAGCCCCACTATCTTCAACCATTGAGCAGGTAATGCAACGAATATGGCTATTATTAAGCCTCTTATTTATTGGCGTATTTACCTTAATCAGTTTTCAGGTTAAATGGTCTTTAAAGCCTTTATCTAAGCTGCAAACCGAGTTGCAAAAACTTCGTGATGGAGAACAAAACGCTTTAAAGCAATATTACCCTAACGAGATCCAACCACTCGTGACTGATCTCAATGCACTCGTCTTCCACTATCAAGAATTATTAGATCGTGCTCGTCATCATGCAGGAAATCTTTCTCATGCTTTAAAAACACCACTGTCCATTCTAAAAAATGAAACAGAAACACTGCCAGAAGAAAAAAAGAAACACTTTGAGCCCGCGTTATATGACTTACAACATCATATTGATTACCACTTAAATCGAGCACGTATGGCTGGCTCAAAACACATTTTATCAGCCAATAGCTCTCCCTCTAAGCGTATAGATAGCATGTCTATTGCCTTTGATAAACTGTACAGCCAACACTCTATTCTCGTTATTAACGAAATAGACTACGATCTTTTAGTCAATATTGAACAAACAGATTTAGATGAAATTTTAGGAAACCTACTTGAAAACGGGTACAAATGGGCGACATCGATTATCCGTATCACGGCTAATATTGTGGACGATTTTGTTGAAATAAATATTGAAGATGATGGTCTTGGTATTCCCGAAAATAAATTCAAAGAAGTACTTAAAAGGGGCATACGATTAGATGAATCGGTAAAAGGGACAGGACTCGGTCTTAATATCGTACAAGAAGTCATTCATAGTTATCGCGGAAAACTCAACATTTCGAGATCACATTTAGGCGGTGCTAAAATTACGGTTTACCTTCCATTATTTAAACAAAATTAATATATCGAGTATCAACCCATTACCAAAATTAAAACTCTGGTCTGTATTTTGCTTTACAAAAGTATAATGTCAATTTATCTAATACGTTACTAACAAATAACACTATTAAATTTAATGGGCATCAGATACTCTTGCATTTACATCAAACAGAACAACAGACGATTAATTTTTGGCAGTCCAATGAAAAAAAATACCATCAGTAAAAAATGGCTATACTTCCCGATAATTAGCATGGTTATTTCTATGTTTATTGGGCTTTTCGTTTTTAATTCAACACTCTCGGATTGGCTAGAAAAGAAAGTTGAAGGGGGATTATCAAATGAAATCACAAGAACCATCAAAGAAATTAATGAAGACCAAATCTCTTTTGATGATCCTGTTCAGCTCGATATCTATTTCAAAACACAAGTTGAAGTAGCAAAAGAAGACCACATTACTCTAATAAAAGAAGACGGTACTCCAATTGCGGATAGCGATATTTCTTTAGCCTCAGTGTTAGCACTTGAAAACCATTTAAATCGACAAGAAGTTATTGATGCCAAAGATGGTTCGTACGGCACAACGACTCGTTTTAGTACCTCTCGCTTTAAAAATTTACTCTATTCAGCAAAATCATTTGAATACCAAGGACAAACTTACATTCTTCGAGCGGCAACACCATTAACTCGAATAGATGCCATGGTTGAAGAGTTAATGAATATTCTCATTGTTTTGATGGGAATTAACATTGTATTGGTTATTGGCTCTTCTTTGTTAAGTAACAAACTGATTCATCAACAAGTTAAGAATGAGCAAGACCAACAAGAAGAACGCATCGAACAGAGCACGCAAGAAATTGAATTGCTTCATCGCCTTGCCAACATGCTTGCTGCTTGTAATTCAATTACTGAAGCTCAAATGGTGGTTGAAGATATTCTTCCTCGTATTTTAGGCGACGTAAATGGCGTTGTTTCTCTCATCCGCTCATCACGCAATCAATTATTAGTTAAATTGGATTGGGGTGGCTCATGGCCCGGAAGTAAAACCTATGCTCCTGAAGAGTGCTGGGCATTACGAAAAGGAAAATTCCACCTAGCTAATGATAAATACACCACACTTCCTTGTTCACATATGGCCGCCACCGGTACTGATCAAACCCTATGTATCCCATTGATTGCTCATGGTAATACAATAGGAATGATGCATATTTATCTTGGTCCAAATAAAGACATTGAAGAAAAAACTCAAAAACTGGCATTTACAGTCGCAGAACATTTGGGTCTTGCACTTGCTAATCTCAACTTACAAGAAAAGCTTCGTGAACAAGCAATCAGTGACCCATTAACAGGGCTATACAATCGCCGTTATTACGAAGAAACCATTAATCAAGAATTGATGCGATCTAATCGACACAAACAAGAAATGTCGTTATTAATGCTCGATTTAGACCATTTTAAACGATTTAATAATAATTACGGGCATGACGCTGGTGATTACGTGCTGAAAACCATTGGTTCCTTACTGCTTAGTACCATGCGTGGAGAAGATACAATTTGTCGTCTTGGTGGCGAAGAACTCGCGATTATCTTACCCAATACCAGTGCTGAAGCGGCAACCAAGGTGGCTAACAGCCTATGTCAATCGGTCAGTGATTTACATCTAGCCATCAAAGATTTATCTCTTGGCAAGTTAAGCGTCTCTATTGGTATCTCAACTTACCCTGCGAATGGCCTGCAAGCCGATGACTTAACTAAATTGGCTGATATTGCTCTTTATGAAGCAAAAGGAAGAGGGCGAGATCAATCTTGCCATTATGATGATTTAACCCAAAACGCAGAAAGCATCATTGAAAATACAGATAAAAATACGTGTAACAATGAAAATGTGACCGCGATAAAACAGTAAGTGGACACAATAAAAGAGGTTGATAATTCGGCCTCTTTCATTTCTATTACACCTTAAATATTGGCGACATCCCAAGCACTTGAGAGTTAAGTAACAGCAATCCAAAAATCATTAAGACAATCCCCCCACTTAGCTGCAACAGTGAATGAATCCGAGTTACGCGTGGTGCACTTTCACTCGCTACTTTTAAATAACGCTGCACAACTTTCTTTCCTGTAATCGTCATCACAGCGATCGTTGATGTTGTCAGTGCAGTGCCTATCGCCATAACAAAAGCACTTATCACCCCAAGCCAATAAATATTAATCATATTAGCAAAAAGTAAGACCATTATAGCCCCAGTACAAGGCCGCATGCCGATGCTAATAATAATACCGACGTATTCTCTCATAGAAGAAGCACGGTTCATTTCGTCTGCAGTAGCAAAATGTTTATGACCGCATGAACAAGAAGAGACCGCGGTATTATTTATATTTTCATTGTTCAATAAAGAAGACGACCTGATCCTCACTGCCCCTTTTATTTTAAATCCCCCTTCTTTTTGGTTGTTCAAAGAACGCCATAATTGCTTTAATGATCGAATCACAATTAAGCCACCAAGAATCAACACAATATAAAAACTCACTCTAATGAATTGGTCTGCTTGCGCATTGACTTCATGCATTGACGCTTTAAATAAAACCAGAAGCACAGAGACTAAAGTAACCGCGACAAGCGCCTGCACCATTGAGGATAACAAGGTTAAAAGTAAACTGGTGTTCACCTTGGTTGGATGAGTGACCAGATAAGTCGTTACGATCATCTTTCCATGTCCAGGACCTAATGAATGAAACATCCCATATAAAAAACTTAAGCCAATTAACATCAACCCCGAAGCTACATTATCTGCCTTTGCTTCATAAAGAAGATCACTTAATTCAGCATAAATATCTCGCTGCATATTAATACTGGTCATCACCAAAGAAGGCCACTCCTGCCATAAAACATCCAGAGCAATAATACTTACCGTAATAAAAACTAAGATATTGATAACCGGTTTCATTGCCTGTTTGAACATTTTTGAACTTATCATTTTATTCACTCACTTCACCTTTTGGATTCATATCTACTTTGCAATGAACAACCGCACGTTGTGTGAAAAGTTGCCCCAATGCGTTATCAGGGGCGGCATCTTGAGGCAATGACATCGCGTAAGCCATCTGTTTTGCGGTTGGATGAGGGGTTATGATTTCAACCCTACATTGTTGAGATAATGCTTTCGAAAGTGTAATTGATGTCTCATTTTTCCATGCCATATCAACATAAAAACTGGGCTCAAAAACCCTTAAGTTAAGCGACGATGATGTGATTTTTTGAGGTTTATCCAAGCGTAAATCAAAAGAAAGCGTTAGTTTCCCTTTCTTTTGAGTTAATCGCCCATGCTGATTCAGTGTAAATTTTATCGGTGTTTTATTCTCATCAAAATAGGTGTAATAGTGTGAACCTGAAACATTATTTATCATTGAATCAGCCAATTTTCTCATCGTTTCCACTCTATTCTCAGAAGATAAATCCTCCCCATCAAGAGCATATGCAGATGTCATTGCATCAAACGTCCAATTCATTGCTAAACCAGTAATTGTATTTTCGGTACCTTTAATTGTTGTTGTCATATCAACCCAAGAATGAGGATGAGCAAACACAATACTAGGAAAAAACGCCGCGGCTATCAAAATCGTTTTTGCCCACTTAGGCATTTTATTACTTTCATTTTTTTCTGATTCTTTTACTTTACTCTCTCGGCTATCCATTAAATCTAATACCTCATATTACCCTCTCTTATTACGTTTAATATAAATGAAGGCTTGCATTGATGTTATGTTATAACATAACATTACAAAAGCAACAGAACACTTATTCACTCATGGCCTTAAAATGAAAAAAAGAGTTCCAAAATTACAAAATAAATCGTGGTTATTTTCCAGTGCTATTCAACGATTAACCATCGTTACATTCATAATATCAATATGTTACTTTGTCTTAATTTCGTTGCTGTAGAGAGAAAATAATGATTAAAATTGACTCTTTAACGGTCTATTACAATGATAATCTCGCACTTGATTCTGTTTCTGTCGATATTCAGCCACAAGATTTCATCGCTATTATTGGTCCAAACGGCGCAGGTAAATCGACGTTATTAAAATCGATTATGCGCCAAATAAAACCAGTTTCTGGCTCTATTAGTCTCCCAAAAGAACACAAAAAAATAATGGCTTATCTACCGCAATCACATCAAATAGAACGTAACTTCCCAATTTCAGTAGAAGAATTTATTTCAGCGGGTGCTTGGTTACGAACCAGTTTCTGGCGTCATTTTTCTCACAAAGAACATACTCGCCTGCATGAGGTACTTAGGACAGTAAAGCTAATAGGAATGGAGAAACGACAAATAAGTGAATTATCTGGAGGACAATTTCAGCGCATGTTATTTGCAAGAATGCTAATGCAAGATGCGTCAATATTACTGCTTGATGAACCCTTTACCGCCATTGATAGCCAAACCGTTTTTGACTTAATGCAGGTTCTTCGTGACTGCCAGAAACAAGGTAAAACCATCATTGCAGTCGTTCATGATCTTTCTCTTGTTCAGCACTATTTTGATAAATCCATATTAATGGCCACTGCATTAATTAAAGCAGGTACCACAAGTGATGTTCTTCAACCCACTTGGCTCTCTAAGGCGGGCTATCAACATGGTTGTGGGGTAATCGAATAATGACGTCATATCACTTTTTAATTGACCCTTTTATCGAGTTTTCGTTTATGCAACGCGCATTATGGGGCTGTGTTGTTCTTAGTTTAAGCGCTACGCCTATCGGGGTATTTCTTACATTAAGAAAAATGAGCCTAACCGGAGATGCAATGTCTCACGCTATTCTTCCTGGAGCCGCTATCGGTTTTCTTATTTCAGGTGTATCGGTTACTGCTATGACGATTGGGGGGGTAGTTGCAGGATGTATTGTTGCCGGATTATCAGGTCTAGTCGCTCGCCATACGAAAATTGGAGAAGACTCCAGCATGGCAGCCTTTTATCTAATGTCACTCGCGTTAGGCGTTATTATTATTTCGTCTAAAGGCAGTAATTTAGATCTACTCCACGTTCTTTTTGGTTCGACACTTGCTCTTAATAACGATGCGCTGATTTTAATCACGATCATTGCTAGCGTCACATTGTGTATTCTTGCGATTCTCTATCGCCCTATCGTCCTTGAATGTGTTGATCCCGCTTTTTTTAAAACCATAAGTCGTTTGAGTAGTGTTGCTCATTTCAGTTTTTTATTTTTACTGGTCTTAAATCTTGTTGCCGGATTTCACGCATTAGGAACCTTAATGGCGGTAGGGCTGATGGTATTGCCGGCCACTATTGCTCAATTTTGGTCCAAACAATTACGATCAATGTTAATCATTGCTTTCATTATTGCCGCATTAAGTTGTTACCTCGGCTTAATTCTTTCTTATTACTTCAGTTTTGCCACCAGTCCCGCCATCGTTCTCGTTATGGGAGTATTTTATTTGCTCTCTTTATTCTTCGGTTCACAAAGCGGCTTTATTTCTAATCACGTACTCAAATTACAAACAGGGAAAAAACATGTCTAATACATTGTTCACAATACCAGTATTAGCCCTCACTCTAGGGCTTAGCCACTCAGCCATCGCGTCAGAGCAAATGCCAGTGATCACTAGCTTTTCTATTTTAGGCGATATCGTATCTCAAATAGGAGGAGACCATATTGCGATAACTAATCTAGTCAAAGCCAATGGGGATGCCCATGTTTATCAACCAACCCCTATTGATGCAAAAGAAATTTCACAGGCGAAATTAGTCATTATGAATGGCTTGGGATTTGAAGGTTGGATGCCTCGTTTAATCGAATCCTCCAATTTTAAAGGAATCGAAATCATTGCATCAAATGGAATAACGCCGTTAACAAGGGAGGAGGAAGATCATCATCATGAAACTGATCATCAACATGGAAACTACGACCCACATGCATGGAACAGTGTTAAAAATGTGAAAATTTACGTTAAAAATATAGAAGCGGGATTAATCAAAGCGGACCCTAAAAACAGCAATGATTATAAGAGAAATGCAGATAATTATTTACAAAAACTGGATAAGCTAGAGATCACCATTCATCAAGAATTGGATCAAATACCACAATCCAAAAGAACCATAATCACACCGCATGATGCATTTGGTTATTTTTCTCGCGATTACAATGTCACGTTCTATGCACCTCAAGGAACAAGTACCGAATCGGAAGCCAGCGCTGCGGATGTTGCAACCATAATTCGACAAATAAGAAAGGACGATATCCAAGCCGTCTTTATCGAAAATATTACTGATAACAGAATGATCGAACAAATAAGTAACGAAACACACGCTCACATTGGTGGAAAGCTGTATTCAGATGCACTTTCAGGCCCCGATGAGCCCGCAACAAGCTATATAAAACTAATGCAGCACAATGTAAATACCATTACTCAAGCCCTAAAATAACCATTAATCGATTATGTAACTAAAGGCCCTCAAAAAGCCTTTAGTTACATAAAGAACACTAATAAATAAGATTAAAGCCATTTAATCTGGCGTTTCTTCTTCATCGACTTGAAGCATGAAATCCGTAACCCAACCGATCAAAAGAATCATCACCCACGACACCATTATCGAATTGGGTACTTCAAATTGCGGTGAAATAATTAATGTTGCAAAACCTAGCACTGGCAATACCCAAGAAAGCATTGATAACCAACTGTGGTATTTTGAACGCCCTACACTTTGTAAACAAACAATCAATCCAGTGATCGATAATGCGACAAGTGCAGCATGCTGCAAACCACCAATCCATAAAGGAATAACAAGGACTATCGGCCACCATGCGTTCTTATTCACCGGTTTCCAACTTCTCGCGGCAACCCAAACTAAAATTACACTAATAATTTGAGTCAACGTCGCCCACGCACTTCCTAGTAATTTTCCTTCATACTGCAACGCCATGATCCCCGCTTCCATAGCAATAACCACTGACGCAACAAAAACAATCAAGTGAATACTTTTACGATGAGAAAAGATAACGATAAGAAGCGGAAACAAAGTCCAAACAGAAATAGACAAGGGAAAAGGTTGGTAACTTAACGTTAAACCAAATAAAGACAAACCCGCAATTAAAATCCAAGTCGCGACTCCTCCTTGTGGCAACAACCATAAAATAGGGATCGCTAAGGCTAATAATGGTAAATCGCCACCACTGACCCCAAAAGCCAATACACCAACAACAACAAGAACCAAACTTAACAAAATATTCAATACAAACAAAAACATCGCTTCCCCTCCATGGTTTAGCTTAAGGGTGTTACCCTTGTTATCGTTTTAGTTTAGCGGCAATATAGGGTTTTATCACTGATTCACCTCACTTTAATTAAAAGGTTGTTACGTCAATGAATGACTTTGCTCAAAGTATTTACACGAATCTTCTTCATGTCCCAAAAGGACGAGTGATAACCTATGGGCAACTTGCCAAACTTGCAGGGTACCCAAACCATTCAAGACAGGTAGGTAAATTACTCGCAAAACTGCCTAACGATACAAAACTGGCTTGGTATCGAGTGATCAATTCACAAGGAAAAATATCATTGACTGGAGAACGTTTTTTCGTACAAAAAGAGAAATTAGAAGAGGAAGGGATTAGCATTAAAGACGATGGAAGAATTGAACATTTTAAGAAAGTAATAATGCGCTAATCTAAAGCACATTATTACTTCATATCATTTATAATAACGACTTACTGACGTACACCTTTTAGCAATAGGTCTTGAGTCATTGTTTTTTCTTGGTCAGTAATCACCGCATAATTGGTATCCGTTGTAAAACGTAATTTACCATCAACCATAATCGTTGCTCGTACTGAATAACGGTGATTCGCTTTAATATCTGCTGTTTTGAAATCCAGAGCGTAATTAAATGGCGATGATTTGTCAGCCGCTTTAAATGTTTGCTCAGAAATCGTTTTCGATGGTGCATCAGCTAAAGATACATCCGCCAAAGTTACGGTAATAACAGCCGTTGGTGGCAATGCAATACGCTCACGATAGCCAACTGAACCCGTTACAGTCTGCGTAACTACCGCTTGAGGTTCTTCTACCTGAGTGGTATCAACTTGAACAGCCACTTCAGAAGCAACAGGCGCTTTCGCTGTTTTTTCTGTTGAATTACAACCAACCATAACAACACTCGTAACCACTGATAAAGCAATTAATAATGACTTTTTCATTGTTTTACTCTCTTTTAATTATAAATATGTGTCGATGTTCTGACGTACAACTCCATCCGACTAACAACAAATATAAACCCAATAATCGACGCTGTCTTCCTCCTTACTTAATCTTTGACAAAACGCTGACTCAGTATAAGATTTCATAACACAACCTTGATATAGATCTTCCTCCTATTAACACCCTATTTAACTTATTGAACTCAAACTGAATCTATTTCACAATAGAGCGATAACGTTAGAATTTAAAAGGCATTCTTGATGAACAAACCACTTAATGAATTATTAACCCTGTTGCAATTAGAGCAACTCGAACAAGGGCTATTTAGAGGACAAAGCGAGAACCTAGGCTTACCTCAAGTATATGGTGGTCAAGTCGTTGGACAGGCTTTATCGGCCGCTCGCTATACCGTTGATAACGCCAGAACAGTGCATTCTTTTCACAGCTATTTCCTTTATCCTGGCGATCCTGAAAAAGCCATCATCTACGATGTAGAAAACCTACGAGATGGCAGAAGTTTCAGCACTCGTCGAGTGAAAGCCATTCAAAATGGTCGCCCTATTTTCTATTTAACGGCGTCTTATCATGGTGATGAACCTGGATTTGAGCATCAATCAAAAATGCCAGAAATTGCGGGCCCTGAAAACTTCGCCTCTGAAACTCAACTTGCAGAAGCAATTAAGCACGTACTTCCACCTCAAATACAAAAAATATTCTGCAGCGAAAAACCGATCGAAGTTCGCCCAGTAAATATCATTAATCCATTAGCCCCTAAAAAAGCAGCGCCAACACAACATTTATGGATCAAAGCCAATGGTGATTTACCTGATATCCAGTTGATCCATCAATATATATTGGCTTATGCGTCTGATTGGGGATTCTTAACGACGGCACTTCACCCGCACGAAGTCAGCTTGCTCACTCCGAATTTCCAAGTGGCAACCATTGATCATTCAATGTGGTTCCACCGCCCATTCAAAATGGATGAATGGTTGCTTTACTCAATTGAAAGCACCAACGCCAGCGGTTCTCGTGGCTTAGTTCGTGGCGAGATATTCAACCAAAAAGGCGAACTTGTGGCATCTGCAATGCAAGAAGGCTTAATGAGAATGAAAAACAAATAAGTACTTAATCTGTTTAAAAACGCGTAAGGCGCATCAATTGCTCTTGCGCATTTTTGATCTCACTTTTATTACAGAGGTAATTCCGTTGTGTATTTCAATGGTTCCATAGCGAAGGTACTGGTCACATTGGATATACCATCTACACTATTAACCAATTTCTTATAGAAGCTATCGAAAGCTTTCATGTCTTCAGCTAAAACTTTCATCATATAATCATATTCACCAGCCATACGATAAAACTCCATGACCTCGGGAAAGTCAGACACCGTATCAACAAATTTTGAATACCATTCATGCGAATGATTTGATGTTTTTATTAATACAAACGCATTAAAACTCAGTCCCAATTTCTCAGGATTTAACAAGGCCACTTTTTTCTCAATAACCCCATCCTCTTCTAAGCGCTTTAATCGCTTCCAACAAGGGGTTGTCGTTAAGTTTACCGCCTCAGCAAGTTCACTCAGAGAAATCGTACTGTCTTTTTGTAGTAAAGAAAGTAAGGTAATATCCACTTTATCCAGTTCATGCTTTCCCATTCATTCCCACCTGTAGAATTTATTTCTCTTTAACTGCTAATATACAGTAAATATAGCAAAGTTTTTCTCAAGTAACAGAGGTAAATTATTCACATCGCCCATATTTAAGGAAAAGAATTATGTGTACAGATCATAACTGGATTAATAACGCTATTCGTAAAATTGAAGCGGACTACCAACGCTCTGCGGATACCCATCTCATTAAGCTTGATTTGCCAATGCTTAATGGTATTGATGTTTACCTAAAGGATGAAAGTACGCATCCAACAGGGTCACTTAAGCATCGCTTAGCCCGATCTCTTTTCCTTTATGCCATCTCTAATGGATGGATTGGCCCTAACACCCCGATTATTGAATCCTCATCAGGCAGTACTGCGGTATCTGAAGCCTATTTCGCACGTCTTTTAGGTCTTCCTTTTATTGCTGTCGTGCCTCGCTGTACCGCGAGTAAAAAAATAGAAATGATTCAGTTCTATGGCGGTAAAACGCATTTTGTCGAACGTTCTGATGAAATTTATGCAGAATCTCGCCGTTTAGCGCAAGAGTTAGATGGTCATTATATGGATCAATTTACTTACGCAGAGCGAGCAACGGATTGGCGTGGCAACAATAACATCGCTGACAGTATATTCAGTCAAATGAAATTAGAAGATCACCCTGAACCAACATGGATCGTAATGAATCCAGGGACTGGCGGAACGTCAGCAACCATTGGTCGCTTCATTCGATATCAAAAATACCACACGAAATTGTGTGTGGTTGATCCTGAAAATTCGGTATTCCATGATTTCTATAAAACAGGCAATAAAGACCTAACATTAGAATGTGGAAGTAAAATTGAAGGAATTGGGCGTCCGCGAGTGGAACCTAGCTTTATTCCAGGCGTCATTGATGAAATGCGCACCATTCCTGACGCAGCAAGTGTTGCAACAGCACGTTGGCTAGAAGGCATTCTAGGCAGAAAAGCAGGGGCTTCAACAGGAACCAATTTACATGGCGCATTACAATTGGCTTGTGAAATGGAGCAACGTGGTGAAAAAGGATCTATTGTGACTTTATTGTGTGACAGTGGTGACCGTTATTTGGATACATACTATAACGATGAATGGGTAGCTAAACATATTGGCGACCTAACACCTCATCTCTCTCAGTTAAAAAACTTCGAACGCACAGGTCAGCTGTAACCCTACGAGTAAACCCCATAATCAAAGCCATCATTAACGTGATGGCTTTTTTATCTATTCTTCCTTACTATGCTCACTAATTACAAAACTTGGAGTTAATGACCTATGTCTACAGCTATTGTTGTTTTTAGTGGCGGTCAAGATTCGACCACTTGTTTAATTCAAGCACTTACCCATTATGATCATGTTCATTGTATTACTTTTGATTATGGCCAACGTCATAATCAAGAAATTGAAGTAGCTAAATCTGTCGCTTTAGACTTAGGGGCAACCTCTCACAAAGTCATGGATGTGGGTTTATTAAATGAATTGGCCGTCAGTTCGTTAACTCGCGATAACATACCGGTTTCTCATGAACTGCAAGAGAATGGTTTACCGAATTCATTTGTTCCTGGTCGTAATATTTTATTTTTAACTCTTGCTGGTATTTATGCATACCAATTAGGTGCAGAAAGCGTTATCACGGGCGTATGTGAAACTGACTTTTCTGGTTACCCTGATTGTCGAGATGAATTTGTAAAATCGATTAATCAATCTCTTGTATTAGGAATGGATCGTAAACTAAAAATCGATACTCCTTTAATGTGGCTAAATAAAGCGGAAACGTGGGCATTAGCCGATAAGTATGGCAAGTTAGATTATGTTCGTAATCAAACATTAACCTGCTATAACGGCGTTATTGGTGATGGCTGTGGTGATTGCCCATCATGTGACTTACGCAAAAATGGTTTAGACGACTATTTAGCAAATAAAGAATCAGTAATGGCTGACTTAGAGTCGAAAATTTAATACTGATGTTTGCTTTATTCATGCATAAAAAAACCGCAAAGTAATCGTATTACTTTGCGGTTTTTTATATCAATCACATCTATGTACTTAGTGTGATATTCGTCCTTTGATGTCGTGATCTAATTCTCTATTCAACAACTCTTCTACATGACCTGGGGAATGTGTTTTACCTGAGATCAATCGATACATCGCAGGAATAACAAATAACGTCACCAAGGTGGCAAAGGCCATACCAAAGAAGATAACCGTACCTACAGCAACTCGACTTTCATAGCCTGCCCCTGTTGACATAATTAACGGTATAGCACCAGCTAGTGTTGTAAACGCCGTCATTAAAATAGGGCGTAAACGACGAGCAGAAGCATCAACAATTGCTTGCTCTAGCTCAACGCCTTTATCACGAAGTTGGTTGGCAAATTCAACAATCAAAATACCGTTCTTAGTCACCATGCCTATCAACATTATCATACCAATTTGACTGTAAATATTTAAACCTTGCCCCATAACCACTAAGCCTAAGAAGCCACCAAACACCCCCATAGGTACGGTAAACATAACGACCATTGGGTTAATAAAGCTTTCAAACTGAGCGGCAAGAACAAGATAAGCCACCAATAGCGCCAAGCCAAAAACAACTAAAATACTGGATTGATTCTCTTTAAAGTCTTTTGATTCCCCCGTATAAGCAACTGAAATATCACTTGGTAACATTTCAATGGCTTTCGCATCTAAATAATCCAATGCATCACCTAATGTTGATCCATCTTTTAAGTTTGCCGTTAACGTAATCGACTTTTGCTTATTGGTGTGAGACAAACGGATCGCTGAGGCGACTTCGTTTATCTTGGTAACCGTATCTAAGGTAACCAATTCACCACTGGAGGTTCTCATGTAAATTTGGCTAAGATCGGCCGCATTATTGAAGTTATTTTCATCGCCGCGTAAATACACATCGTATTCTTCACCACGCTCAATAAAGGTTGTTTCACTCTTACCGCCTAACATGATTTCAAGCGTATCTGAGATGTCTGAAATCTTAATACCTAATTCTGAGGCGCGATCACGATCAACTGAAACAACCAATTCAGGCGTTTTTTCAGAATAGTTAATATCAGCACCTTCCATTAATGGGCTATTATTTGCTTCCGCTTTTAATATCTCACCCCATTGTTGTAACTCTTTATAATCAGAGCCACCAAGTACAAATTGAACCGGTTCACTTGAACCACCACGGAAACCTGGCATCATTGGAAATACGCGCGCATCAGGAATATCAGCCAGTGCTTTTTTAATGACACCTAGCCCTTCTTGAGCCGTCAGTTCTCGATCCGCCCAATCTTCTAAGATCATGATAACAAAGCCCGTTTGATCCCCTGCATTACCACCAAAAGCAGGTGATTGAACGCTGAATGATTTTAAGAACCCTTTGCCTAGTAAAGGCATCAATCGTTCTTCAACAATATCCATGTTCGCACTCATGCGGTTATAACTGGTTGCATCAGCACCACGCACAAACGCAAACAACACACCGCGATCTTCTTGTGGGGTCAATTGTGATGGTACTTGCTGCATTAAGCCGTAACTACCGCCAATACACGCAAGAATAACTACAGGAGCAAGTAAACGCCATGCAACCGCTTTAGTGACAGACTTTCGATAACCACGCTCTAAAGAGGCAAACATCTTATCAACGAAAATATTAAAACGATTTGGTTTTACATTCGCTTTTAAAATCTTACTACCTAGAACAGGGGTTAGCGTCAATGCGATTAACGAGGAGAACAACACCGACATAGCCAGTAAGACTGAAAATTCAGTAAACAATAACCCCACCATTCCTTCCATAAAAGAAATGGGTAAGAACACCATCACCAACACTAACGTCGTTGCAATAACAGCAAAACCAACTTCTCTTGTGCCTTTGTATGCAGCAAGCAATGGCGACTCTCCCTTTTCTAAATGATGGAATATGTTCTCAACAACAACAATGGCATCATCAACCACCAAACCGATGGATAAAATTAACGCCATCAAGGTGATTAAGTTAATCGAAAATCCAAAATAGTAGGCCGCAATAAAAGAAGAGATTAAAGAAACAGGCACAGTAACCGCAGGGATCAACGTGGCACGAGCTTGCCCAATAAAGATATAAAGAACCAAAATAACCAAGCCGCCCGTAATAAAGAGCGTGCTATATACTTCTGAGATCGACCGTTCGATAAATACGGTAGAATCATAATCAATCGCTAATCGAGTTCCTTCAGGTAAAAACTGTTGGATCTTTTCGACTTCCTCATGAACTAGCGTTGCCATTTCTAGCGGGTTCGCATCAGATTGAGGAACAATGCCCATACTTACATTGACAATACCGTCACTTTTAAACGTCGAGTTTTCGTTCTCAGCACCAATATAAACATCAGCCACGTCTTTTAAATAAATAGGCGTACCATCACTCGCCGTTTTCACAACAAGATAGTTAAAATCATCCGCTTTGTTATAAAGACGCTCAGTTCGAACCGACATTACGATGGCATCATTTCGAACTTCCCCCCCAGGGCTTTCAATATTTTCAGAACGAAGCGCGGCAGTAATATCTGAAGCAATAACACCACGTCCAGCCATAAGCGCGGGTTTTAGTTTAACGTACATAACCTTGTACAAACCACCCGAGATATCAACCGAACTGACGCCATTAATTAAACTAAAACGGTCAATCAGCACACGCTCGGTATAATCCGTTAATTCAGTTCGATCCATTACGCTTGAACTTAAATTAATATAAACCGACGCTTCACCACTCCCATTATTTTTAAAGACTATCGGGTCATCCGCTTCATCAGGTAATCCACTTTGAGCACGAGCAACGGCATCACGGACATCACTCACCCCTGTATTTAAGTCATACCCTAAATCAAACGTAATCGTAATACGTGACATGCCATTTCGAGTCGTTGATTCGATCTCATCAATGCCACTAATACCGGATAATTGATCTTCCAATACTGAGGTAATTTGGTTTTCCATAATGGTCGCAGAAGCGCCATCATAAGTCGTGCTAACCGACACGACGGGACTTTCAATATCCGGCATTTCACGGACGGCTAACTTGCTAAAAGACACCGCACCAAACACACACAACAACAAACTTAGAACAATGGCAACTACCGGTCTTTTTACTGACGTATCAGATAACCACATTATTGAACCTCAGCTTTTATCGTCTCAGCATCTGTTGAGATCATTTTAACCGTTACACCATCACGCATATTGACAAGACCTTGAACAACAATGTCTTGGCCTATATCCAAGCCTTTTTCAATAACCACTCGGTTTTCTACACGAGCACCTAAAATCACTTCCGTACGAATCACTTTATTATCATCACCAATGACATACACATAACGTTTTGTACCTGAATACTCAAGTGCTTGAACAGGAATAATCGGTGCATTAATAGCAGGAAAATCCAACGTTGCGGCCATTAACATACCCGGCTTCATTTTTAGTTCTTTATTAGGAAAATCAATTCGAATGCGTAAATTAAGTGTTTCTGCATTTATACGAGAATCAATACCAACCACTTCACCAGAGAACTCAAGATCTCCCCATGCTTGGCTCTTAGCGTCGACTTTCATCCCTGTTGATAGCATTGATAAATAACGCTCAGGCACTTGTAAATCCAATTGCATTAAAGAAAGGTTGTCCAATGTAAGTAATTCACTACCAACACTGACCATTTTACCTAAGCTAAAATCAATAAAACCAACCGTTCCGGCAAAAGGCGCTGAGATATGTAAGTCACGTAATTCAGCATTTGCGGCTTCTAAACGTGCCTGTGCAATATTTACACTGGCTTTTTGCCCATCAATCTCAGTTTGAGTAATCGCATTCTTTTTCGACAAACGCTGAAACTCTTTTAATTTACGTTGTTCATCATGTAAATACGCTTGAGCCTCTTTTATTACCGCTTTTGCTTTATCATCATTTAACTGAATCAATAGCTGACCTTTTTTCACCGTTTGATTGGCCTTAATCGCAATACGATCGACTTTTCCTGAAATTTCAGGTGAAATAATGACGGATTCTGCGGCTTCAAGCTTTCCAATTAACGATAAAGACTGAGATATCTCATGAGTTGCTACTTCTTCAGCAACAACAGCAACAGATTCATTACTGGTTGGTCTTTTAGCATAAGAAGGTGTAGATAAAGTACATGCTAATAAAACGGCAAGGGCGATAGACTTTGTTTGATTCATACTGTGACTTATTTTAATTATGGAATTCAGTGAGTGAACATAGTTTACCAAGTGAAAAGGCATTTGTTCGTCAATGAATGTAAAGATGACGCAATAAACTGTAAAAACAATCACTTCAATCTATCTACTATTCACTCATTTAGTTCATAAATGGTGATTTTTAACCCTTTATGACGAAAAAGTCAGCATTCAAATCAAAAAACACATAAAAGTGCTTTACAGAAAAACGAAGTTTGCTATTATTCGCTCCGAACTTGGCAAGGTCGTTGGGAAAACTCTTGTTAAGTATAAAAATATCTCGTTGGGGGGGTTCCCGAGTGGCCAAAGGGAGCAGACTGTAAATCTGCCGCGTAAGCTTCGATGGTTCGAATCCGTCCCCCCCCACCATATTCTTCTTAATTGTTTGAATTAACGATTAAGATAACTTGATTGCTCCGTTGGGAAACGAGTTAATTAAGTATAAAAATCCCCGTTGGAGGGGTTCCCGAGTGGCCAAAGGGAGCAGACTGTAAATCTGCCGCGTAAGCTTCGATGGTTCGAATCCGTCCCCCTCCACCATTATTCTTCTTAATTGTTATTAACGATTAAGATAACTTGATTGCTCCGTTGGGAAACGAGTTAATTAAGTATAAAAATCCCCGTTGGGGGGGTTCCCGAGTGGCCAAAGGGAGCAGACTGTAAATCTGCCGCGTAAGCTTCGATGGTTCGAATCCGTCCCCCCCCACCATTATTTATCTCGTAAGAGATCGAAAAGTCAATTCAGAAATGAGTTGGCTTTTTTTGTGCTTGTTAAGAAAATAAATCATATTCTCCTCTTTTTAGTCTTGCCAAAAGAACTGTATAAATATACAGTTAATAATATATTTCATATTACCGCCCCATTAATTAGATTCTCAAGCCAATTAATGCCGTTGGTATACATAGAGACCATTGAAATGCACATTGCAGAAGTACAAAAAAATCAAGAACAACCTTCACAATGGAAAACATGCAGTTTATGTAATAAAGAAGCGTTTTGTTCTCCTTCCACAAGTGTAACAATGGCGTGGATCAAAGCAGGATTAGGGCAACAAAAATGCACATGGCGTTGTGAAACTTGCCAACCGACAGCCCGGTTAATGAATTAAACTTTATCGTAAATTAGTGGTAATATCATTGTATTAAAAGATCCTCGCTCAACTAGGATTATAAGAAAAACAAGGACTTTAACCACTATGAAAGTAATTAGCTTCAATATAAATGGCCTTCGTGCTCGTCTTCATCAATTACAAGCTATCATTGATAAACACAACCCTGATGTTATTGGTCTTCAAGAGATCAAAGTACATAACGACATGTTTCCAGTCGAAGCCGTTGAAGCCATGGGTTATAACGTGTATTTCCACGGCCAAAAAGCGCACTACGGCGTGGCAATGCTTTGTAAAAAAGAACCAATTTCTGTTCAATATGGGTTTGATACCGATACTGAAGAGCATCAAAAACGCATGATCATGACAACACATGAACGCGATGATGGCTCAAAAGTAACCGTGATGAATGGCTATTTCCCACAAGGTGATAGCATTAAGCACGAAACTAAATTTCCATATAAACGTCAATTTTATAAAGATTTAATGATTCATCTGAATACTCATCATACTAATGATGAAGAATTGATCATTATGGGTGATATTAATATTAGCCCAATAGATGCAGATATCGGTATTGGCGAGCCCAACGCAAAACGTTGGTTGAGAACTGGGAAATGTTCTTTCCAACCTGAAGAGCGTGAATGGCTACAAGCGCTAAAAGATTGGGGATTTGAAGATACTTTCCGCAATCTTCATCCTGAAGTAACCGATCAATTCTCTTGGTTTGATTATCGTTCAAAAGGCTTTGTTGATAATCGTGGCCTTCGTATTGATGTTGTAATGGCTACCCCCTCATTAGCAGGTAAGTGTACTGAAGCGGGTATTGACTACGAATTACGTGCAATTGAAAAACCGTCTGACCACGCACCAATCTGGTCTACTTTTAAATAGTATTAAGCTCTCACCTTTTTAAGGGGGAGCTTTTTTATTGCGTTGCTGTTACGAGTAAAAATAAGCTAGCCCAAAATATTCATTCGCTCCCTATTTAATGATTTTGGTTATAGAACCATCGCTTATTTAAACGAGTATTATTGAGGAAATACAATGAAATTATTCATCTTTGATCACTGTCCGTTTTGCATGAAAGCAAAAATGGTCGCAGGAATAAAAAATCTTCCTGTTGAATTTACTTACCTTCAAAATGATGATGTCGATACGCGTATCGAAATGGTGGGGGCAAATATGGTACCTATTTTAGAGAAAGACGACGGCACCTACATGGCTGAAAGCCTTGATATTGCAAAATACCTCGACGAAAACGACCATTATCCGGTCATTGAGCAAGGTACTTGTGCTGATGATATTTCAGAATGGTTAAGTAACGTTCGTCCTTTATTTAATAAATTGACCTTTCCTCGTTGGACTAAATTTGATTTACCAGAGTTCGAACGTCCTGAAGCCGTTACTTGGTTTACGGACAAAAAAGAAGCATTTATTGGGATGAGTTTTGACGACGCTTTTGCTCAAAGCGATAAGTTTATTAATGAATTAACACCTTTATTGGTTGATGTTAACTTCATCACTTTACCTTCAGAGAAAGGAAATAAGATCACTTGGGATGACATCAATTTTTTCCCATTCCTGCGTAATCTGACGGTAGTAAAAGGATTGGACTTCCCTCCTCATCTAAAAAACTATTTAGAAGAGATCAGTGAGCTTACCGGTGTGAATCTATACTTAGATATTGCGGTATAGCATTAATGCTAATCAGTAATTATAGGATCAAAAAAGAGCACATAAAAAGTGCTCTTTTCTTATCATTACGACTACAACCAGCGTTGATACCAAAGAATTTTACCATATTCAATGAAATCAAAAACACTCAAAAATAATGCACAAATCAGTGCGAATTTAACTAGCCTTACTAATAAAAATGATAAGCCCATAACGGCCTCCTCAAAGAGTATAATCTGGCTATACTACATTAAAAAAAAGAGCACAGTTCTGTGCTCTTTTTGATTATAACTTAAAATACAATTAACTTAATGGTCTCATAAATCTAAGCATTCGTGTTTCTAACTGTTTAAATACAAAAATAATAATGAACGTTAGACACATGTAAAACAAACCTGCCGCAATATATGATTCAAAAGGTGCGTAGTAACGAGAATTCACTAATCGTGCTGCGCCAGTCAAATCCATCAAAGTTACAATGCCCGCAATCGCAGAACCATGTAACATGAAAATCACTTCATTACTGTATGCTGGCAACGCTCTGCGTAATGCACTCGGTAAAATAATGCGTTTATAAGTTTGAAATTGACTCATGCCATACGCTTTTGCCGCTTCAATTTCACCTTGAGGTAAGCCATTAATAGAGCCTCGAACGATCTCCGAAGTATAAGCACCTGTATTTAATGCAAACGCAACCAATGCACAAAATGATGCATGTTCCCATACCGTGTCTTTCACGGGATAAAACTGATCCATTCCGTAATAAATCAGATACAGTTGGATCAGTAATGGTGTACCGCGAAAGAAATAAATATAGGCCCACGCAGGAACCCAAATTAATGGATTATTGCTGTTTCTAGCAATCGCGGTAGGGACGGCAATGCACAACCCAATAATAAGAGATAAAGCGACTAACCAAACAGTAGTCCAAAGGCCATCCAAATAAACGGGTAGGCTCTCAATAATAATTGAAAAATCCATGCTTACCTCGTATGAATACTAAATTTACGCTCAACCAGTTTTAAAGCACCAGTCGACACGGCAGTGAATAATAAGAAAATACAAGCAACGGTCATATAAAAAGTAAACGGCATTTTGGTTGTACCAGCTGCCATAGAACTAACACGAACCATGTCTTCTAATCCAATGATTGAAACTAAAGCGGTCGTTTTTAATAACACTAACCAGTTATTACCAAAACCCGGTAACGCATGCCTAATCATCTGTGGAAACAAAATACGACGGAAGGCCATTGGACCACTCATACCATAGGCTTTGGCTGCTTCCATTTCGCCTCGGTCAACAGCCATAATCGCCCCACGAAACGTCTCTGCCATATAAGCACCAAAAATGAAACCTATCGTAAGAACACCAGCAATAAATGGACTAATTTCTATATAATCAGGAAGATAGGCAACCCATTCATGATTTGGGTCTGAACTTGTCATCCATTCGTTGATCCATTCATTTGACTCATACAGGCCATTATTCAATAGCATCTGTCCGCCAAAAAATAGCAACATCATTAAGACAAGATCAGGAATACCACGAACAACGGTAGTGTAGACTGTCGCAATAGATCGAGCCCAGCGATACGGCGCTAATTTAGCTAACGCACCTAACATCCCTAAAAACACGGCTAAAATGAGTGATAGCAGTGCGACTTGTAACGTAACTAATGCCCCATCTAAAATCGAGGACTCATATCCTTGCAAATCTAACATACTGCTTCCAAGCTTTCGCTTTAACTATTAGAAAATTGAAAGAGGCTATAGACTACGGCCTCTTTCATATGAATTAGTACTTTTTGTACTTATTCACCATATACATCATAGTTGAAGTATTTTGCTGCAATTTCTTGATAAACACCTTTTTCACGAAGTGAATCAATTGCGGCATTCAATTGTTTTGTTAAATCTTTATCTTGTTTGCGAGTTGCGATACCAAACCCATCACCAAACCATTTTGGATCCGTTAGCGAAGGACCAACAAATTCGTATTCTTTACCGCCAGGTTTGTTTAGTAACCCTTCTTCTAATGCTGATGCATCACCAAGAACAGTATCAATACGACCCGCTTTAAGATCTAGATATGCTTCATCAAATGAGCCATAACGCTTAAGCTCAACACCAGAACCAAAGTTGTCTGTCAAATATTTATCGTGTGTTGTCGCGCGTTGAACACCAACGGTTACCCCTTTTAGACCTTCTTTAGTCATGACTAATTCTGTGCCTTTTTTAGCAACAAATTTATTCGGGATCAGTGCGTATTTCTCAGTGAAATCGATTTTTTTCTTGCGCTCTTCTGTAATAGACATTGCTGCAATAATCGCATCATATTTACGAGCCAATAGTGATGGGATAATACCATCCCAATCTTGAGCAACGATCTTACAACGAGCTTCCATCTCTTTACATAGTGCGTTAGCGATATCGACATCAAACCCTTTCAGTTCACCTGATGGTTCAGTCCAACTAAATGGAGGATATGCCCCTTCAATACCAAATCGAATTTGCTTCCATTCTTTTGCTTGAGCTGCGCCAGTAACGGCTGTAGATGCAACAATTGCTGCTAATAACCACTTCTTCATTTCCTTGCTCCTGTAACTAACTTCATTTTTATTGATTTAATACACTGCGTTATTTCGGTATTGCTTAAAACATCAATAAACCAATCAGTATATTGACGAAATAAATTGCTGTAATCGTTCGGATTCTGGTTCAGTAAAGAGTTTCTTTGGATCCCCCTGCTCTTCGACCAAACCTTGATGTAAAAACATGACATGATTTGATACATCACGAGCAAAAGCCATTTCATGAGTGACAACTAACATGGTTCGTCCTTCTTCTGCCAAGTCACGCATTACGCCTAAAACCTCACCAACCAATTCAGGATCTAAGGCTGAGGTTGGTTCATCAAATAACATGACTTCAGGATCAACGGCGAGTGCTCGGGCAATGGCTGCACGTTGTTGTTGGCCACCAGATAGATGTCCTGGGTAATAATCGCGACGCTCATATAACCCAACTTGCTTTAAAATTTGTTCTGCTTTCTCAATCGCTTCTGCTTTTGGTACACCAAGAACATGTATTGGTGCCTCTATTACATTTTGTAAAACCGTCATATGAGACCAAAGGTTAAATCCTTGAAATACCATAGCGAGGCGTGAGCGAATTCGTTGGACTTGTTTTTCGTTAACTGGGATGGATTCACCAAGGCGGTTATTCTTCATCTCAATCAATTCACCATTAACCCAAATTTCGCCTTTGGTCGGTGTTTCTAATAAATTAATACAACGTAGGAAGGTACTTTTACCTGAGCCAGATGAACCAATAATAGAGATTACGTCACCTTTGTTGGCTTCCAGTGATATCCCTTTTAATACTTCATTTTGCCCAAAGTGTTTATGTAAATCTTTCACTTCTAGCGCGACAACATCCTTCATGCGCCATAACTCCTAATTTGTCAGTATTGTTATTATATTGAGATCTTTAATACAAACAAAACATAACACCGAGCAACCAAAGTAGCAACAAATCATCAACCAAATATGACATGTGAAACACTTAATTATAAAAATTAGAACCTTCAAATCGATTACTCTAATTTGATTTTAATGAAATTAAATTACAGCTTTTTATCTAATCACAGAAAAAAACACAGGAAACTGTCATTTTATTTCACTAAATAACATAAAATGATCGAGATCAATCACCTTTGAAACATATCTGATAAGCTTCAATCGTTAGTTAAATACAAGACAAATCATTACCTATTTTTGCAATTCAGGTAATAAATGTATCGTGATTTGTGACGACATATAAAGGCATACTGTGACCTCGCTAACGTTAATTGATTAACGATTTCTCCATGCTCAAAATTTATGTCACAAATAAATTATATTCGTATAATGATAAACAGACCCTAAAACTGAATGGTTTTATATTTCATATCATTACAAAGGACATCTGCTCGTGAAAAAAGAATACAACCAATTCGATGCTATCGTTCCACCAGATATGGCTAAAAAAGCCGAAGATGTTGGTACTTATAAAGCCACTAAAGCCCCTTTCCAATCTTTTTACCTTGCAATAACTGCTGGTGTATTTATTTCTATCGCCTTTGTATTCTATATTACCGTAACAACGGGTGCTGGCGATGCACCTTGGGGCATGGTTAAACTGGTTGGCGGTCTTGCCTTTAGCTTAGGACTTATTCTTGTTGTTATTTGTGGTGGTGAATTATTTACATCATCTGTATTAACAACGGTTGCAAGAGCAAGTAATAAAATCACAACGAGCCAATTATTAAAAAACTGGTGCATTGTGTATTTTGGTAACTTCATTGGTGCTATGTTTTTTGTTGCAATGATTTGGTTTGCTAAAATGCATTTACTGGATAATGGACAATGGGGTCTTACTGCAATGAAAGTAGCGCAACACAAGCTACACCATACTTTTGGTCAAGCAGTCGCTTTAGGTACATTGTGTAATCTGATGGTTTGTTTAGCGACTTGGATGACTTTCTCTTGTCGTAGTAACTCTGATAAAGTACTTGTGATGCTATTACCAGTTGCAATGTTTGTTGCGGCAGGCTTTGAGCACAGTATTGCAAACATGTTTATGGTTCCACTAGGCATCGCAATTCATGCTTTTGCTAGTCCTGAATTCTGGACAGTAATCAATGTTGACCCATCAGCATTTGCTGATTTGACAATAAGTAATTTTGTAGTAAATAATTTAATTCCAGTCACCATTGGTAATATTCTTGGTGGCGGACTTTTAGTCGGTATTACTTATTGGAATATTTATTTAAAACCAGACGCACGTCATTAATTCTTAATACAGAGATCAATGACTGAGTCTATTGTGATTGTTGTTTATTTCATCACAATAGATGTTATAGGAATGCTTGAAACCCAGTACGGCATCCCTTCTTTACTTTAACAAGTAAGCGTCAGTATAATACTTCTTGGGTAGCGTCAACCGCTACCCAAACTTTATTAAAAAAATTGAAGATTTATTGATTTAGTTTAAGGTTTACAAAAAAAGTTTAAGCTATGATTGAAAAATCGAAACGTTAGTCGCAATATGAATGCTTATAGACTCGTTTTTATAACCATCCATATTGTTATTAAATATAGAGTGTACTATTTGCCCATACGGGTTGTGGTCTATTCATAACACCACTGAAATAGTACGTATTTTTTCTACTAAAAAGGTAGGTATATCATGGCAGAGCAATTTGCTAAAGCTTGGACAGGTTTTGCAGACGGTGAGTGGCAAAACGAAGTTAACGTTCGCGATTTCATCCAAAAGAACTATGCACCTTATGAAGGTGATGAAGAATTCCTAGTTTCTGAAGGTACTGAAGCAACTAACAAGCTTTGGGCTAAAGTAATGGAAGGCATCAAACAGGAAAACGCAACTCATGCGCCTGTTGATTTTGATACTTCTCTTATCTCTACCATCACATCTCATGATGCTGGCTACATCAACAAAGACCTAGAAACAATCGTTGGTCTTCAAACTGATGCTCCTCTAAAACGTGCAATCATCCCTAATGGTGGTGTACGTATGGTTGAAGGTTCTTGTAAAGCATACGATCGCGAACTTGATCCTATGGTTTCAAAAATCTATTCTGAATACCGTAAAACACACAATGCTGGTGTTTTCGATATCTACACTAAAGACATTCTAAACTGTCGTAAATCAGGTGTTCTAACTGGTCTTCCTGATGCATACGGCCGTGGTCGTATCATTGGTGATTACCGTCGTGTTGCACTTTACGGTATTGATTTCCTAATCAAAGACAAACTAGCTCAATTCGCTTCTTTACAAGAACGTTTTGAAAAAGGCGAAGATCTAACAGCAACAATGCAACTTCGTGAAGAAATTGCTGAGCAACACCGTGCTCTAGGTCAAATCAAAGTTATGGCAGCTAAATACGGCTGTGATATCTCTGAGCCAGCTCAAACAGCTCAAGAAGCAATTCAGTGGACTTACTTCGGCTACCTAGCTGCTGTTAAATCTCAAAATGGTGCAGCAATGTCTCTAGGTCGTACATCGACTTTCCTAGACATCTACATCCAACGTGATATCGAAGCAGGTCTTCTAACTGAAGAGCTAGCTCAAGAAATGATCGATCACTTCGTAATGAAGCTACGTATGGTTCGTTTCCTACGTACTCCTGAATACGATGAGTTGTTCTCTGGTGACCCAATCTGGGCAACAGAATCAATGGGTGGTATGGGTCTTGACGGTCGTACACTAGTTACTCGTTCAAACTTCCGTTTCCTAAACAGCCTATACACAATGGGTCCTTCTCCAGAGCCAAACATCACTGTTCTTTGGTCTGAGCAACTGCCTGTAGGCTTCAAACGTTTCTGTGCGAAGGTATCTATCGATACTTCTTCTATCCAGTACGAAAATGATGACCTAATGCGTCCTGACCTAGGTTCTGATGATTACGCAATCGCTTGTTGTGTATCTCCAATGATCGTTGGTAAGCAAATGCAGTTCTTCGGTGCTCGTGCTAACCTTGCGAAAACAATGCTTTACTCTATCAACGGCGGCGTTGATGAGAAGCTGAAAATCCAAGTTGGTCCTAAAGAAGCGCCAATGACTGATGAAGTTCTTGATTACGCTAAAGTAATGGATCGTCTAGATCACTTCATGGATTGGTTAGCAACTCAATACGTTACAGCATTGAACTCTATCCACTACATGCACGACAAATACAGCTACGAAGCGTCTCTAATGGCTCTTCATGACCGTGACGTTCGTCGTACAATGGCGTGTGGTATTGCTGGTCTATCTGTTGCAGCCGATTCACTATCTGCAATCAAATACGCGACAGTTAAACCAATTCGTGACGAAAACGGCATTGCTATCGATTTCGACATCGAAGGTGACTACCCTAAATTTGGTAACAATGACGCTCGCGTTGATGATATCGCATGTGAACTAGTTTCTACGTTCATGGGTAAAATCCGTAAGCTTACTATGTACCGTAATGCTATCCCTACTCAATCTATCCTTACTATTACATCTAACGTTGTATACGGTAAGAAAACTGGTAACACACCAGATGGTCGTCAAGCAGGTGCTCCTTTTGCTCCTGGTGCTAACCCAATGCACGGCCGTGATGAGAAAGGTGCTGTAGCATCACTAACATCAGTAGGTAAACTACCGTTTGCTGATGCACAAGATGGTATCTCTTACACATTCTCTATCGTTCCTAACGCACTAGGTAAAGACGATGACAACCGTCGTTCTAACCTTGCTGGCCTAATGGATGGTTACTTCCACCACGAAGCTAACGTAGAGGGTGGTCAACACCTTAACGTAAACGTTCTTAACCGTGAAACTCTAGAAGACGCAGTTAAGCACCCAGAGAACTACCCACAACTAACTATCCGTGTATCGGGTTATGCTGTGCGTTTTAACTCTCTAACTACAGAGCAACAAGCTGACGTTATCGCACGTACTTTCACTGCGACTCTATAATTCAGCACTAAGTAAGTCATATTTAAGCCCTGCCATTTGGTGTTTTATTTCCAATC
>SAMEA5043647__coassemble_54_pt1 | contig 41507 bp, 32 predicted proteins | sample SAMEA5043647__metabat2_low_PE_001 | metagenome-assembled genome bin SAMEA5043647 (sample SAMEA5043647) | Gadus morhua | reverse complement strand
ATTAAAAACAGGCGGCAACGTACTGTTACTCGATGAACCAACCAATGACTTGGATGTTGAAACACTACGAGCACTTGAAGAAGCACTTCTTGAGTTTCCAGGGTGTGCCATGGTTATCTCGCATGACCGTTGGTTCTTAGACCGTATTGCAACACATATTCTCGATTACCGTGATGAAGGCCAAGTTAGCTTCTTTGAAGGTAACTACACTGAATACAGCGAGTGGTTGAAGAAAACGTTAGGTGCTCAAGCGGCTGAACCTCACCGCATTAAATATAAACGTATGACTAAGTAATTATAGTCTTGTTGATATTTATCATCAGGGCCGCATTCTTGCGGCCTTTTTAATAAATTAAAAAACAAACAAATATCATACTTAAATAAAATACGACCAAAGAAGGAAAAATGATGATTGAACGACGTAAATTTTCACGAGTTGTATACCAATCAAGTATCACGTTAATACAAGAAATTCAGCAATGGAAAGGGTCTCTTATTGATTTATCCCTCCATGGCTTATTAATCCAATTGAGTGACCACTGCGAAATTGAGCTAAATAACCAAGTAATCGCACACTTCACCCTTAATGACAGTGATATACATATAATTGCAGAATGTGAAATCATTCAAAAAACAAATAATATGCTAAGACTCTGTATTAGCCACATAGATATTGATAGTATTAGCCACCTTAAACGCCTGATCGAACTTAATGTGGGTAATGATGAACTATTATTGCGCCAATTATCAGAGCTAACCGAACCAAACTAACCCAAAAGACAATTATTACTTTATGCCTGATAAAATCCGAATTTCAGTCTCTCATAACAAAGGTACGCGTTTTTTCGCTCTTTCTCCTAAACGGAAAAACATGGTGATTTTATCTTTGTTATTAGGGATAAGCTCTTTTGTGTTTACTTGTTTTGGTCTTCATTATTTCTACCAACAACAACAATTATCCAAACTAGCTATCACCCACTTGCAAGAGCAAAATAAGGGCCTAAATAAGCTAATTATTGACAATAACAGCAATAATCACGAGTTAACTCAGCAACTAGAAGCTAAAGAAGATGAGCTTTTAGTAATAAGCCAGCGTATTGAAGATGTCGAATCAGTTCTTGGATTACAAGAGTTATCTGAAGATGACTCGTTATTAGCAGAAAAAACACTTGAGCAACGATTAGATGTTGCCGCGATAGACTCAGCAGTAAGAGCGACAATGTTTCGCCTTATTCCTAATGATACCCCTCTTAACTATACACGTGAATCATCCAGTTTTGGACGAAGAACTAACCCTATTTCAGGAAAACGACAACGTCATTTAGGTCTAGATCTAACGTGTAAACGAGGAACAGAAATATACGCCCCAGCCGATGGTGTAATAGAACTCGCGCGTGGAAGTAACAAAGGTTATGGTAATTTATTAAAAGTTCAGCATTCTTTTGGCTTTATGACCATGTACGCTCACCTGCAAAAATTTAAAGTACGATCAGGACAATTTGTAAAAAAAGGAGACTTGATTGCAACTTGTGGTAATTCAGGAAATTCGACCGGCCCTCACTTACACTATGAAGTTCGTTTTCTAGGCAGAGTATTGAATCCTAGATCATTCATTGATTGGACGCCTGAGAAGTTTGATAGTTTGTTCGAAAAAGAACGTAGCGTGAAATGGACACCTTTAGTAAATGTCATTAGTAATGTGGTTAAACTGCAATTAAAGCTCACTCAAAAGCCGACAATAGAACAAGTTGAAGCGATTAATACGGTAAAAGCGGAACAAAAAAATAATCAACAACTTACCCAATAATATATTCTGCTAAAAAAGGTGAGTAGATACTCACCTTTTTTACTAAACTAGTTTCTTTCTCGATGTATCGAATCATTTGCCTGTCGAAGTAAGCCTTTGCTTTCAACTAAAAACTGCTCCGCGTAATCACCAAACCACGTTTCAACTTCTTCAAAGCTTTCAATAAATCCAACACGATTATGATTTTCTAATAATAAAATTGCATCACCAAAACGCTGATGGAAACGTTTTATCATTTCAATATTCTCTTCAGAAGAAAGAATAATATCCGCGTACAAATTTGGATCTTGAGCAAACAATCGTCCAACCATCAGTAACTCTAAACGATAAATAGGTGAGCTTAAATTAAGTAACTGTTCAATATCAGGGTTTTCTTTAGATAGATGCTGACCATAAGCAAAAGAAGTAAAGTGACGCAGTGCTTGGATCAACGTCATGCCTTTATCGTGTTCACTTGCAGAAATATCACGAACAATAGCCCCCCAAATTTCAAACTGATCTTTTAGCCAAGAATAAGCATCTTTACCACGCCCATCACACATTACAATAACCTGTTTAGCGAGGCTAGGCACATCTGGACCGAACATTGGATGTAAGCCAACAACCGGACCCTTATGCACTTTCATCATCGCTTCAAGCGGCTTTTGCTTTATTGACGTTAGATCACACAGAATACAATCATCAGGTAGCATTGAAAGTTTACCGATCACATCAATCGTTAGATTAATAGGGACAGTAACAACAACCATTCCCACACCTTCTAAAATAACGTCAGCGTTATCCCAATCTTTACTGCCAAGAATTCGCACGTCATAACCAGATAGTTTAAACATTTTTGCGAATAAACCACCAAGTTGGCCTTTACCTCCAACAATAACAATCGGTCTAAGTTCTGGTCTTAAACATTTAAAACCTGAGTCATTTTCACTGCTGTAAGATTCTCGCATTGTACGACGAAGAATGTCTTCAATAAGAGATGGCGGAACGCCTTTTCTCGCAGCTTCTTCGCGTCTTGAAGCCAACATTGCTGCCTCTCGACTTGGATCATAAATAGGCAAACCATATGCACTTTTTACTTCACCAACTTGTTCAACTAATTGTAAACGTTGAGCAAGAAGATCTAACATTTGCTTATCAACCGCATCAATCTTATCGCGTAAATGACTCAGTTCTACCGCCATCTCGTTCTATCCTTTTAAACGATCTTCCAATACAGGAATTAATTCTTCATGAGTATGACGTAATAGTGCCTCAGTTGATGCCCAATTGATACACGCATCAGTGATTGAAACTCCGTACTTCATCTCCGATAATGGAATATCAGACGGTTGATTTCCTTCATTTAAGTGACTCTCAATCATTAACCCTATAATCGATTTATTCCCTTCTCGGATTTGATGGATAGCATCCTCCGCAACTAATGGTTGGCGACGGTAATCTTTACGTGAATTGGCATGACTACAATCAATCATTAATGCAGCATCAAGATTGGATTTAGATAATTCATCTTCACATTCAGCAACAGAAACTGAATCGTAATTTGTTTGTTTGCCGCCACGTAAGATCACGTGCCCATTTGGGTTGCCCTGCGTCGTTAATAACGCAACTTGCCCCTCGCTATTTATTCCCATAAAACGGTGACCAGAAGCGGCTGCCTGCATTGCATTAATCGATGTTGATAAGCTTCCATCAGTTCCATTCTTAAAACCAACAGGAACAGATAAGCCACTCGCCATTTCGCGGTGAGTTTGTGATTCCGTGGTTCTAGCACCAATAGCAGCCCAGCTAAATGTATCACCAATATATTGCGGGCTAATTGGATCAAGGGCTTCAGTCGCAAGTGGGATCCCCATTTCAGATAAATCCACTAATAGCTGTCGTGCAGTATGCAAACCACCTTCGATGTCAAATGAACCATCTAGATGCGGATCGTTTATTAACCCTTTCCAGCCTACCGTCGTTCTTGGCTTTTCAAAATAAACACGCATAACGATAAACAATTGGTCACTAAGCTCTTCTGAAATAGCTTTAAGACGTTTCGCGTATTCTTTGGCAGCATCAATATCATGAATAGAACAAGGTCCACAAACAATAAGTAAACGGTGATCTTTTTTATGAATGATATTTGAGATCGTCTGACGAGATTGTTGAATAAAATGACGCGCACTTTCACTCAAAGGGATTTTATTCTTTAATTCTTGAGGGGTAATAAGCACTTGCTCATCAATAATATTAATATTACTTAATTCACTCTTTTTCATTTCTACACCTGTAAACTTTTATGTCCATTAAATAGTCTTTCAAGACGAATAGAAATAATCTAACAGGTATAAGCGATAAATCAACCTATGTAACGTAAAAAATACAAAAAAATATTATCGTAAACTTAAATTTACAACAATATTTAGGCGTAAAAAAAGGTGCGCTGATAACAGCACACCTTCATAGCACATTTGATAAACGTTCTCGTGTGCGTTACTTTTTAGCCAGCTTCTCTTTGATACGAGCTGATTTACCAGAACGCTCACGCAGGTAGTACAACTTGGCACGACGTACTGCACCGCGACGTTTAACTTCGATGCTGTTAACGATTGGAGAGTGAGTTTGGAACGTACGCTCAACACCTTCACCGTTAGAAATTTTACGTACAGTAAACGCAGAGTGAAGACCACGGTTACGAATAGCGATTACAACGCCTTCGAATGCCTGTAGACGCTCACGCTCACCTTCTTTAACTTTAACTTGAACTATAACAGTATCACCTGGAGAGAACTTAGGTAGATCTTGCTTTAGTTGCGCATCTTCAATTGCTTTAATGATGTTGCTCATTTTTGTATATCCTAGAATAAACTGATACTAAATTTCTTAATTACTTACTTTGCTGATGTTCTTCACGAACAAATTCAGCCAGTAATAATTCCTGTTCGTCAGTCAGAGCTAGATTTCCCAGGAGCTCTGGTCTTCTTAGCCAAGTACGGCCTAACGATTGTTTCATTCGCCAACGAGCGATATCTTTATGATTTCCAGATTTAAGTACACTAGGTACTTCCTTACCATCCAAGACCTCAGGCCTTGTATAGTGCGGACAATCTAACAAACCGTCTGCAAAAGAATCTTCTTCAGCGGACGCAAAATCTCCTAGTACCCCCGGAACAAACCGAGAGACAGAATCAATCAACGTCATAGCAGGGAGTTCCCCGCCTGTAAGCACAAAATCGCCAATTGACCATTCTTCGTCAACTTCAGATTGTATTATGCGCTCATCTACGCCTTCGTATCGGCCACAGATAAGAACTAAGTTCTCGTTTGTTGCCAACTCCTCAACACCAGCTTGATTCAGCGTTCTGCCTTGAGGTGAAAGGTAAATCACTTTCGTTTTGCCTGGAGCGGCTTCTCTGGCTGCAGTAATGGCATCGCGCAAAGGCTGTACCATCATTAACATACCAGGACCACCACCATAAGGTCGGTCATCAACAGTGCGATGTTTATCTTGAGTGAAATCTCTAGGATTCCATGTCTCTATAGATAAAAGACCTTTTTTAATTGCTTGGCTAGTTACCCCAAAATCGGTAACCGAACGGAACATTTCAGGAAATAGGCTTATAACCCCAACCCACATGTGCCCTCGCTTTACCTAGGGTTTAGAACCCAGGATCCCAGTCAACTTCGATCCGTTGAGCCTCACGATCAATTACTTTGATCACTTGCTCATCAATAAAAGGAATCAAACGTTCCTTTTTACCAAAAGCATCTTTCAGGTTTGCTTTGACTACAAGAACATCGTTTGATCCGGTTTCAAAGATGTCGTCAACAATACCTAGGCCGTAACCTTGGGTTGTAACCACTTCCATACCAAACAATTCACGCCAGTAGAATTCATCTTCTGACAGCTCAGGTAGTGCATCTGCTTTAACTGCAATTTCCAGGTTAGTATAAGCTTGAGCTTCTTCTCTAACTTCTAACCCTTCCAGTTTGCACACCAAACCTTTATGACGTTTCCAGCTTTCGACTGAAAACTCGACCCACTCATCTTTTACTTTAATAAGTAAAGGTTTGTAGTCGAAAATGCTTTCAGGTTGATCAGTAAAAGAAACTACTTTCAACCATCCACGAATACCATAGGAAGCTCCGAACTTACCTACAACAATTACTTCGTCTTGCTTACTCATAAAATCTTTACCTTTAACCAACTAAATTAAGCCGCTTTGTTAGCGTCTTTAACTAGCTTAGCTACACGATCAGAAAGACCAGCGCCTAAACCAACCCAATGGTTAACGCGATCAAGATCTAAACGAAGACCTTCTTCTTGACCTTGTGCTGTAGGGTTAAAGAAACCTACTTTCTCAATGTAACGACCAGTTGATTTAAAACGGCTGTCCGCTACTACGATTTGATAAAATGGACGCTTCTTAGCGCCGTGACGTGCCAAACGAATGGTAACCATATCGTCCTCTATTTGCTTCGTACAAAAATTAAATTGGCTCAAAAAAAAAGGATTTTATTGAGCCCTCGTGCCAAAATAAAGCCCCGGAATTTTACTCTTATGAGGTTTCAATGCAAGGGATTTAGCTATTTTATCACCAATTATTTCTGTAATTAGTGAAAAAATGGGGTAAAAAAGGTGCGCTAGGTAAAATTTATTAAAAAATTCACTTGTCGCACCTTGTTATCTGATTAATACACTTTGACAATGTGCAATTGAATATTAGCGGCCAAAGCCACCCATACCACCGCCCATTCCGCCCCATGCCTTGCATATTACGCATCATGCCTTTCATGCCACCTTTCTGCATTTTTTTCATCATTTTCTGCATTTGAGTAAACTGTTTCAGCATGCGATTCACATCTTGTACTTGAGTACCAGAACCTGCTGCAATACGTTTTTTACGTGAGCCTTTAATTAGTTCAGGACGCTGACGTTCTTTCATTGTCATGGAATTAATAATGGCTTCCATTTGATTGAACATTTTGTCGTCCACTTTATCTTTGACATTAGCAGGTAGCTGAGACATACCAGGAAGCTTATCCATCATCCCCATCATGCCACCCATATTTGTCATCTGACCAAGCTGCTCACGAAAATCTTCAAGATCAAAACCTTTCTTCTCTTTGAACTTTTTCGCTAATCGTTCTGCTTTTTCTTTATCTACGTTCTTCTCTAGATCTTCAATTAGAGAAAGAACATCACCCATACCTAAAATACGAGAAGCAATACGTTCTGGGTGGAAAGGTTCTAGTGCATCCGTTTTTTCACCGACACCTAAGAATTTAATTGGCTTGCCCGTAATGTGACGAACAGATAATGCAGCACCACCACGAGCATCACCGTCTACTTTGGTTAGAATAACACCCGTAAGTGGTAAAATATCACCAAACGCTTTTGCCGTATTAGCGGCATCTTGCCCCGTCATTGCATCGACAACAAATAACGTTTCAATTGGATTTACATGTGCATGAAGCTGCTTAATTTCTTCCATCATTTCAGTATCAACAGCTAGACGACCAGCCGTATCAACGATAACAACATCAAAAAACTTTAACTTAGCGTGGCTAATTGCACCATCAACAATATCAATCGGTTTTTGATCTGCACTTGATGGGAAGAAATCGACATCAACTTCTGACGCTAACATTTCTAGCTGTTTAATTGCCGCAGGACGGTATACATCGGCAGACACAACTAAAACTTTCTTTTTATCTCTTTCTTTTAATAGCTTCGCTAATTTACCAGTACTGGTTGTTTTACCTGCACCTTGTAAACCTGCCATTAAAATAACCGCAGGCGGCTGACACGCTAAATTTAGAGCCTCATTTGAGTCTCCCATTATAGCTTCTAGCTCAGACTGAACGATTTTAATGAATTCTTGACCCGGTGTTAGGCTTTTTGATACCTCAACCCCTACGGCGTTTTCTTTTATTCGCTTAACAAAGTCACGAACAACAGGTAAAGCAACGTCTGCTTCTAACAAAGCCATACGAACTTCACGTAGCGTTTCTTTAATGTTTTCTTCTGTTAATCGACCTTTACCACTGATGTTTTTCAGGGTTTTGGATAGTCTATCCGTTAAATTATCAAACATATTCTTGCGCCTAATCTGCGAGCATTGATCAATTATAACCTAATAGTATGCAAAATATTGTTGGTTATAATTAAAATTTTTTATCCTAACCGAATCACTCCTACCGAGATTGACCTGTACAGGGTATAATCAATCTGTTGATAAATTAGATGACTCGTGATTATGGATACCATTACAGCAATCAGTGCTGCGCTTTTTTACTTTTTAGCATTAGGTTTTGTTATTCCTGGCTTAGCTAGTCAAAATAAAATAAAAACCAATGCTGTATTTATATGTGCGTCGTTTGCATTACTTGTGCATGCGTGGCAATTAAAAGAACTCATTTTAAATACCTCAGGTCAGAATTTAAGTATTTTAAATGTAGCCTCTCTAATTAGCTTTATTATTTCACTCACGATGAGTGTTTCAATGCTGAAATTTAGAGTATGGTTTATTCTGCCTGTTGTTTATAGTTTTTCAGCCATTAATTTACTTGCAGCAACCTTTCTCTCTGGTGCTTTTATTACCCATTTAGAAACGCACCCTAGCTTATTGATACATATATCATTAGCTTTATTTGCTTATTCAACCTTAATGATCGCCACTTTATATGCACTTCAGCTAGCTTGGCTTGATCATAAACTTCGCAGTAAAAAATCACTCACGCTAAATCCTAATCTCCCCCCTTTAATGATGGTGGAACGTCAACTTTTCAAGATCATCCTCGTTGGTTTATTTCTACTAACTCTTACTTTATTGACCGGACTCACATTCATACAAGATATGCTTGCTCAAGGTAAAACTCATAAAGCGGTATTATCCTTTATTGCTTGGGTTATCTATGCCGTATTAACATGGGGACATTATCAAAGAGGATGGAGAGGACAAAAAGCATTATGGTTTAGCTTAACGGGTGCATTTCTTCTCACTCTTGCTTATTTTGGTAGTCGATTTGTGCAAGAAGTTATCTTAACGTAAACAAGACTTCTAGCTCACTTTTCAAGATCAAATTTGACATATCAAGCACTGATATTGATAAATAACCTTTACATTGTATTTTTCACTGAGGATCAAGTCACTTGGATGACATATCAACCGGCGCCCTGTTTACGATTTTAGCTGTACTTATTATTGCATCTGGTTATTTTTCAAGCTCTGAAACCGGCATGATGTCTTTAAATCGATATCGCTTAAAACACTTATCCAATCAAGGTCATAAGGGGGCACAGCGTGTTGAGAAATTACTAAGTCGCCCAGACCGACTTATTGGTTTAATTCTAATAGGCAACAACCTCGTTAATATTCTCGCTTCTGCTATCGCGACTATTTTAGGTATGCGCTTATACGGGGATTACGGTGTTGCAATTGCTACCGGTGTTCTGACTCTCGTCATTCTTGTCTTTGCCGAAGTAACACCAAAAACACTTGCAGCAATGTATCCTGAGCGAGTGGCTTACAGCAGCAGTATCTTACTCAATATTCTAATGAAAATTTTATCTCCATTAGTCATCCTAGTAAACCTGATTACTAATGGCTTTCTAAAACTTCTTGGCCTTGGTACAAACCACTCTCACAAAGACAACCTTAGTTCAGAAGAATTACGAACGGTTGTTCATGAGGCTGGAGGGCTTATCCCACGCCGCCACCAAGATATGCTTATTTCTATTTTAGATTTAGAACATGTCACTGTTAATGACATCATGGTGCCTCGCAGCGAAATTACAGGCATTGATATTAATGACGATTGGAAATCCATTTCACGCCAACTGGCTCACTCGCCACACGGTCGTATCGTTCTTTATCGTGACCAAATTGATGAAGTTGTGGGAATGCTTCGTTTACGCGAATCCTATCGCTTAATGCTTGAAAAAAATGAATTTACAAAAGAAACATTATTAAGGGCAGCTGATGAAATTTATTTCATTCCCGAAGCAACACCTTTAAATATTCAACTATTAAAATTTCAGCGTAATAAAGAGCGTATTGGACTAATCGTAGATGAATACGGTGATATTCAAGGTTTGATTACTTTAGAAGACATACTAGAAGAAATTGTTGGTGAGTTTACTACGTCAATGGCACCAAGTTTAACCGAAGAGATCACACCTCAACCTGACGGCAGTTTCATGATTGAAGGCAGCGCTAATATTCGAGATATTAATAAAGGCCTGAAATGGAGTTTACCAACAGATGGTCCAAGAACATTAAATGGGCTGATACTCGAACACCTAGAAGAAATTCCGGGCACTCAAATCAAAGTAAATATAGAACATCATCAAATGGAAATTATCGCAGTAGAAGAGAACAAAATTAATTTGGTTAAAGTATTCCCTAGTAGCGATAATAATTAGCTTATATACAAGCACAAAAAAGCCCGTATTAGATTTCTAATGCGGGCTTTTTAAATTCGAAATGAAATTAATCTACAGATAGTTCTTTAAGCATTGACTCGGGAAGAGCCAAGTCATCATTTTTATTTACTTGAATACCTGCGGCTAAAATAGCGGTAGCAATCGCTTTCGCTTCTTCTAAAGAATGCATGGTATATGTACCACATTGATATTCATTTAATTCAGGTATTTTATTCTGGTCTTCAACATTAAGAACATCTTCCATTGATGCAATCCAAGCGTTAGCAACCGTTTGTTCTACAGGTGTACCAATTAAGCTCATGTAAAAACCAGTACGACATCCCATTGGTGAAATATCAATAATTTCTACATCCGTACCATTCAAATGATTACGCATGAACCCTGCATATAGATGCTCTAATGTGTGAATACCTTTTTCAGATAAAATATCTTTATTTGGTGCAGTAAAGCGTAAATCAAATACGGTGATAGTATCCCCTTTAGGCGTTTGCATTTTCTTTGCAACACGTACCGCGGGTGCTTCCATACGGGTATGATCTACAGTAAAACTGTCTAATAATGGCATAATTTATTCCTTTAATTTATGGATAGCGGTGACTTACCACCACCAACTACTTTGTCTTTCAAGCTCAACTTTACATTGTTTTAATTGCCAACCATACGTTTTTGCTTGAGATTCAACCCTACGGGCAATTTTAATCAATTGAGGTTTCTTTTGGTAGCTTTTACGCTTATAGCCGCCGCGACCTTCATGATAAGCTAAATATTGATTGTAAGGATCCCACTTTGAGATACCTAGTTGCTTTTGGCTTCCGTCAGTATACCAACCTATAAACATTATCGCATCATCAAAACTACTACGAGATCCCCCACCGGTTTCATCTTCATACTCTCCCCATACAGGGTCTTGAGCTTGTGCATAACCATAAGCAGAACTAGGACGACTCCAAGGTATAAAACCTAATAATTTTGTTCTTGGTGGACGGACATCTGAGCGAAAGCTACTCTCTTGCTTCATGATAGCCATAGCAACATTAATTGGAGTGCCGTATTCTTCATTCATGTCTTTAGCATCATCATACCATCCGCCTTTCTCTCGAAAGATCTCGCAAAGATTATCCTGCTTTGTCGGCGGCGCCGTAGCACAACCAGATAACGAAACTAAGGCGACAATAATTAGTGAAAATTTATAATTCATTTTTTACTCAATAAAAAAGCACTGCTATTCATTTAGGATAACAGTGCTTGTTATACGATATTTGTTTTATTTCAAATAATTGAAATAATCATCTAAATACTCTGAAAAAGGCATTGTATCACTGGCCTCAATTTCTTTCTGAGCCAGAACAGAACGCTCTACCTCTGCATCCAACTCATCTTTAGTATAGAAGCTGTATTTATGATCTAAATGCGCTTGGCGATGTTGTATTGCCAATTTACAACCAATAATACCAATACCACCAGCCTTCTTCGTTTCAGCAAGTAGACGACCTGAAATAGTTAACTCTGGATTCTCTATCATCGCACTTAGTCGTTGATGAGTTTGTTGGTATGCATCATCACCATTAACTGCATCCATTTTTTTAGCTATTGTGAATAGATCATCAAAAACTCGTTCAGCCCATGCTTTCTGAGTTAAACGCTCCCCTTGGCAACCAATTTGAAGCTCTAACCCAGGCTTACGTCCCAGTTCAACAATCTTATTCCAATTGTCTTTCCAACACGCCATTTCACTGTCATCCATAGGAGCAGAATCAGTGAGTACAGACCATGTTAAGAAAAGGTCTAAGAATCGAACTTGATCTTCATCTACACCAATAGGGCTAAATGGGTTTACATCTAAAGATCGAACTTCTATATATTCAATTCCCGAACGCTCTAATGCTTCTGAAGGCTTTTCACCTGATTTCGCGACACGCTTAGGGCGAATTGGAGCATACAATTCATTTTCAATCTGCAACACATTCGCATTTAATTGGATGTGTTTATCCCCCTCTTTTAAACCTATTTTTGCAAACTCTTCCGATGGAGTGCGAATCGCTTTATTCAAGCCTTCAATATATTCATCGATACTATTTAAACTGATTTTTAAATCACTTTGAGCATCATTTGTATAACCAAGATCGCTTAATCTTAATGATGTTGCATAAGGTAAATACAATGTTTTACCTAGTGATTCAAAATTCATTGTCGTTTCTCGACCTTGAATAAAAGAACCACACAATGCAGGAGAAGCACCAAAGAAATAAGGGATCAACCACCCAAAGCGGTAGTAATTACGGATCAACCCAAAATAAGCATCAGATACCGAATCTTGACGATCTTTTTCAGTTTGCTCACCCAGTAATTCGTCCCAAAACTCATTCGAAAAAGAAAAGTTAAAATGAACACCAGAAATGACCTGCATCACACTGCCATAACGGCGCTTTAAACCTTCACGGTAAGTCGTTTTTAATTGACCAACATTAGATTTACCATACTGCGCTAAAGTAATGTCATCGTCTTTGCTCACAAAACATGGCATAGACAGCGGCCACAATTTTTCCTCTCCCATATGAGAGACCGTGTAATGATGCACATCTTCTAATTGCTTTAATACCGTTTTAACATCATGAGATACCGGCGTAATAAATTCTAATAATGACTCAGCAAAATCCGTTGTAATGTATTTGTGAGTGAGTGCTGAACCTACGCCTGCTGGATGTGGTTTTGAAGAAAGTGCAGCATCAAGAGTAAAACGAAGTGTTTCTCTTTCAATACCACGGCCAGTATTTTTAAAGGCTTTGGGATTAGACGCGACTTTCTGTAATCGGTTAGTAAATTCGGTCAAAATACATTCTCGCTATTGAGGTAGATCTAAGATCTTTATCCTAGGATAGTAGCAAATTTTACTCGTGTTTGAATAATAAAAAAAGAGCAGTAATTAGTATTAATAATGACTGCTGCATATTAAATACTATTTATTCACCGTGATAGATTCGATTGGTAAACCTAACGTTTTTAATTTAGGGGTTAATGACTTAGCATCTCCAACCACAATAATTTGATATTGAGTTGGGTCAAACCACTTAGAAGCCAACGCATTCAAATCCTCTCTACCTAATGTCGCAATTAATGTATTTTGCTCATCAATAAAATCGTCATCTAATGAATAGGTTAATATTTTACCTAGAAGATTCGCTTTTTGGCTTGGTGTTTCGTATTTCAATGCATCTTGTTGGCCAACCGCTAAACGCATAAAGTTTAGTTCATCCATTGTCATTCCATCGTTCTTATATTTATCCATTTCAGAAATAAATTCTTTGATCGATTCAAGAGTCACATCAGCTCGAACTTGAGCATAAAAGATAGCCATGCCGACTTCTTTATTCCCCATTAAATAACCACCAGCGCCATAGGTGTAGCCTTTATCTTCACGCAAATTCTGATTGATTCGGCTATTGAAGTTGCCAGCTAAGTTAAAATTAGCAAGTTGTGTTTGATACAATTCACCAGTTGCATCAAATGGAATGCCTTGGCGAACAAAACGAACCACACTTTGCGGAGCGTTCGGCTTATCAATTAAATATATTTTTTGTCCCACTAGCGTAGGTAATTGCTGCGGAGCTAACAAACTTGGTGCTGAACCTTCCCATGTAGATAGAAAAGAGAGCTTAGAGATTAAGTCTGATTTTTGCACATCACCAACCGACACAACTTGAGTACCAATCGGAGTGTAGCGTTTCTTATAGAACGCCTTAACATCAGATAACGTCAAACTTTTCACCGATTCCATCGTTCCATCAGGGGAGCGATCAAATATGGTGCCTTTAAAGAGAACTTCGCGTGTTGCTTGTGATGCTAACCATGCTGGTTTTTGATGATCGTAAACTAAACCTTCGATTGCTTGCTTCTGTAAACGATCAAAATCAGACTGTTTAAATGCCGGAGAAAATAGCATTTCATTCACTATACTAAGCGTTTCATCTAGATTTTTAGTCAATGATGAAATTGATATCGCAGTGGTATAGCTACCAGAATTAAAAGAGATGCTGCTGCCCAACTTATCCAGTCTCTTTTGAATATCTTCTGAACTAGATTTAACCGTACCTTCTTCCATCATAGAAGCCGTCAGTGATGCTAACCCTTCTTTTCCTCGGGAAACATAGCGGTTACCAGCAGGTATTGATATTTGTAACTGCACTGTAGGTGTTTCGATTGCTTCCGATCCCAACACTTCAATACCATTGGCTAATTTAGCTCGATAAATATCAGGTGTTTTTGCTGTCACAGCTTTTGATGGTTGAGGCATCACTGAACGATCAAAATTATCGACGGCTTTACGTACATCTAAGCTGTTTTCATCAATTTTTTGATACTCAGGAAGATCTCGTTTAGGAGTAATAAAGTTTGGTTTTCTAACTTGAAGCTGTGTTTTACCTTTTGGTACTACACTCAGCGTCACTTTATATTTATTTGCTATGTAAGTATCAAATGCTTGCGATACTTTATCAGGAGTCACGGCTTTCAATTCTGCGAGCTGCGCTTCTAATTGGTTAGGATTACCATAAAAAGTTTCATTTGATGCTAATTGAGAGACTTTTCCTGAGACTGATTGCAATCCAAATATTGCTCCTGCTTCTGCACTTCCTTGAACTTCAGCGAGATCTTCTTGCGATACTCCCTCTTTTTCAAATTTATCCAGAACATCCATGACCTCTTGATAAGCCGTTGCTAAATCATTTTTATCACTAGAGTCCGTCATTGCATAAACATACATGGTGCAAGACAATTCAGCACAATCATGAAAAGCGCCGGCATCGACCGCTTTACCTGTTTTGACTAGCTCTTGATACATTAAACTCGTTTTACCATTACCCAGTAAAGTCGCAAGCATATCAAGACTTGCCTCTGTTTCTTCACCTCGATACGTCGTTGGCCACCCAATCATAACCATTGGCTGTTGAATTCGATCTTCCAATGTAATGAAACGATCTTCCGTTAACGTCACTGGTTGTTTTGGTGCGTTCTCAACTTCAGGGCCTCTTGGAATAGTACCAAAGTATTTATTTACCCACTCTAATGTTTGTTTACTGTCTAGGTCACCACCAATGGTAATAACCGCATTATTTGGGCCATACCAACGTAAGAAAAATGCTTTTAAATCATTCACATCTACACGGTCAAGATCTTCAACATAACCAATCGTCTGCCATGAATAAGGGTGATCTTGTGGAAATAATGCCTCGCCCATTCGCTCATAAATCAAGCTATAAGGACGGTTGTCGTAATTCTGTCCTCGTTCATTCTTAACCGTACTACGTTGTATTTCGAATTTTTTCTGAGATACCGCATCAATCAAGAATCCCATTCTGTCGGATTCTAACCACAACATTTTTTCTAGCTGATTTGCAGGGACCGTTTCAAAATAGTTCGTACGATCACGATTCGTTGTGCCGTTAAGTGTTCCACCGGCTTCTGTGATAATTTTAAAATGTTGTTGATCACCAACATGTTCTGAACCTTGGAACATCATGTGTTCAAAAAAGTGTGCAAAACCAGATTTCCCAATATCTTCACGAGCCGATCCTACGTGGTAAGTGACATCGACATGAACAAGAGGATCTGAACTATCAGGACTTAAAATAACCGTTAACCCATTTTCTAATGTATATTTTTGGTATGGGATAACCGTTGAGCCTTCTTTGGGTAAAACTTGCTCTACAAGCGTTACACCTTGCGGTAAATCTGATGTTTTTGGTGCTTCAAATTCTGAATTACTGCACCCTACTAAAGCCAATGCAATCGATACACAAAGTAATTTTTTCATTTTAATTCCTATAAAATCCCATTCACGGCAAGCGACAACAGTACGTATCGAGCAGCCTTTCCTATCCCAATTAAAATCACGCATGGTAAAAACTTCATTCTTAACCACCCAGCGGCCAAGCATAAAGGGTCGCCGATCACGGGTAACCAACTAAATAATAACGTCCAATAACCGTATTTCTTTATCCATTCTATGGCTTTATGACCGTGTTTCTGTGAAGAAGTTTTATCAGGAAGTAACAAACCAAGCCAATAATTTGTTATCCCTCCTAAAGTATTTCCTAATGTTGCGACTGTAATAACTGTCCACATTGAAAAACTGTCTAATTTTAACGTAGCAATTAAACTGGCTTCTGACGCCCCAGGTAATAAAGTGGCACTTAAAAACCCAGAACTAAATAATACCCATAATGCTGAATCTGCATTGAACCAATCAAACATGACTGAATTAATTCCATTGATTACGATTTATATTGCTACAGCATAAAATAAAAAAGGGCGCATCTGCACCCTTTTATTGTTAAGTTTTATTTGGAACTATCCAACAAGAGCTAAGAGAATACCCGCAGCAACTGCAGATCCTAAAACCCCAGCCACATTCGGTCCCATCGCATGCATTAACAAAAAGTTTTGAGGATTAGCCTCAAGACCGACTTTATTAACAACACGCGCCGCCATTGGCACGGCGGAAACACCTGCAGCACCAATTAATGGGTTAATGTCTTCTTTTGAATACTTGTTCAATATTTTAGCCATGATAACACCGCCAGCAGTACCCACACTGAAGGCAACTGCACCTAACAGTAAAATACCTAACGTTTCTACATTAAGGAACGTTTCTGCTTTTAATTTTGATCCGACCCCTAAACCTAAGAAGATCGTGACTATATTGATCAATTCATTCTGAGCCGTATTCGATAAACGATCAACCACACCTGATTCTTTCATTAAATTACCTAAACAGAACATACCAACGAGTGGCGTTGCTGAAGGTAAAAACAAAATAGTCATCAGTAAAACAGCAAGTGGGAAAATGATTTTCTCTGCCTTACTAACATGGCGCAATTGAGCCATCTTAATTTGACGTTCTTCCGGCGTAGTTAACGCTTTCATTATCGGTGGCTGGATAATTGGAACAAGAGCCATATAACTATAAGCAGCAACCGCAATCGCCCCCAATAAATCAGGAGAAAGCTTACTTGCTAAGAAAATGGCAGTCGGTCCATCTGCACCACCAATAATGGCGATTGACGAAGCATCTGCTAATGAGAATTCCATTCCTGGCACAAAATTAAGTAATATGGCACCGAACAACGTAGCAAAAATACCTACTTGAGCCGCGGCACCTAACCATAGAGTCTTTGGGTTTGCAATTAAGGCACCAAAGTCCGTCATCGCTCCTACACCCATAAAGATCAAAAGTGGGAAGACTCCCGTTTCAATCCCGACATAATAAACGTAATACAAAAGTCCACCAGGATCGGTAAACCCTGCATTCGGTATATTTGCTAAGACTGCACCAAAACCAATAGGTAACAGCAATAAAGGCTCAAACCCTTTACGTATTGCTAAAAATAAAAGCCCACAACCGACTAAAATCATAATAAGTTGTTCAAACTTAAAATTAGCAATCGCCGTTTCATTCCATAATATTAATAAACCATCCATGTTTACTTACCTTAGGCTAGAGAAAGCAATGGTGTACCAACTGCTACTGCATCGCCCTCTTTAGTTAAAATATCTTGAACGGTACCATTACGTGATGCTCTGATCTCTGTCTCCATTTTCATCGCTTCAAGTATAAGTAACACATCACCTTCAGCAACTTCAGCACCAGCTTGTACAAGTACCTTAAAGATAGTTCCTGCTAATGGCGCATCAACAGATTCCGCGTCAACTGCCGAAAGTTGAGGAGATTGAACCGGTGCTGCTTGTGCTGATATTGGTTCAACAGACGAAATAACGCCTTGCGGCCCCACTTCTACATTATAGATTTGACCATCAACTTTAACGCTATAAGCCTCAACACCACCTTTAGCCGTGTTTGCTTTTACAACATTAGTCGCTGATTCAACTTCAGTTCCAGGAGCAGGTTCAAAGGCATCTGGATTATTACGATTTTTAAGAAATTTAAGACCCACTTGAGGAAATAGAGCATAAGTAAGTACATCATCAATTTGCTCTTCCGCTAAAGCGATATTATCTTCTTTTGCTTTAGCAATCAGTTCATCCGTTAAAGTATGTAACTCGGCCGCTAATAAATCGGCAGGACGACAGGTAATCGGCTCCGCACCTTCTAAAACACGAGCCTGTAGCTCTGCATTAACGGCAGCAGGCGCTGAGCCATACTCTCCCTTTAGGACACCTGCCGTTTCTTTTGTAATACTCTTATAACGCTCTCCAGTAAGGATATTAATTACTGCTTGAGTGCCTACAATTTGTGACGTTGGAGTAACTAATGGGATATAACCTAGATCTTTACGAACTTTAGGGATCTCAATTAGCACTTCATCTAATCTGTCAGCTGCACCTTGCTCTTTTAACTGACTTTCCATATTCGTCAACATCCCACCCGGAACTTGAGCGATGAGAATTCGAGAATCGACGCCTTTCATTTGTCCTTCAAACTTTGCGTATTTTTTACGAACTTCACGGAAATAGGTAGCAATTGGTTCAAGTTGCTCAAGGTTAAGATTTGTATCGCGCCCTGTCCCTTCTAGCATAGCAACAACCGTTTCAGTTGGAGTATGACCATAAGTTTGGCTCATGGATGAAATAGCCGTATCTAAAATATCAATGCCAGCCTCTGCCGCTTTTAAGGCTGTGGCGGTAGATAATCCTGTTGTCGCGTGACTATGCAAAGCAAGTGGTACATCACAAGACGATTTAATACGAGTAATAAGTTCTTCAGCTTCATAAGGTTTAAGTAGACCAGACATGTCTTTAATACAAAGAGAATGACAGCCTAAATCTTCAAGACGTTTTGCTAAATCAACCCATGTATCTGAATTATGAACAGGACTTGTTGTGTAAGAAAGAGTGCCCTGAGCATGAGCACCAACATCAATTGTTGCTTTTACTGCTGTTTGAAAATTTCTAACGTCATTCATTGCATCAAAAATACGGAATACATCCATACCGTTACAATGAGCTCGCTCTACAAATTTTTCAACAACGTCATCAGCATAATGGCGGTAACCTAATAAGTTTTGGCCACGAAGTAACATTTGCATTGGTGTATTTGGCATCGCTTTTTTAAGTAATCGTAAACGTTCCCATGGGTCTTCACCTAAATAACGAATACAGGCATCAAATGTTGCCCCACCCCAAGTTTCTAATGACCAATAACCGATTTTATCCAACTGCTCTGCAATTGGAAGCATATCTTCAACACGCATACGAGTTGCGAAGAGTGATTGGTGGGCGTCACGAAGTACCACATCAGTGATAGAAAGTGGTTTAGACATACTTACAAACTCCTTGTAATGATTTTCCTAAAACAGTTTATCGATTCTTTTGGCGGTATAATTTAACCGCAGCAGAAATAGCAGCTATAATTTGAGGCTGAACTGTTGTTTCATCGGGATTCTGAACTTTTTGAACAGCCAATACCTGTTTTGGAGGTAACTCCACAGGCAGTAACTTAGACATAAGTTGAACTAGATAGACGAGGATGGTGAGGAATATAAATACAACGCCCATGCCTGTTAGCATTAGCGTTGCTGCTTCCCATAGTAGACTTCCAATGTCTGTCATCTTTTATTCCTTTTTGATGATAGTGACAATGTATAATTTAGTTGTAGCGAACTAATTAATTGTGTTCTTTTATTCTAAAAAGAAAGAATGATTATCTCGACATCAACAAATTTGTCAAATGCGAAACGATCACAATATATTCAAAAAAGAATATTATAGCGAAATATATCCATACGCTGCTATTTTTTACTTACAAATAAGTTGATTACAATCAAGTTACCTAATAATAACCTACAATTCAATCTATTTAATAATAGACTCAATTACTTAACTTACTCATATTACAGGCATAAAAAAAGCCTGATCATAAAGATCAAGCTTTTTAAAAGAATGGTGCGCCAGGAAGGATTCGAACCTCCGACCGCCTGGTTCGTAGCCAAGTACTCTATCCAGCTGAGCTACTAGCGCACAATAAATTCTAATTGTCTCCGTACCAACTTATCCTCTTAGATAAACTGTTACGGCAGTAAAAATGGTGCGCCAGGAAGGATTCGAACCTCCGACCGCCTGGTTCGTAGCCAAGTACTCTATCCAGCTGAGCTACTAGCGCACAATAAATTCTGATTGTCTCCCGCACCAATTTATCCTCTAGATAAACTGTTACAGCAGTAAATAATGGTGCGCCAGGAAGGATTCGAACCTCCGACCGCCTGGTTCGTAGCCAAGTACTCTATCCAGCTGAGCTACTAGCGCACAATAAATTCTGATTGTCTCTCGCACCAACTTATCCTCTAGATAAATTGTCACGACAGTAAATAATGGTGCGCCAGGAAGGATTCGAACCTCCGACCGCCTGGTTCGTAGCCAAGTACTCTATCCAGCTGAGCTACTAGCGCACAATAAATTCTGATTGTCTCTCGCACCAACTTATCCTCTAGATAAATTGTTACGGCAGTAAATAATGGTGCGCCAGGAAGGATTCGAACCTCCGACCGCCTGGTTCGTAGCCAAGTACTCTATCCAGCTGAGCTACTAGCGCACAATAATTCTTTTCATCATGTTGATTATAAAAATCAACATAAATCAATATGGCGGTGAAGGAGGGATTCGAACCCTCGATGCGGCTATAAACCGCATACTCCCTTAGCAGGGGAGCGCCTTCAGCCTCTCGGCCACCTCACCGTTTTGTAACTCTGTTGTAATCATCTGCAAAACAATTACGGCTATTGGTAAATAAGTTTACCAATAAAAGAATGGTGCGCCAGGAAGGATTCGAACCTCCGACCGCCTGGTTCGTAGCCAAGTACTCTATCCAGCTGAGCTACTAGCGCACAATAATTCTTTTTTATTATGCTGATTATAAATAATCAACACAAATCAATAATGGCGGTGAAGGAGGGATTCGAACCCTCGATGCGGCTATAAACCGCATACTCCCTTAGCAGGGGAGCGCCTTCAGCCTCTCGGCCACCTCACCGTCTTGAGGAGGCACATATTACTTTTTACCAAAAATATGTCAATGACTTTCTTAGTAAAAAACAAGGTAATTCGTTCAACAGTCTATGAAATAACCAAAATGGATAAAAATAAACCGAGATACGAGTTTTGTGCCTCTCATTTTCTATTTATTCCAGTCAAATTAACAGCTGACTAAAATAAATAAGGCCAACAATGTTAGCCTATTTTCATGCGATATTAAAAGTTACCTGGTGCAGCAGCAGGAGTAGTTCCCTTTTCTGCTTGAATACGCATGTAAATCTCTTCACGGTGTACAGATACTTCTTTAGGTGCATTAACACCAATACGTACTTGGTTGCCTTTAACGCCTAGTACAGTAACTGTTACTTCGTCACCAATCATTAAAGTTTCACCTACACGGCGAGTCAAAATTAGCATTCGAATGCTCCTTGAGTTATCTCAGTATTATAATAAATGTATGTATTGTCGGTTATCGCTTATTTTCATAAACGTCTCTGCTCAAGAAACAGCGATCATAAGGTTATTATCTTGTGATTGCTCTGTAATAACAAACGTTTTATGTAAAATTTCTGCCGCTCGTTGTAAATCAGCTTGAATAACGATAACCGACACACTTTTTGGTTCTGTATAACATTGATAGATATCAACACTATTAACCATTAGTTGATTGCAAGCAGAGTCTGCCATCCCTTCAACATTATCTCCGACTAACGTCAGAATTGATAAGCTACTAATATTGCGTATTTTTGTATTAAATACCAGTTTCAATTGTAAAAAAGTTGCTTTTGGCACAACAATTTGAAAACAATCGTCAGTATTAGTTAACACTCGATACTCTTTAGCAAGAAGAATTCTATCCTCTTCATTTATGTCAGTGCATTCGGCAAGGTATAAGTCTTGCTTTAGTGCTAACCCAGTAACTGGAAAATAGTCATTAGGCTTCTCACAAATAAGCGTTCCTTCACCATTATCAAAAGAAGAAAGAACTCTTAATGATACTGAAGATCTCCATGCATGAGATACTGAATGTTCCTGTAATACTTTCGCACCAGACTTTGCTAATGCGTGCATATCACTAAAAGAAACTTCTTTTAATTTACGAGTATTCGATACATAACGGGGATCTGAAGAATACACACCGTCTACATCAGTAAAGATCTGACATTCATCCGCTTTCAATGCGGCAGCTAAAGCAACAGCCGTTGTATCAGACCCACCTCTTCCGAGTGTTGTAATATTTCCGACACTATCTCTACCTTGAAAACCAGCAACAATGACAACATAACCCTTATCAAGCCATTCGGTCAGTTTACTGGTTTCAATATGTTCGATAGTTGCATCGTTAAATACATCATTGGTTTTAATTCCTGCTTGATCTGCAGTCAGAGAAATCGCTTTGATGCCTTTTTGATTCAAAGATATAGCTAAAAGAGCAATAGAAACTTGTTCACCTGCAGAAAGTAACATATCTAATTCACGAGGTTCTGGAACCTCATTGATTTGATGTGCTAAATTTAGCAAACGATTCGTTTCTCCTGCCATAGCAGAAACAGCAACAACCACTTGGTGTCCTTGCTGTTTCGTTAAAATTATACGGTCAGAAACAAGTTGGATCCGTTCAACGGACCCAACTGATGTTCCACCATACTTTTGTACGATTAATGCCACTGATACGCCCTATGAAAGACGCTCAGTTAACCAAGCTTCAACCGTCGCTAACGCTGCAGGTAATGCTTTTGCATCGGTACCGCCCGCTTGAGCCATATCAGGACGGCCGCCGCCTTTACCACCCACTTGCTGTGCAACCATATTCACTAACTCGCCCGCTTTAACTTGGCCAATAAGATCTTTAGTCACACCCGCAATTAAACCCACTTTATCGTCACTGACATTACCAATCATGATAACACCACTGCCAATTTGGTTTTTAAGTTCATCAACCATACCACGAAGGGCTTTATTATCAGCACCATCCAATTGAGTGATCAACACTTTAACGCCTGATATGTCTTGTACTTGACTGATTAAGTCTGAACTTGCTTGAGAAGCCAATTTATCTTTCAATTGTTGGATTTCTTTTTCAAGTAACTTCGTTTTTGAACTCGCATCATGAAGCTTTTTATCCGCTAGTTTCTGCTGAGATTCAATTGCATCTAATGCTGCTTCACCAGTTACTGCTTCAATACGACGAATACCTGCGGCGATGCCACCTTCAGACGTGATTTTAAACAGACCTATATCACCCGTACTTGATGCGTGAATACCACCACATAGCTCAGTTGAAAACTCACCCATTGACAGTACACGAACTTCATCATCATACTTCTCACCAAACAGAGCCATTGCGCCTTTTTCTTTCGCCGCATCAACGTCCATAAGGTCGGTTTCAATTGCATGATTTAAACGTACTTGTTGGTTAACAATACGCTCAACAAGTCGAAGTTCTTCCGGTTTAACCCCTTCAAGGTTAGAAAAGTCAAAACGTAAACTTTCGGCTTTAACTAATGACCCTTTTTGCGTTACATGCTCACCCAGTACTTGACGAAGTGCTGCATGTAATAAATGGGTTGCCGAGTGGTTTAAAGTAATCGCAGTGCGACGCTCTTCATCCACTTGAGCCATTGCGCTATCAGCCGTAGATAATACACCTTCCACTAATTTACCGTGGTGACCAATCGCATTACCTACTTTTTGAGTATCAGTAACAACAAATTTACCCGCTTCTACGGTAATAATACCCGCATCACCAGATTGACCACCGGATTCAGCATAGAACGGTGTTACATCTAAGATTAGAATCGCATCATCGCCAGCAGAAAGCGTTTCAACCGCTTCGCCTTCACAGAAAATTTCTAATACGGTTGCTTTCGCTTCCGTAAAATCATAACCGTGGAATACCGTTTCAGATTCAACTTTGATAACCGCATTATAATCAGTACCAAATTGACCCGCTTCACGAGCACGTTGACGTTGCTCTTCCATCGCTTTTTCAAAACCATCTTCATCGATAGTTAATTCACGCTCACGAGCAACATCGTTCGTTAAATCTGCAGGGAAACCGTAAGTATCATAAAGCTTAAATACGGTTTCACCGTCAAGAACTGTGCCTTCTAGGTTATCTAACGCTTCGTTTAGAATTACCATGCCACGCTCAAGCGTACGGCCAAAGTTCTCTTCTTCAATCTTAAGTACTTTTTCTACTAGTGCTTGTTGCTTCTTAAGCTCTTCACCAGCCGTACCCATGATTTCAGCTAATGGACCAACTAATTTATAGAAGTAAGAACCTTTAGCGCCTAACTTGTTACCGTGACGTACTGCACGACGAATAATACGACGTAATACATAACCACGACCTTCGTTTGACGGCATAACACCATCAACGATTAAATAAGAACAAGAACGGATATGGTCAGCAACTACACGTAAAGATTGGTTTGAAAGATCATCATAACCAACAACTTTTGCTGTTTCTTTAATTAGTGTTTGGAAGATATCAATTTCATAGTTTGAGTGTACGCCTTGCATAATTGCTGCAATACGCTCAATGCCCATACCTGTATCTACTGATGGCTTTGGAAGTGGTTCCATTGTGCCATCAGCTTGACGGTTGAATTGCATGAAAACGTTGTTCCAAATTTCAATGAAACGGTCGCCATCTTCTTCAGGAGTACCTGGACGGCCACCCCAAATGTGCTCACCGTGATCGTAGAAAATCTCAGTACATGGACCACAAGGACCGGTGTCACCCATTTGCCAGAAGTTATCTGATGCATAAGGTGCGCCTTTGTTATCACCGATACGAACGATGCGATCTGCTGGAATACCCATTTCTTTATTCCAGATCTCAAACGCTTCATCATCAGTTTCGTAGATTGTCACTAACAGACGATCCGCAGGAAGCTCTAAACGCTCAGTTAGGAATTCCCATGCATACTTAATTGCATCTTGCTTAAAGTAATCACCAAAGCTGAAGTTACCAAGCATTTCAAAGAAAGTATGGTGGCGAGCAGTAAAACCAACATTTTCTAAATCGTTATGTTTACCACCGGCACGAACACAACGCTGAGCGGTAGTTGCACGAGTATAGCTTCGCTTTTCAGAACCAAGGAAACAATCCTTAAACTGGTTCATACCCGCATTCGTAAATAAAAGAGTTGGATCATTCGCTGGAACTAGAGAAGAACTCTCAACAATTTGGTGCCCTTTGCTTTCAAAAAAAGCAAGGAATGCACGGCGGACTTCGTCAGTGCTCATATACATGTGGATATTCCTGATTGAATCGTAGTTAACTCACTCTTGTACTCATTGAAGCCAAGCAGTGTTTTTAAGACAGAATTTCGGATATTGTATACGCAAATGAAAATGAAATACAGATAACGACAGCGAACAAATAAGGAAACAGAAATAATTCTATTTTTGATTGAAGCCGTCTCTTTTCATAGACGTAAAAAAGCCAAACACAAAGGTTTGGCTTTCTTTCATTTCAATAAGAATCAGAAAAATTAAAACTCTTCGTTTTCTTCTTCTATTTTCTCAACAACTTCTGGCTTATCTTCGGTTGGAGTTAATAGCATTTCACGTAATTTCTTATCAAGCTCTGCGCCAATTTCTGGATTTTCGCGCATAAATTTAGATGCGTTTGCTTTGCCTTGACCGATCTTATCGCCATTGTAGCTATACCAAGCGCCTGCTTTATCGACTAATTTATGTTTAACACCTAAATCAATCAGTTCGCCTTCACGGTTAAAACCTTTACCGTATAGAATTTGAGTTTCAGCTTGTTTAAATGGCGCTGCAATTTTATTCTTAACAACTTTAATGCGAGTCTCATTACCAACAACTTCATCGCCATCTTTTACTGCGCCAGTACGACGAATATCAAGACGAACAGAAGCATAGAACTTCAATGCATTACCACCAGTTGTTGTTTCTGGGTTACCAAACATTACGCCAATTTTCATACGAATTTGGTTAATGAAGATACACATACAGTTCGACTGTTTTAAATTACCCGTTAACTTACGCATTGCTTGCGATAGCATACGAGCTTGAAGACCCATGTGACTATCGCCCATTTCGCCTTCAATTTCAGCTTTAGGTGTTAAAGCCGCCACAGAATCAACAACAATTAGATCAACCGCACCAGAACGAGCTAACGCATCAACAATTTCTAACGCTTGCTCACCAGTATCAGGTTGAGAACATAACAATTGGTCAATATCAACGCCAAGTTTTTGTGCGTAAATAGGGTCTAATGCGTGCTCTGCATCAATAAATGCACAGGTTTTCCCTGCTTTTTGTGCTTGAGCAATCACTTCTAAAGTTAGTGTTGTTTTACCTGATGATTCAGGGCCGTAAATTTCTACGATACGTCCCATTGGTAAACCGCCAGCACCTAGAGCAATATCAAGAGATAAAGAACCAGTAGACACAGTTTCAACATCCATTGTGCGGTTATCGCCCAACTTCATGATTGAACCTTTACCAAATTGTTTTTCAATTTGACCTAATGCTGCGGCCAGTGCTTTTTTCTTGTTATCGTCCATTTGATTCTCCAGAATTCTAGATCACTAAATCAGTTAATGACCAGTAGTATACTGTCTATTCATACAGTGTCTATAGCTTTAATTCATTTTTTATTTAATTTTGATAACGTGGTATCTAAAATTAATCTTAACCACTTGAATTAATTCGCTTCTAATAGCCTTTTCTTTAATGTGAGAAATGCATATTCAATCGCAGATTGTCTTACTTTTGTACGATCACCAGTAAAATAGACCGTTCTTTCTACATGCCAATTAGTGGTGTCAGCAAAGCCAAAACAAACCGTACCAATCGGTTTCCCTTCTGTCGCTCCTCCTGGGCCTGCAATGCCACTGATCGACACCGATATATCTGCTTCACTGTGTGCTAGCGTGCCAAAAGCCATTTCCTTTACCACTTCTTCACTCACTGCGCCAAAACGGCCAATAGTCTCTAAGTTCACCCCAAGAGAATCTTGTTTTGCTTCATTACTGTACGTCACAAAGCCTCGTTCAAACCATGCTGAACTTCCTGCATTTTCAGTAGCACAAAATGCAACGCCTCCGCCAGTACAAGATTCTGAACACGCCATCATTTTTCCTTGTTGCATTAATAACTCTCCCACTTTTTGTGCGAGTTGCGCATTTTTTATCATATCCATTTAGATTCTTTCCATCTTGATTCGAATTTTATCTATTCTATCTTTGATTGCTGTCTTGATTCACGTATTCTAACAGCAAATATTCATCTTCAATTATTAGGTCTCGTTGTGGCAATAAAATCAACTGAAAAACACACACCCATGATGCAACAGTACTTACGTTTAAAGTCTGAAAATCCTGACATTCTACTGTTCTATCGCATGGGAGATTTCTACGAGCTTTTCTATGATGATGCCAAACGAGCGTCTCAATTACTTGAGATATCTTTAACTAAACGTGGGTCCTCCGCAGGTGAACCAATCCCAATGGCAGGTCTTCCTTATCACGCAGTTGAAGGATACTTAGCTAAACTGGTTCAACAAGGTGAGTCAGTTGCGATTTGTGAACAAATAGGTGACCCAGCGACAAGTAAAGGCCCAGTAGAACGAAAAGTCGTGCGTATTGTGACCCCAGGAACAGTGACCGATGAGGCGCTTCTTCCTGAGCGTTTTGATAACCTAATCGCAGCGATTTATCATCATAAAGGCCAATTTGGTTACGCAACATTAGACATCACCTCGGGTCGATTTAAAGTTTCTGAACCTTCAACCGAAGAATCAATGCTCGCTGAGCTACAACGAACTTCACCGACAGAATTGCTATTTAGTGAAGACTTTGAACCTGTTCATCTGCTTGAAAAACGTAATGGTAATCGCCGTCGTCCAGTATGGGAATTTGAATTAGACACCGCAAAGCAACAACTAAACCAACAATTTGGTACTCGTGATCTTGTTGGTTTTGGTGTTGAAAATGCAGAATTTGGTTTATGTGCCGCAGGTTGTTTAATTCAATACGTTAAAGATACCCAACGCACTACCTTGCCACATATTCGTTCTATCGTAATGGATCGCCAAGACGATTCGGTGATCTTAGATGCGGCAACTCGTCGTAACTTAGAAATAACGCAAAACTTAGCGGGTGGGTTCAACCACACGTTATCAGAAGTTCTTGATCATACTTCAACCGCAATGGGTAGTCGTTTATTAAAACGCTGGTTACATCAACCGATAAGAACCCATGATGTTCTCAATCAGCGTCTTGATGCGATCGGAGAGCTAAAAAGCAATGGGTTATATGCCGAACTGTCTCCTCAATTAAAGCAAATTGGCGATGTAGAACGCATTCTAGCGCGATTAGCCTTACGTTCGGCTCGTCCAAGAGATCTGGCTCGTTTACGTAATGCATTACAGCAATTACCTGAATTAGCACAAAGTACTCAAGCATTTGAACAAACGTATTTATTAGAACTTGCGTCACTTGCCCAACCTATCGATTCTATTTGTGAATTATTGGAACGAGCAGTTAAAGAGAATCCACCCGTCGTTATTCGTGACGGTGGTGTATTGGCTGATGGTTATAATGAAGAATTAGATCAATGGCGAGATCTTGCTAATGGCGCCGCTCTATTCTTAAGTAAATTAGAACAAGAAGAGCGTGAACGTCACGACATTGATACGTTGAAAGTTGGTTATAATAACGTTCATGGTTTTTATATTCAGATCAGTAAAGGGCAAAGCCATAAAGCCCCTGCGCATTATGTTCGCCGTCAAACATTGAAAAATGCAGAGCGCTACATCATTCCAGAGCTTAAAGCCCATGAAGATAAAGTGCTAAGCTCAAAATCTAAAGCTTTAGCGATAGAGAAAAAATTATGGGAAGAATTGTTCGATCAACTTCTGCCTCATTTAGAACGACTCCAATTAATGGCTAACGCGATTTCTGAATTAGATGTACTCAGTAATCTTGCAGAACGTGCTGATACTCTTAACTACTGTCGTCCAACCTTATCATCAGACATTGGAATGAAGATTGAAGGCGGTCGCCACCCAGTAGTAGAACAAGTAATGAGTGACCCTTTCATTGCTAACCCTATAAACCTTAATGATGATCGTAAAATGTTGATCATTACAGGGCCAAATATGGGGGGTAAATCCACCTACATGCGTCAAACTGCACTCATTGCGCTAATGGCTCATGTTGGGTGTTATGTGCCTGCCGATTCTGCACATATTGGTCTATTAGATCGAATATTTACTCGTATTGGTGCTTCTGATGATTTAGCGTCTGGTCGTTCTACTTTCATGGTCGAGATGACAGAAACCGCAAACATCTTACATAACGCGACACAACACAGTTTAGTGCTTATGGATGAAATTGGCCGTGGTACAAGCACCTACGATGGTTTATCCCTTGCATGGGCAAGTGCAGAATGGTTAGCGACAAAAATTAATGCAATGACATTATTTGCGACCCATTACTTCGAGTTAACTGAGCTGCCAAATTTATTTAGTGGTTTAGCAAATGTACATTTAGATGCCGTTGAGCATGGTGATGAAATTGCCTTCATGCATGCCGTACAAGAAGGCGCCGCGAACAAATCATACGGTTTAGCTGTCGCATCACTTGCTGGTGTACCAAAAGCCGTAATAAAAAAAGCGAAGCAAAAGCTTCAACAACTTGAAAATGGTCAACCAAAAAATCAATCGCTAACGAGTACCCAAATAAAACAAGAGCATCAGCTCTCTCTAATTCCAGAGCCTAGTGAAGTAGAAGAAGCGTTAGCAAAAGTAAACCCTGATGACTTATCTCCTCGTCAGGCATTAGAGGCGCTTTATCGTTTAAAAGCGCTCTTATAACCCCTAAAAAATTAAAAGGTCGTAATTATTACATTACGGCCTTTTTCCTCTGTTTTTTTGTCTTTCGTTTTCTCTTTTCCTATCTTAATTATTAGCATACTAAAAAATCACCTCTCATTATTTCAAACCAAATTTGACTATTTACTCGAAAGATCTTTTACTTAACATTAAATTAACAATAACGATAAATAACAACTCTTAATTTAGGATGTCGCTATGAGTCAGTCAGTATTCGATCACAAACAAAATCCATCGCTTCCACATGAAGCAATACTTCAATGGGCCGAAGAAAAACCAAATTCAATTTTCTTACGACAAGTCATAAATAGAGAATTTGTAGATTACACTTTTGCAGAAGTCGTCGATAAAGCGCTTCGCTTAGTCTCTGCATTACAAGATTTAGGGCTTAACCCTAAAGATCGTGTTGCGTTGGTTTCGAAAAATTGTGCGGAATGGTTTATTACTGACCTTGCGTTAATGCTCGGGGATTTTGTCAGCGTTCCTATTTTTCCGACTGCCGGATTAGAGACAATTGAACACTGCTTAACACACAGTGACAGTAAAGTATTAATCGCAGGAAAACTTGATAATAGTGATGCTACTACACAGGTAATTGAAAAATTAGATTATCTTTCAACGATCGCTTTTAATTATGATTCCGCACCGAAATGCCAACTTCAATTTGAAGATATTGTCCAACAACATCAACCTTCATCGTCTAGGCCAAGTCATCATGACAATACACTCATGTCGATTGTTTATACTTCGGGCACTTCCGGGCTGCCTAAAGGTGCAATGCTGACTTATGGTGGTTTTAGTACCTCAGCAAAACATCTCATTAACCATATAGGTATGAAACCCGATGATCGTCTTTTTTCATACCTTCCTCTCGCTCATATTACTGAGCGCGTTTATATTTTAGGATCAGCATTCTTTGGCGGAATACAGACCGCTTTCCCTGAATCTTTAGATACGTTTATCGACGACGTAAAAATGCACCGACCGACATTATTTATTTCAGTACCGAGATTATGGACCGTCTTTCAACAACGAATCCAAGATAAATTACCTCAGAAAAAACTCAATATTTTACTTAAAATTCCATTTATTAATGGCATCATAAAACGTAAATTAGCCGACGGATTAGGGTTAGATAAAGCCAGAGTACTTGGTTGTGGTTCCGCTCCCGTCTCTGCCGGATTACTTAAATGGTATGAAAGTATTGGATTGAATATTACCGAAGCGTGGGGCATGACTGAAACCTTTGCCTACAGTACTCTTAATCACCCTTATCGCTCAGATAAAGTAGGTACCGTTGGAGCTGCTGGCCCTGGCGTCGAATTAAAAATAGCCCAAGACGAAGAAATACTAGTCAGAGGGGACGGAATGTTCGCCGGTTACTACAAAAATGATGGAGCGACTGCTGAAAGTTTTAATAAAGACGGCTGGTTGCATACTGGCGATATTGGTTCAATTGATGCAGAAGGCTTTCTTACTATTCAAGGTCGTAAAAAAGACACCTTTAAAACCGCAAAAGGGAAATTCGTTGCTCCTGTACCCATTGAAAAACGTATTTTTGATTTAAGTAATCTAGAAATGATGTGCCTAATTGGATCGGGATTAACTGGCCCTATTCTCTTAGCTATTCCTCATACTTACCCTAACTTTGATCAAAAGAGATATGAACGAACAGCCCTTAAAAACTTAGAAACAATTAATAGTGGCTTAGAGTCTCATGAAAAGCTCAAAGGTATACTAATGGTTAAAGAACCATGGACAATTGAAAATGGAATATTAACCCCGACATTGAAGATAAAACGCCATATTTTAGAAAAAAAATACCACGACTTTGCATCTCAATGGCCAAAAGACAAAAAAATCATCTGGGAATAACGTTAAAAACAGACAGTTAATTGATAAAAATAGCAACGTAACATCAAATCAGGCCTAAACACTTTATAACACAAAGTTTTAGGCCTTTTTATTGAAAAAATAACGTTATTGAATAAAAAACCATTACATAGTCGATATATTTTCGTCTGATTAATCCTAAAATCTACTCATTTATATAAAATCCATCCATTACCCTATTTTTTATTAACCAACTTGTCATTTATACAACAAACTGTATTACGCAACCGTTTAGCTGTTAAAATAAATAATTATAAAACAACAGAAAAGTAATTTAAAATCAACCAGATAACAACACGTACATGTATTTACAAGCATTTACCTTATTGACATTACTATTATTTTCTTTAGACTCCCGTCCGTTTATCAAAATTACGATCAAAATTAACTTAACATCGACGAGGATCTAACATGTCGCATGACAATGATTTTAGCTTAGGGCCAGTACCTAAGACGGCCAGAAAAGGCATAGTATCCCTAACCCTAGTAATGCTAGGCCTTACTTTTTTCTCGGCAAGCATGTGGACAGGTGGAGCCCTTGGTACTGGACTCTCTTTTAATGATTTTTTCCTCGCCGTTCTTATTGGTAATTTAATTCTCGGTATATACACTTCTTTTCTTGGTTACATTGGGGCTTCTACTAGCCTTTCTACTCATCTCCTCGCTCGATTCTCATTTGGTTCTAAAGGTTCTTGGCTCCCTTCTTTACTCCTTGGCGGAACCCAAGTCGGTTGGTTTGGCGTTGGTGTTGCCATGTTTGCCATCCCGGTACAAAAAGCCACAGGTATTGATACAAACACCCTGATTGTAATTTCAGGTCTATTAATGACAGTGACTGTCTATTTTGGTATTTCAGCGTTGATGATTCTTTCAATGATTGCAGTTCCTGCTATTTCAATACTTGGTGGTTACTCAGTGTTAACCGCCGTCGATAGCGTCGGTGGTATTAGCGAATTACAAAAAATTCAACCAACCGAACCGATGGACTTCTCTATCGCACTCGCCATGGTCGTCGGTTCTTTTATTAGTGCAGGCACATTAACCGCTGATTTTGTTCGATTTGGAAAAAAACCAATGGGGGCCGTTGCGATTACAATGATTGCTTTCTTTATTGGTAACTCCCTTATGTTTATCTTTGGTGCCGCAGGCGCATCCGTTACTGGCCAATCAGATATATCTGAAGTCATGATCGCACAAGGACTGTTGATCCCTGCCATCATTGTTTTAGGATTAAATATCTGGACGACAAACGATAACGCCCTTTACGCATCAGGCCTTGGTTTCTCAAATATCACCGGATTACCAAGTAAATATGTCTCAATGTTGAATGGTTTAATCGGTACCATTTGTGCCTTATGGTTATATAACAACTTTGTTGGGTGGTTAACTTTCTTATCATTAGCCATTCCACCAATTGGTGGGGTAATTATTGCGGATTTCTTCCGTAACCGTAAACGCTACCATGATTTTAATAATGCCAAGTTTAAAACCATTAACTGGGCAGGTATCATAGCCGTCGTTATTGGCGTTGCCGCGGGTAAATTCCTACCTGGAATCGTTCCTTTGAACGCCGTATTAGGTGGCGCATTAGGTTACTTATTGCTGAACCAAATTTTAAATAAAGAACCAGCGTCTAAAACAGAAATAGCATAGAAGAATTATCATGACTGATTTATTAATTAAAAATATCGCACTACGAGATCAAGAAGGTTTATTCCAAATCTTGATTCAAGATGGTCAATTTACAGCCATTGCTAACAACCATGAAGAACTGTCTTTTTCAGGGGATATTTTAGATGCTGAAGGTGGATTAGCGAATGCCCCTTTCTGTGAGCCCCATGTTCATTTGGATACGACTCAAACCGCAGGCGAACCAAGCTGGAATATCTCGGGTACCCTTTTTGAAGGTATAGAACGTTGGTCTGAGCGTAAGAAACTTCTCACTGTTGACGATGTTAAAAGCCGTGCGAAACAGACATTAAAATGGCAAATAGCTAACGGTATTCAACATGTTCGTACGCATGTCGATGTATCTGATCCAACACTGATTGCACTAAAAGCAATGCTTGAAGTAAAAGAAGAGATGAAAGAATGGATTGATATCCAAATCGTCGCTTTTCCTCAAGAAGGCATTCTTTCTTACCCTAATGGAAAAGCGTTATTAGAAGAAGCGGTTCAACTGGGTGCCGACGTTATTGGTGCTATTCCTCACTTTGAATTTACTCGTGAGTATGGCGTTGAATCACTTCATTATGTTTTCGAATTAGCGCAAAAATACGATCGTTTAATTGATGTGCATTGTGATGAAATTGATGATGAACAATCTCGCTTTATCGAAACCCTAGCCGCATTAGCTCATAAATTTAATATGGGCGAAAAAGTAACGGCCAGCCATACAACAGCTATGCATTCTTATAATGGGGCTTATGCTTCGCGTTTATTCCGACTATTAAAAATGTCAGGCATCAACTTTGTCGCTAATCCATTAGTAAATATTCACTTACAAGGTCGATTTGATGATTACCCTAAACGCCGTGGCATCACACGCGTTAAAGAGATGCTTGCAAGCGACATTAACGTTTGTTTTGGTCATGATGATATCTTCGACCCTTGGTATCCATTAGGCACGGCTAACATGCTTCAAGTTCTGCACATGGGACTGCATGTATGCCAGATTATGGGCTATGAGCAAATCAACCAAGGCCTTGATCTTATTAGCTACAAATCGGCAAGAACACTAAATATTCAAGAAAATTATGGTATTGATGTAGGTAAGCCAGGTAATTTAATTATTCTTCCTGCTGAAAATGGGTTTGATGCACTTCGTCGTCAAGTTCCTGTTCGTTACTCTATCCGTCAAGGTAAGATTATTTCAGAAACTCAACCAGCAACGACTACAATTACTTTAGATAAAGCAGAGATAGTTTCATTTAAACGTTAATTCAATAAATCACATCATAAAAAGACAAGTGGGAGCCTAAGTGCTCCCATTTTTTATGACTACTCTAGCCAGAATGTTATACTTACATTAACTCAAGAAAAATGGCGATATTATGACACAGCAAAATAACCCGCTTCACGGTGTAACCCTGCAAGGGATCTTAACTGAATTAGTTGAGCACTATGGGTGGGAAGAATTAAGCTACATGATAAACATCAATTGTTTTAAATCAGACCCAACAATTAAATCCAGCTTAAAGTTTTTACGTAAAACAGAATGGGCACGAGTTCGTGTTGAAAATGTGTACTTAAAACTTCAACGCCATAAAGAAAGAGCATCAAAATAAATAGACGATAGAGAGTGTCTCTGTATCTACGTTATTTAATCGCTTAAAAATAAAAAGCCCCGTAAGTTTTCACTTACGGGGCTTTTTTAATTAAAGAGCGTTAGCCAGAATTACTTCTTAGCGTTAGCTTCTTTAACTGCAACGATTACTTGCTCAGCAACGTTCATTGGACAAGGTGCGTAGTGTGAGAACTCCATAGAGAACTGACCACGACCAGAAGTCATTGTACGTAGAGAACCGATGTAACCAAACATTTCTGAAAGAGGAATGTCAGCTTTAACACGAACACCAGTTACGCCAGCCATTTGGTCTTTGATCATGCCACGACGACGGTTAAGGTCACCGATTACATCACCAACGTGATCATCTGGAGTGAACACGTCTACAGCCATGATTGGTTCTAGAAGTTGTGCACCAGCTTTAGGCATAGATTGACGGAATGCGCCTTTCGCTGCGATTTCAAATGCTACTGCAGATGAATCGACTGCGTGGAAGCCACCGTCAAGAAGTTCGATTTCAACATCAAGAACAGGGAAACCAGCAAGAACACCAGTATCCATCATGCCTTTGAAGCCTTTCTCGATTGCAGGCCAGAATTCTTTAGGAACGTTACCGCCCACTACAGAAGACTTGAATGAGAAGCCTGAACCAACTTCGCCTGGTTTCATGATGTAGTCGATCTTACCGAACTGACCAGAACCACCAGATTGTTTCTTATGCGTGTAGCTATCTTCAACAAGTTGAGTGATAGTTTCACGGTAAGCTACTTGAGGTTGACCAACAGCAAGGTCTACACCGTATGTACGACGAAGGATATCAACTTTAATGTCTAGGTGAAGTTCACCCATACCTTTAAGGATTGTTTCGCCAGTTTCTTCGTCAGTTTCAACTTGGAAAGATGGATCTTCTGCAACCATTTTACCGATAGCAATACCCATTTTCTCAGTACTGCCTTTATCTTTAGGCGTTACTGCGATTGAGATTACTGGTACAGGGAAAACCATTGGCTCAAGTGTTACTTCGTGCTTAGGATCACAAAGAGTGTGACCAGTTTGCACGTTTTTCATACCCACGATAGCGATGATGTCACCAGCTTGTGCGTAAGTTAATTCATTACGGTCATTCGCTTGCATCTCAACCATACGGCCAACACGCTCAGTTTTACCTGTGAATGAGTTAAGAATTGTGTCGCCTTTGTTCAATTTACCAGAGTAAATACGAACGAAAGTTAGGGCACCAAAACGGTCATCCATGATTTTGAATGCTAGCGCTTTGAATGTTTCATCAACAGAAACAATAGCGTGCTCGCCATTTTCTTCGCCGTTCTCATCCATTAGAGGTTGAGGATCAACTTCTGTTGGAGAAGGTAGGTAATCAACAACAGCATCAAGGATTAGTTGCATACCTTTGTTCTTAAACGCAGAACCACAGTAAGCTGGGAAGAAATCCATTGTGCGAGTACCCTTACGGATACACATTTTTAGTTGCTCAATAGTTGGCTCTTCGCCTTCCATGTAAGCTTCCATTAGGTCGTCGTCTTGCTCTACAGCAGTCTCAACTAACATCTCACGGTATTCTTCTACTTGATCAACCATATCCGCTGGGATATCAGTGATTTCGTAGTTTTCAGGAAGACCAGTGTCATCCCAAACGAAAGCTTGACGAGTTAGAAGGTCAACAACACCAACGAAATCTTCTTCGATACCGATTGGTAGAACCATGATTAGTGGGTTAGCACCTAGAACTGTTTCTGTTTGCTTAATAACACGGAAGAAATCAGCACCCATACGGTCTAGTTTGTTAACGAAGATAATACGTGCAACTTCTGATTCGTTCGCGTAACGCCAGTTAGTTTCTGATTGAGGTTCAACACCACCAGAACCACAGAATACACCGATACCACCGTCAAGTACTTTTAGTGAACGGTAAACTTCAACTGTGAAGTCAACGTGTCCAGGAGTATCGATAACGTTAAAACGGTGATCTTTCCAGAAACAACTTACAGCTGCTGATTGGATAGTAATTCCGCGCTCAGCTTCCTGTTCCATGAAGTCAGTAGTAGATTCGCCATCATGAACTTCACCAGTTTTGTGGATCTGACCAGTAAGTTTTAGGATACGTTCAGTTGTGGTAGTTTTACCCGCATCAACGTGCGCGAAAATACCAATATTTCTGTATTTAGATAAATCAGTCATTGTTTTACTCTATTAATAGGATAGAAAATGCGCGCAGAGTATAACACAAACTGTCAATTGGTATATGCTTTGTTCTATTTTTGGATAGAATTTAGCCCAATTAACCTCTGCTTATTTTCTGCTTTTGCAAATTATAGACGAATTTACACAATTTCAAATGCAAAGAATAGTGCAAATTCATAATAATTATTGATTATAGTTCATCAAAAGCATCAATTGCCTCTGATAATTTTTTCACACCATGAATTTGCATGCCTTCAATCCCCCCTTTCGGCATATTAGCAGCAGGAACAATCGCGCGTTTAAATCCATGTTTATACGCTTCCATAAGACGCTCTTGACCACTAGGAACTGGACGGATTTCACCGGCAAGCCCTACTTCACCAAAAACAACCACATCTTTTGGTAATGGACGATCTTTAAAGCTAGATAATAGCGCCATTATCAATGCTAAATCGGCACTGGTTTCTGCAACTTTTACGCCACCAACCACATTGACAAAGACATCCTGATCCGCCATTTGCAGACCACCATGTTTATGAAGTACAGCAAGTAACATCGACAAACGGTTTTGATCTAGCCCAACAGAAACTCGACGTGGATTAGATAGTTGGGAATAATCGACTAATGCTTGAATTTCAACCAATAACGGGCGTGTCCCTTCCCAAACAACCATAACAGAACTGCCTGACGTTTCCTCTTCGCCACGGGATAGAAAAATCGCAGACGGATTATTTACTTCTTTCAATCCTTGCCCCGTCATTGCAAATACGCCCAATTCATTTACGGCACCAAAACGGTTTTTATTACAACGCAATGTTCTAAATCGGCTGTCTGCACTTCCATCAAGCAATACAGAACAATCAATAATATGCTCCAGTACTTTTGGTCCTGCAAGCGAACCATCTTTAGTTACATGCCCCACAAGAAATATAGACACATTATTTTGTTTTGCATAACGAGTAAGTGTTGTTGCTGATTCTCTAACTTGAGCAACACTGCCTGGAGACGATTGAACATCATCTACATGCATCACTTGAATCGAGTCAATAACCATTATTTTAGGTTTTTCTTTGTCTGCGATCTGACAAATTTTATCAATGCTGGTTTCAGACAACATTTTCAAATTATCTTTTGGCAGCCCAAGACGAGATGCTCGCATGGCGACTTGTTGTAATGATTCTTCACCCGTTACATACAACGTTGGCATTTCACTGGCTAAGCGACACATGGTTTGCAACAGCAGTGTGGATTTACCAGCCCCCGGATTACCGCCAATTAAGATAGCCGCACCAGGAACAATCCCACCACCAAGCACCCGATCAAACTCTTTAAAGCTGCTACTAAAACGAGGGACCTCTTGAAGATCAATACTTGATAGCGTTTGAACTTTAGAATCCGTAGCAGAACCTGAGTATCCGACCAATCGTTCGTTTCTAGCCACTTGAGGAGAAGCCGCTAATCGAACCTCTGTAATCGTGTTCCACGCCCCACAAGCACTACACTGTCCTTGCCAACGAGGAAAGTCTGCCCCACAATCGTTACAAACGTAGGCACGTTTTGCTTTTGCCATATATCACCGAATCACTGTATTTGAAGGTATGGGGAATGAATATTTAACGTATGCCATTAAATATTTTATCAATTGTGCCGATAAACCCATTAGATTCTTATTACTGTACCAGAAATCATGCATCAAGAAGAATATCAAAGCTACGTAGAACAACTCATTCCTGTCTTTGACGCACCAGATTTTGACTCAGTGTGTTCACAAGTCATGTCACATGAACACCCATCAATTCATTTAATCGTCAAAATTGAATTGAAGCGTATTATGACGCCTTGTAAAAAGAGCATCGATTTACGCGGACGAGTCAAAGGGCAATGCCATCAATACAGCTTAGATGGCTACACACATTTTCTTGATGATGTTGCAATCAATACTTATCACAAAAGTATTGAGCGATACGGCAGCTACACGGAAGGCGTATGGGAAGCACTGACAAATACTCGCAATAACTTTCGCGTGCTCCATAAAAATAAAGACAGTAACCCCTCTTCTTTGCAGCAAGAAAACAAAAATATTTTTGATGCTAAATTAATTCGATTTGGTCATTACTTAACACGCAGCGAAAACCGCTTACGCATGTCGACACAAGTCACCGTATTATTACCTAATGGCAATCACATTCATGGTACTAGCAGTGACTTATCCTCTTCTGGTGCCCGAATAAAAGTACCAACGGCTTTTGAATACGGCTTAGGCCAAATCATACAAGTCAGCTTTCCTAATCTAGCTAAAGACACTGGTATAAAAGAACTAAATGGCGATTTTCCTTATCGTATTTTAGGTATTCACGACAGCGAAGAAAATGACAGCTATCGTTGGTTACGCTTAAAAATGGAATCAAACCACGATGTAATTGCTCATGCTATTGACGTCAAATTAAATAAAAACAAACGACGAAATCAGCATGATCAAAGAGATCAGATAGTACGAGTAAGAACTCAAGGTTATGAACATTGCTTTTTAAAGCACACGACAAATATCCCTCTTTTCTTTGCCAAAGAGCAATTAAAATATGCCGTGATCACCGATCATAATGAAGGTTTGTGGAAACATTGGCATGATGAAAAAAATCAGCCAGTAATAAATCATTTATTTAAACCTGAGCGCATGGAGTTTTTAACAAAACCAGGCTTAAAGGCCAGCAATACGCATTTTTACAGCTTTAAACATGATCATGAAGAAAGAGAACTCTTCTATTCCATGATGTCTTCAGAGGGGACTCAACAAGAAAGACAACTGTTTTGGCATATTGGTGCAAAGCGTAAAAGTTGGAAAGTTATCCGCCTTTCTCTATTTGAATTAGCAAAAGGGGACAAAGAACGTCTGCTGTCTGTTGCTCCTGAGATGGAAGCCATTTTATCAAGCTTGACCCATATGGGTATTCTTACCGAGATCAGTCTCCCTGAAACTCAAAAAGATTATCTGTTAACGGACAAACCAACTTTAGAACCAAAGACACTAAACGCTTATCGTCATCCGATAGCCCCGATATGTCAGGCTCATGCGTTGTATTATGATTCAGCGCCTCGTCGTACAGAACCTAGATTCAACTATGAAACGTTAATTACATTATCTCATCCAACACTTGGTGAATTATCTGGAAGAACACAGGATATATCGATAAAAGGGCTGTCTATCTCATTAGATAAACCGGCACAATTGACGAAAAAATCCGATGTGAAAATAACGTTTAATGATTTACAAATGATGGACAGAAACACGCCATTAAGTCGTATCACCTATCATGTGTTAAAAGTAGCGTCGAACGGACAACATATCCAATTACAAATTGAAGACAGCTTACAGACTCAAAAAAGCAAACTGTTTTTAGGTCGTTTAATTCAACACAACATTGAACGATTACCAATGGATTATGAACAACTGCCATCAATGGATATGTTGAAAATAATGCATCAATTGCTGCTAACTAAATTAACTACGGCTCCATTTTTCATAGAAAAAGACAATCATAGCGTTAAGCCTCGCTGTATGGGGGTTAACTTCCCATTGAACCGAATTAATAAAATTTGGCAACAACTGGGCTCAGAGAACAGCGTAAATTTAGAACCGATTTTCAAATCGCGAGTACAACGATTATTAGCAGAGCCATTAAGAACTCCTGCAAATACACGATCACACCACCACGAAATTTATATTGCGGTGGTAATACGCGAAGGGAAAATAAAATCGGTATTTACTCGATTACTTCAAGAGTTTGAATCTTATAACGATCGCTTAACCTTTATCAAAAAGGCAAAAGAACACGGTGAGTTTTTAGCGATACGAGTAACAACAACAGCGGTTAAAAACCCATTATCAAGCACATCTGAAATTGAACTCAGTCAATTAGCACAATCTGCTATCCATTACGCAAGAGCGCTTGAAGATGAATTATCAAGTATTGTCGGCTGTGGTGAAATTACCGATATTACCGATGAAGTACTTATTCGATTAGAGTTAGGG
>SAMEA5043647__coassemble_233_pt1 | contig 44782 bp, 44 predicted proteins | sample SAMEA5043647__metabat2_low_PE_001 | metagenome-assembled genome bin SAMEA5043647 (sample SAMEA5043647) | Gadus morhua | reverse complement strand
GTGACGTTTGAAATGTTGAAGTTTTCCATCGCACGAAGAGTATGGATACCGTAGTAAGCATCAGCGGGAACGTGGCGTTCACCAAGTAAATCTTCTTCAATACGAGTTGCAGTATTTGTTTTTTCTAAATCAAGCATCTGAGTCATAGTAAGCCTTTAAGGTTCTATATTTTAATTATTGGATTCTTTCCAAGTGACCATATCTGCGAGTAGAGTCCGTTCGTCAGAGGGTGATCAATATCGTACCTGATGCCTTGTTTTAACGTCATCATACACCTCTTTAGTGGTAAAAGTGTTAACTTGATCACTTTTTACGTCTAGTTTTTGCAAAATATTTCAAATTGAGATAATGCTCTCATTAGTTGTTAATATCTTTACTTTATAGGTTATATAACTGCTACTTGAGTTAATGAAATTGATGGCTGTTTACATTCTTTTACAGTCTTTTTTCTTGAAAAGAGAGTTGATGTGCCGCATCTATTATAATAGAGAAAGAAAAAGTGAATAGGTCATAAGGCCTGCTACACTACGACTACTATATTGAACCCTATTGAGGTGAACCGTGTTTCCTATTTTATTAGTGATGTTTATTTTTGTTCCTATCATTGAAATTGCCTTATTTGTGCAAGTAGGAGGCATGATCGGAATGTGGCCGACGATTGCGTTAGTGCTAATCACTGCCTTTGTTGGGGCATCTCTGGTTCGTAGCCAAGGCATTCAAACGTTAATGTCTGTTCAATCAAAAATGCAGCAAGGTGAATTGCCAGCACAGCAAATTGTTGAAGGCGTTATGCTTGCCGTATCTGGTGTTTTATTACTGACTCCCGGCTTTATGACGGATGCGTTAGGAATGTTGATTTTATTACCAGCCCCACGTGCAATGCTTGCAAAACAAATCATGAGTCGTGTAAAAGTGAATGGTCTTGGTAGTTCGCAAGGTGGCTTTCATGCTGGTTTTGGTCAACATGACCCATTTGGTCAAGCGAATCAGCAGGATCAACAGGGCGATGTGTTTGAAGGTGAGTTTCAACGTAAAGAAGACGATCCGAATAAAACATTGAAATAATGAAATAAAAAAAGCCGCGTTATCTCTCTCTATAAATAGACGTCGATAACGCGGCTTTTTTAATGGATAAATTTTTTCTATTAGCGTCTTAACCAAGAACGGGGGTTTTGTGCTTTACTGTTACGACGGATTTCAAAGTACAATGAAGGTCTGTCTTGACCACCACTATCACCAACCACCGCAATGGTTTCTCCCGCTTTCACTTTATCGCCTTCTTTCTTCATTAAACTTTGGTTGTAACCATATAGCGTCATGTCACCTTTACCGTGATCAATCAATACCATCAAACCATAGCCACGTAACCAATCAGCAAAGACCACTTTACCAGAGTAGACCGCTTTTACGGGTTGGCCGTAATCACTCGCAAGAACCATTCCTTTCCAGGTTAATTGTCCTGTTTGTTTAGTACCAAAGCTGTGCAATGTTTTTGCACCACTCACAGGCCAAGGTAGACGACCTTTTTGACGGGCTAATCCATCCATCGGTACATTGTTTTGGGCTTTTGCTTTTGCGATGGCAACTTTTAAACGTTTTTCATTTTGTTGAAGCTCATTTAAGTATCCGTTTTCATTTGAAATACGTTTTTTGATACTTGAAACGGTTTGTTGACGTTTATTCTGAGAACCTTGTAGGGTCGATTTCTCTTTTTTATATTGAGCGACTAACTCACTTTGACGCTGCTGCTGCTTAATGAGGGCAGCTTCTTTTTCCTCAAGTTGTACGGTTGTAAATTCAAGTTGAGAAATAGCGCCGACACGAGCTTCTGATAATCGTTGTGCATATTGAGTCATGCGGTCAATTTTTGTCACGTCATCACCACTGAGAACGTTAGACAGTTGATTATTTCGACTGATGAGATAATAGTTAACGAGCAGGTCTTTGAGTACTTCTGTCTGTCCAATCTGTTGTTGAGTCAATTCAGATTGTTGTTGCTTAAGTGTCGTTATCGATTGTTTTAGGCTTGATAATTCACTTTCTGCGTTACGGATTTTAGTCGAGGCACTCGCAATAGAGACTTCGTGTTTTTTAAGACTTCTTTGAAGGCTAGATAACTCTTTTTTCTGTTTGTTTAATACTGTGCTTTGACGAGATATTTCTTGTTTCATTCCTTTTAACTCTGCGTCATTTGCATGAGCTGTCGCAGGGATTGAAATCATCAGGCACAGTAAAGCTGTCGTACAGAATTGACGACAAGAAAAAGGCTTAGTTAAAGAGTATATGTTCATCGTTGCATTATTTCAGATAGAGGGGACTCTGACTAGGCAGAGTTGGTGTTTGGTCTCAATTGTAAAACCAATATCACAGCATTTTCTTTGTATAACGCTGTTTCTTTATCCTTACTAGTCTATGAAGATACGCTAAGGTATACTTTCGCCTTAATTTTAGAGCCCATGGTAATGATGATATCTTATGATACGGAGTTGCCTTAAAAATCAGAGAATAGAATATGGAAACGTCAATCATCGATTTTGTAACCAACAACATGATTTTAGCTGTTGTATGGATTGGTATTGTTGTTGCGTTACTTCAGAACGTAGTTAAACAAAAAACAGCGGGCTACCAAGAAGTTGATTCAGCACAAACAACAACGTTAATGAACCGTGAAAACGCGATCGTTGTTGATGTTCGTTCTAAAGACGAATTCAAATCAGGCCACATTACGGATGCACGTCACATTTTACCAAGCGACATCAAAGCGGGTAACTTAGCCGGTCTTGAAAACTCAAAAACTACCCCAATTATTGTTGTATGTAAGACGGGTCAAACAGCTCAAGCTGCTGCAAATGATTTGCATAAAGCAGGTTTTGAGCAAGTTAAACTGCTTAAAAACGGTTTGATCTCTTGGAATGAAGCTAACTTACCGTTAGTTAAAGGCAAAAAGTAATTGTCGAATTCCTAGGCAACTAATTCATTTTGATGTGATATCTGGCTCATTTTTTGGATATTACGAATGCAGAGTGGCATGACATCGTTATTCTGCGTTCATACTTATTGATATAAAGGACTTTCCCATGGCTGAAGCAGCACAACAAGAACAACAAAACTTTGCAATTCAACGTATCTTCCTAAAAGACGTTTCTTTTGAAGCGCCTAACTCACCAACTATGTTCCAAAAAGAGTGGAATCCAGATGTTAAACTGGATCTTGATACTCAAAGCCGTGAACTAGGCGAAGGTGTTTATGAAGTAATCTTACGTTTAACTGTAACGGTTAAAAACGAAGAAGAAACTGCATTCTTATGTGAAGTTCAACAAGGTGGTATCTTTACTGCTGGTCAAATGGAAGAAGCTCAGCTAGCACATTGCCTAGGTGCATTCTGCCCGAACATCCTTTTCCCATACGCTCGTGAAACGATCTCTAGCCTAGTGGTTAAAGGTACGTTCCCACAACTTAACCTTGCGCCTGTTAACTTTGACGCATTGTTCATGAATTACCTACAAAACCAAGCTTCAGAAACCGCAGAAGCACCCGCTGAAGCGTAATTTTTGAAGAAAACCAGTTAATGATTTTTCACTATTGACTGATTTGTAGAGAATAAATGCACTTTTTTATCTAATATGGTTTCTATATCTACTATAGCTCCTATATTTTGATAACAAGTGCATTTTGTTTTTATTACCCTAGTATCTTTTGATACCAGTTTTTGGATGGTCACAATGACAACACAAAACGATTACTCTGATATTTCTATGACCGTACTTGGTGCCGGTTCTTATGGTACATCGCTGGCAATTTCGTTAGCTCGTAATGGCGCAAAAGTCATTTTATGGGGACACGAGAAAGCGCATATGGATCGTTTAGACGCTGATCGTGCGAATGAAGAATTTCTGCCTGGTGTTGTTTTTCCACCGTCATTATTCATGGAAACTGATTTAGAAAAAGCCGTTCAAGCAAGTCGTGATTTATTGGTGGTTGTGCCAAGTCATGTGTTTGGATTAGTGCTAGGTAATGTGAAACCGTTTCTACGTGAAGATTCTCGCGTATGTTGGGCGACAAAAGGGCTTGAGCCTGAAACAGGTCGTTTATTAAAAGAAGTGGCAGTAGAAGCCTTGGGTGAATCGCATTCTCTGGCTGTCTTATCTGGACCTACTTTTGCTAAAGAACTTGCTTCTGGTATGCCAACAGCGATTGCTGTGGCGTCTCCTGATAAGCAATTTGTGAAAGATCTTCAAGAGAAAATTCACTGTTCAAAAACGTTCCGTGTGTATGCGAATAATGACTTCACTGGAATGCAACTTGGCGGTGCTGTGAAAAATGTGATCGCGATTGGGGCGGGTATGTCTGATGGCATTGGTTTTGGTGCAAATGCACGTACGGCATTAATTACTCGTGGTTTGGCAGAAATGACCCGTTTAGGTGTGGCATTAGGCGCTGAAGCGGAAACCTTTATGGGGATGGCCGGTTTGGGCGATTTAGTGCTTACTTGTACTGATAACCAATCACGCAACCGTCGTTTTGGTCTTGCTTTAGGTCAAGGTGGGGACGTAGAAAGTGCTCAGGTTGAAATCGGACAAGTTGTAGAAGGGTATAGAAACACGAAAGAAGTGTTTTTACTTGCAGAACGAATGGGTGTTGAAATGCCTATAGTTGAGCAAATTTATCAAGTATTGTATCAAGGGAAAGATGCAAGAGTTGCTGCGCAGGATTTATTAGCACGCGACAAAAAATCAGAATCGTAATTCAAGGATGGTATGAAGATGAATGAATGTAAGAAACACAAAGTATGGGAAAAAATTGTTCAGGAAGCGCGCGAGCAATCTGAGCAAGAACCCATACTTGCAAGCTTTTATCATGCCACCATCATTAAACATGAAAATTTAGCGGCGTCGTTAAGTTACATTCTTGCGAATAAATTAGCCACGGCTTCAATGCCTGCGATGGCGGTTCGTGAAGTGGTGGAAGAGGCGTTCGCCTCCGACCCAAGTATTACGGATGCGGCCGCGTGCGATATTTGTGCGACGGTAACTCGAGATCCTGCGGTTTCAATGTACTCAATGCCTTTATTGTACTTAAAAGGGTATCACGCGCTGCAAGGTTATCGTGTTTCAAACTGGCTATGGAAACAAGGACGAATAGCGTTAGCAACCTACTTACAGAATGAAATTTCTGTTGCATGCCAAGTGGATGTTCACCCTGCGGCTACCATTGGTAAAGGGATCATGTTTGACCATGCTACGGGCATTGTTATCGGCGAAACGGCTGTGGTTGAGAACGATGTTTCTATCCTTCAAGACGTAACGCTAGGTGGTACTGGCAAAGAGTGTGGTGATCGTCATCCTAAGATCCGTCAAGGGGTTATGATTGGTGCAGGCGCTAAGATTTTAGGTAATATTGAAGTTGGTGTCGGTGCGAAGATTGGTTCGTGTTCTGTTGTGCTTCAAGCGGTTCCACCTCATACGACAGTGGCAGGGGTTCCGGCCAAAATTGTGGGTCGCCCTAGTTCAGAGATGCCGTCTCTAGATATGGATCAACAATTTAATGGTAAGTCTCAGACGTTTATGTCTGGTGATGGTATTTAATCTTAGAGTAAGTTAATTCATTCTATTGCGTGTTTATACCGACAAAAAAATAGCCACTTAATCGTGGCTATTTTTGTATTTGAACCGTGGGAAGTGAAAAGCTATAGTCCGCCTTCAAAGCCCATTTGACGCCATGCTTCAAACACGATGATGGCCACTGAGTTTGATAAGTTCAAACTGCGACTGTCTGCCATCATAGGTATACGAACACGTTGCTCCATTGGTAAGCCTTCAATTAACTCTGCGGGTAAACCACGCGTCTCAGGACCAAACAATAGAACGTCCCCTTTTTGATAGCTTGGTGTCGTATGGTGACCTGTTGTTTTGGTAGTACAAGCAAAAATACGGTGCTCGCCTTCACTTTCATTTTCTAAGTAATCAAGAAACGCCGCATAATCTTTATGGCGTTTTACATGAGCTAAATCGTGGTAGTCCAATCCTGCTCGGCGTAATTTTTTTTCTTCTAGATCAAAACCTAATGGTTCAATTAAGTGCAAGTTGGCACCGCAGTTCGCAGACAAACGAATAATGTTACCTGTATTTGGTGCAATTTCAGGTTCGTATAGTGCAATTTCAAACATAATGTTGTCTTAATAAAATAGAAAGTGGTGTCAGTATATCCATGGTGTGTTTATCTTTCATCCACTTTTAAGAGAGATAGGCATCTACCTCTAAATTAATGAGATATCGGTAAAGATATTGTCATTCGCAATCCACCTAGAGGACTTTTACTCGCGAGTATTGTCCCGTTGTGCTGGCGAATCGCACTTTCTGTTATTGCGAGTCCCAAACCAGTGCCGCCGCTGCTTCTATCACGGGCGGTAGATACTCGGTAGAAAGGCTTGAAAATGTCTTGTAGCTCATCATCGGGGACCCCTTCGCCATTATCATCCACGTGAATGGTGATGGTTTTTTGGTTTTCCGTTAAATTAATCGTGATGATGTCATTGCCATACTTAATGGCATTTCGAATCACGTTTTCTACCGCACTCATTAACAGGTTTGGATTACCAAAAACGGCGATTTCTTCAAGGCCCGAATAAGTAAGATTTTTGTTTAAGTGTTCCGCTTCAAATTTTGCGTCTTCTAAAATATCAAACCACAGTGAGTACGCGTCTGTTTCTTCTCGTTCTTGATGGCTATTTACTTGAATTCGAGACAACTCTAATAGTTCCGATATCATTTGCTCAAGGCGCTCTGCTTCCATATCGATACGTGATAGTTCTGAGCTTTCCCCTTGTTTTCGAGTGGCAAGCGCGGTTGCCATTCGTAGTCGAGTCAGTGGGGATCTCAGTTCGTGAGAAATATCAGATAATAAGCGCTGTTGTCCAGAGATCATGGTATTTAATGAACCGACCATTTGATTGAAGCTTTGTCCTGTTTTTCTGAATTCTTTAGGCCCTTTTTCTAAACGTTTATCTTGTTCAAATTGACCTTTAGCAACGCGTTCAGCGGCTTTTTGTAATCGTCTTGCTGGTTGGCTTAATGCCCATGCAAGCCAAAGCAGAAAGGGGGTACTAATTAGCATGGTGACAAGCAGTAATTGTATTGGTTTATCAAGAATTCGAAGAATAAAAGGGGGAGGCTTTTTCCAATAGCGTCCGACGTACATATAAACCGTTTCTTTTGCGATAATGATATCAAATGGGCCAGCCATCATGGTTCTTGCATACAATTTCTGTTGTGGAAGTTTGGGATCATCCGATAAGGTTAAGAAATTTAATAAGGCTTTTTTTCTGCCTCGTAATTCTTTGGGTTTATCTAATATCTCGCCTGTTGGGGTAGTGAAAAATAGAGATAAGCTCTCGTCGTGATTGTGTGCTTTGTGACTGATCTCTTTTAATGTGGCTTTAAGATCATCACTCTCTGAGTATTTCCCTGTAATATATGCCGCAATTTGAGTCATTTTACTGAGGTGATCGGCGGCAATATCATGGCGAGCACGAGGATCAAAATTGGGTCCAATAACGACGCCGATCAGAACAAGTAACAGTGTCAGCCAAAAAATGGCAAAAATACGGCCATAAAGACTAGAGAGTAGGGGAAAGGTTAGGTACTTTTTCACCTTATTTATTCCTCAACAAATAAGTAGCCACGACCACGGAGTGTTTTAATTCGTGGTTTTCCTTCAGCTAATGGAGGCAATTTTTTTCTGAGATTAGAGACGTGCATGTCAATTGCGCGATCAAAAGGCGCGAGGCGTTTTCCTAATACTTCTAAGCTTAATTCTTCTTTTGAAATAATGGAGCCTGGGTTTTGTATAAATTGAGCCAGTAACCCAAATTCGGTGCCTGTAAGATCAAGCAATTCCCCATGGCTGTAAGCTTCTTGCTTGCCTATAAATATCTCAATACCTTGATATTTAATGCTATTAGTGTGATTTTCTTTTGTTTTACCTTGAGTGCGACGTAAGATTGCTCTAATTCTAGCAAGCAGCTCTCTATCACTGAACGGCTTTGGTAGGTAATCATCGGCGCCTAACTCTAGGCCGATCACTCGATCAATTTCTTCGCCTTTAGCGGTCAGCATCAATACGGGAGTTTCGTTGGTTTCTCTCAGTTTACGTAACATGTCCATGCCGTTCATTTTAGGCATCATGATATCAAGTAAAATAAGGTCAAGATCATCGGTAATGGCGTTTAATCCCTCAATACCATTATTGGCTTCAACAACGGTGTAGCCTTCTAAGTTTAAAATATCTTTTAATAATGCGGTTAGCTCTACATCATCATCAACCAATAAAATCTTTGCCATTACTATTCACCTGAGTTATCTCTTATGGTCTTAGTATCGCCAAATATGACGATGAATACCAATGCTGAAAATCACCTTTACGTTGATTTACGCATCAAGCACACAGCTTTACTTTACGTAAGCTATTATTACTCCATACCAAGCAGCAAGGCGCTGCCATTGACCGTAATACTATCTATCGTGGAGATAACATAATGAATATGATTAAAAAATTAGTTTTAGGTGCTGTTGTTCTGCCTCTTTCTTTAGCGTCGGCTTCTGCATTCGCTGCTGGTGGTAGTCACCATGAAGGCGGAATGAAAGGTAAAGGCATGCATGGCGAAGGTATGCACGGTGGCAAGTGTATGATGAAAGCCAATAAAAAAGCGTTCAAAGAATTAGATTTAACCGATGCGCAAGAAGATAAATTAGATAAAATGCGTGATGATCGTAAAGCAGAACATAAAGCAAAAAAAGGGGAGAAACGTCAACCTACTGCTGAGATGAAAGCTGACCATGAAGCAATGCAAAATCTTATTTTAGCGGACAACTTTGATGAAGCCGCTGTTCGTAATCTAGCCGAGAAAATGTCAGAAAAACAAATTGATCGTCGTGTTAATATGATGAAAAAACGCCACGATATGATGAATGTTTTAACACCAGAACAAAAAACAGAATTCAAAGCGAACCAAGATAAATATACGGCAGATTGCGCTAAATAATTACGCGAAATCTGAAGTAAATAAAAGCGAGTCTTTATGAATAATAAAGGCTCGCTTTTTTATTGCTTTCATTTTGTTAGGTATTTATTAACAAATGGAATAACGGTCAGCGAATTAAATCTTTATACTAGAGGATGATTTGTAAGTAATGGAAGAAACATGACTAAAAAATACGCCTCCTTAGTAACCATGGCCGCTTGGCTTGCAACGATTGTTGCAACCATCTTAATGTTAGTAAAGTTAGGAACATGGTGGGTTACCGGCTCGGTAAGTTTATTGGCGTCTTTGGTTGATTCATTACTTGATATGGCAGCATCTATCACCAATTTATTGGTTGTGCGTTACGCACTTCAGCCACCAGATGAAGAACACAGCTTTGGGCACGGTAAAGCGGAATCACTTGCGGCATTAGCACAAGCGATGTTTATTTCTGGCTCGGCGTGTTTTTTATTGTTAAATGGCGTAGAGCGCTTCTTCCGCCCTCAAGATGTAATAAACCCTGAATTAGGTGTTTATGTGAGTGGTTTTGCCATCATATTGACCTTTGGGCTTGTTATGGTTCAGCAATGGGTCGTTAAGCAAACAGGAAGCCAAGCGATTGCTGCGGATTCGTTGCATTATAAAACCGATCTTTTTATGAACGCGGCCATTATGTTGGCGCTTGCGTTAAGCTGGTATGGTTGGCATGAAGCAGATGCTATTTTTGCTTTGATTATCGGCATTTATATATTGATCAGTGCGTTTAGAATGGCGTATGAAGCGATTCAGTCATTGCTTGATAGACAATTGCCGATTGAAGAGTTAGAGCAGATAAGAGAAGCGTGTTGTCGTGTTGATGGGGTAAAAGGTATTCATGATTTGCGTACGCGTTTAGCCGGACCAACTCGATTTATTCAATTGCATTTAGAGTTGCCAGATCAAATGCCGTTAGTCGAAGCGCATATTATTGCAGATAAAGTGGAAGACGAACTTTTAACAGTATTTCCACATTCTGACATTATAATTCATCAAGACCCACTTTCAGTTGTGCTAGACTCAGGAAAAGATCAAACACAGATCCAGTAAGAATTAGTAGTATTATTAGCAATTATTGTTTTTTCGTAACAGAAAAATGAAATAGTCGTGATTGATTCTGATGTGAATCAACGAATTTTTTCAGTAAAATGGTAATACTCTTACATAAGAAAAAAAATTACAGATTATTAATGGTGAGCTGATTAGGGAGTTTGCTTGCTGTATTAAAAATTGAAATTGAAATTCCCAACCATATTAGAGGGTAACCATGGTCAAGAAGATTGGTGTTTTAACAAGTGGTGGCGATGCGCCGGGTATGAATGCGGCAGTTCGTGGTGTTGTTCGTACAGCATTAACGCAAGGCTTAGAAGTATTTGGTATTCATGATGGCTACTTAGGTCTTGTTGAAGATCGTATCGAGAAATTAGAGCGCCATAGCGTATCTGATATGATCAACCGCGGCGGTACGTTTTTAGGTTCAGCTCGTTTTCCTGAATTTAAAGAAGTCGCTGTTCGTGAAAAAGCGATCGCAAACCTTAAGAAACACGACATTGATGCGTTAATCGTTATCGGTGGTGATGGTTCTTACATGGGTGCTAAGAAGCTAACTGAAATGGGTTACCCATGTATCGGTCTTCCAGGTACTATCGATAATGATATCGCAGGTACGGACTACACAATCGGTTACTTAACGGCATTAAACACCGTTATTGATGCGATTGACCGTTTACGTGATACATCGTCTTCTCACCAACGTATTTCTATTGTAGAAGTTATGGGTCGTCACTGTGGTGATTTGACTTTAATGGCTGCAATTGCCGGTGGTTGTGAATATGTAATTACACCTGAAACGGGGTTAAACAAAGAAGCATTAATTCAAAATATCCAAGATGGTATTGCGAAAGGTAAGAAACACGCAATCATTGCGATTACTGAATTGATGACTGATGTAAACGCATTAGCAAAAGAAATCGAAGCAGAAACAGGTCGTGAGACTCGTGCTACGGTTCTTGGTCACATTCAACGTGGCGGTCAGCCTGGTGCATTCGACCGTATTTTAGCGTCTCGTATGGGTAATTACGGTGTTAAGTTGCTTGTTGAAGGTCATGGCGGTCGCTGTGTTGGTATCCAAAATGAACAACTTGTTCATCACGATATTATCGATGCGATTGAAAATATGCGTCGTCCTGAGAAGCTAGAACTTTATAAAGTAGCGGAAGAGTTATTCTAATTTAGAATACTGTTAAGTTATAAAAGAAAAACCGAAGTATAAGCTTCGGTTTTTTTATATCTGGAAAATAGGTCGATTTATATCGCTCTATTCTAAATATAAGTCGAGTGGTGTTTTGCTTTTTCGGCCACCAATCTCTCTTGCTAGTGTTGGTACAAGATAACCTGATACGTTTTCTATTAGCTCTGCCATTAATTCTTTCGCTTTTTCATCAGAGACAAAGAAATGCGCTGCACCTTGCACTTTGTCTAACACATGAAGGTAGTAAGGTAAGATCCCTGCATCAAATAGCGCTTCACTTAAATTAGTTAAAGCCTTCGATGTGTCGTTAATGCCTTTTAGTAATACGCTTTGGTTTAATAACGTGACGTTTGCTTGTTTTAGTTGTGTCATTTTATCTGTGAAATAGGGACTAATTTCATTGGCATGGTTGATGTGCGTAACCAAAATAACTTGAAGTCGAGTCTCTGCAAATAGACGGCACAATGTATCCGTAATTCGATTCGGAATGACAACAGGCAAACGGCTGTGAATACGAAGACGTTTAATATGCGGTACTTTGTCGAGATGTTGAATTAACCATTCAAGTTCATGGTCTTTTGCCATCAAAGGATCGCCACCAGAAAGAATCACTTCATTGAGCTCAGGGTGCGCTGCAATATAGTTGATGGAATTTTGCCAGACTGATTTTCCGCCTTTATTATCTTCATAAGGAAAATGGCGACGGAAACAATAACGACAATTTACCGCGCAGCCCCCTTTCAAAATTAACAAAACACGGTTTTTATACTTATGAAGTAATCCGGGTTGTTCGTTGTCTTGTTCGTCAAGAGGATCGGTCGAATATCCGTCATGTACTTCGAATTCTTGATCTAAAGGCAATACTTGGCGTAATAAAGGATCAAAAGGGTTGCCAAACTCCATTCGATCGACAAAACTTGTCGGCACACGTAACGCAAATAACTTTTTCGCTTCTAATCCTTTCTCCCAAGGCGAGCTATCAATCCCTAGAGTTGAAAGCAGTTGATGAGGATCTGAGATCGCATTTGAGATCTCTTTGAGCCAGTTTTGCTCAACAGGAGCGTCATTTCGGGTTATTATGTGTGACATTATTTATAACTCAACGATGTTAAGAGGAAATCATGGCGTCAGTAAGTACCAATGAATTCAAAGGCGGTTTGAAATTTATGTTTGATAACGAGCCATGCTCAATTATCGACAATGAATATGTTAAACCTGGTAAAGGCCAAGCATTCAACCGTGTAAAACTTCGCAAATTGCTTTCTGGTAAAACACTAGAAAAAACATTTAAATCAGGTGAAAGCTTTGAGCTTGCTGATGTTGTCGACGTAGAACTTGACTACTTGTACAGCGATGGCGAATTCTTCCATTTCATGAACAGCGTAAGCTTTGAGCAAATCGCTGCTGATGTTAAATCGGTTGGTGACACGGCTAAATGGTTAGTAGAAAACAACACTTGTACTGTGACTCTTTGGAATGATAATCCAATTACAGTGACACCGCCAAACTTTGTTGAGATTGAAGTGACTGAAACAGATCCAGGTCTGAAAGGTGATACTCAAGGTACTGGTGGTAAACCAGCTACATTAGCAACAGGCGCTGTTGTTCGTGTTCCACTATTCATCGCTATCGGTGAAGTAGTTAAAGTTGATACCCGTACGGGTGAATACGTAGGTCGTGTGAAGTAATATCAAGTAGTCTTGGTATTTATACCAACTTAAATAGGTATGTGATTAACTGCTTATCCAGATTGGTACTACACGTCAGAAAAAGGTCGCTTCGGTGGCCTTTTTTGTTCTCTAGTCGATATCATTTAATATTACAGATACAAAAAAGGTTGGCATGATAGCCAACCTTTTTTTATTTATCTAAATTCAGATTAGATCATAAAGATAAACACAATAGAAAGAACGGTTGCTAGTGCTGCCGTTGCATAACAAGCGATTTTACCTGCTGTTCCTGTGTGGAATTTAAGATCGTGCATACCATGGTGTACACGGTGCATTGCATGCCACATTGGCATTGAGATTGAACCAATCACAAATAATGCACCAATGATGCTTGTTACAAAACCAGCAACACGTAGGTAGTTCATTGATTCAGGACCGATCACGCCAAGTGGTACTAAAATACCAAGAACAAGGATTGTTACTGGTGTTAGCATCGCAAACCAAGTGCCGCCAGCACCGAATAAGCCCCACCATACAGGTTCGTCAGAACGCTTTGGATTAAGATTTACCACAATAACTCTCCTTAAACGATAACCAATACAAGTAATGTAATTGCTGCAACTGCAGCCCATTGTGCAAGCACAACCACTTTTTTATCTAGTGTTTTACCACCCAGACGAATCGGCATTACTTGCGGCATCATGCTAAAGAAAGTTTGAGCATGGAATAAGCTACCCGCTAAAGCAACAATGTTCAAAGCAACCACAATAGGGTTTGCCATGAAATCTAACCATGAAGCCCAAGCCAGTGGACCTTTTACTAAACTACCTAAACCAACAAGCAGACAGATAGTAAAGAAAATCAATGGAAGAATGGTTGCTTCACGAACCATGTAAAAACGGTAGAAAGGGTGATCTTTCCACCACGTACGTGTCATTTCGCGAACGTAAGGTTTACGGTTGCTCATCCTTATGCCTCCTGAGGTTTAAGCATTGCGATAAGAAAGTCTTGAGATGATGCGATCTTACCTTGGTTTACTGCCGCAGCAGGGTCAACGTGTTTTGGACATACTTCAGAACAGTAACCCACAAACGTACAACCCCATGCGCCATTGTCGCCATTAATTAATTTCATTCGTTCCGCAGAACCATGGTCACGGCTATCAAGATTATAACGATGCGCCATTGTTAACGCAGCAGGGCCAATGAATTCTGGATTAAGACCAAATTGAGGACAAGCAGCGTAACATAGACCACAGTTGATACAACCAGCAAATTGTTTGTATTTTGCCATTTGCTCAGGAGTTTGGTTGTTTGGACCTTGCTCAGGAGTACGGTCATTACCAATGATGTAAGGTTTGATTGCTTCTAGACGCTCAATGAATGGCGTCATATCAACAATTAGGTCTTTCTCAATAGCAAAGTTTGCTAATGGCTCGATAGTTAACCCATCTGGGTAATCACGTAAGAACGCTTTACATGCAAGCTTAGGTACGTTGTTTACCATCATGCCGCAAGAACCACAGATCGCCATACGACAAGACCAACGGTAAGACAGGTCTTTATCTAGGTTATCTTTGATGTAGCCTAATGCGTCTAATACTGATGTTGTATCATCACAAGGCACATCAAATGTTTGTAGATGTGGTTCTGAATCTGTCATCGGGTTATAACGCAGAATGTGTACTTTTTGGACTCTCTTGCCAGCTGTCATTATGCTTGCTCCTCTGCGTTTTTCGCCGCGGCAGCTTCTTCTGCTGCTGCTTTTTCTGCTGCTTCACCATATAGGCGAGCTTTTGGTTGAGATTTTGTGATGGTTACGCCACTGTACTTGATTGTTGGCGCTGCATCTTCGTTGTAATACGCTAATGAGTGTTTTAAGTAATTCACATCATCACGTTCTGTACAACCTTCATCTAAACGTTGGTGTGCACCACGAGACTCTTTACGTTGAATGGCAGAGTGAGCCATTGCTTCAGCAACTTCAAGGCCGTAACCCACTTCGATAGCGTATAAAAGGTCAGTATTGAATACTTTTCCTTTGTCTTTGATGCTGATGTTTTTGTAACGTTTTTTCAGCTCAGCCAGTTTATCAACCGTATCTTGCATTTCGTGTTCTTTACGGTAGATACCACAACCAGCTTCCATTGAGTGACCCATTTCAGTACGGATATCAGCCCAGTTTTCATCGCCTTCTTGTGCTAGTAAAACATCAATGCGAGCTTCAACAGCTTCGATTTGAGTTTGGATAGAAGCATCGTTCCAAGTTGTGAATTCAGCGGCACGTTCAGCGGCTTTTTCACCAGCAAGACGACCAAATACAACAAGCTCAGCTAGAGAGTTTGAACCTAAGCGGTTTGCACCGTGAAGACCAACAGATGAACATTCACCAACCGCGAATAGGCCTTTGATGTTTGTTTCGTTGTTCTTATCCGTTTCAATACCACCCATGGTGTAGTGAACAGTAGGGCGAATTGGGATTGGTTCTTTAGCTGGATCAACGTTAACGTAAGCTTTTGATAGCTCACAGATAAACGGAAGACGCTCATTTAGGTATTCTTCACCTAGGTGACGAAGATCCAAATGCACTACATCACCCAGTGGGTGTTTAATAGTGTTGCCTTTTTGAAGTTCATGCCAAAATGCTTGTGAAACTTTGTCACGAGGACCCAGTTCCATGTATTTGTTCTTTGGCTCACCGATAGGTGTTTCTGGACCCATACCGTAATCTTGTAGGTAACGGTAACCATTTTTATTGATCATGATACCGCCTTCACCACGACAACCTTCAGTCATCAAGATACCAGTACCTGGTAAGCCAGTTGGGTGGTATTGAACGAATTCCATATCACGCAGAGGGATACCATGGCGATACGCCATTGCCATACCATCGCCAGTTACGATACCGCCGTTAGTATTACAGTGGTAAACACGACCTGCGCCACCCGTTGCTAAAACAACAGATTTAGCTTTGATACAGATAAGTTCGCCTTCAGCCATGTGAATAGCAATCAAACCTTGAACTTGACCATCTTCAACAAGAAGATCGACAACGAAGTACTCATCATAACGATTGATCTGAGGGTATTTCATTGAAGTTTGGAACAGAGTATGAAGCATGTGGAAGCCCGTTTTATCGGCAGCAAACCACGTACGTTCAACTTTCATACCACCAAAACGACGAACGTTTACTTCGCCATTTTCTTTACGGCTCCAAGGACAACCCCATTGTTCTAATTGAGTCATCTCGCGGTATGCATTTTTTACAAAGTATTCAACAACATCCTGTTCACACAGCCAATCACCACCACCAACAGTATCGTTGAAGTGATTGTCTAGTGTATCTTCTTCCTTGGTCACGGCTGCGGATCCACCTTCAGCGGCAACAGTGTGCGAACGCATTGGGTAAACTTTTGAGATTAGAGCAATGTTTAGCTCTGGGTTCGCTTCTGCTGCTGCTATAGCGGTACGTAGACCTGCACCGCCCGCGCCGATCACTGCAATATCTGTGGTTATAGTTTTCACAGTTATTCTCCGGGATAAAAGATAAAAAATTAAATTAACCATGCAAATATGATCAATTATGTGAATCTAGCCTGCTCATGTGACAAAAAAGAGCAAATAATAACTTAAAAATTCTGATGCCTATTCTAAATGAGCTTTTAGAATAAAAATTGATATGGATAAAGTTTTGTAGTGCAAGTACCACTAATGGGGTGGTTTCTTGCGAATAATGTGATCTCCGTCAACTAGTTACAGCTGTTAATTTTGGCGTTAAATTGTAGTTAAGTTGTTGCTTTGTAAGTGATAATGATTCTTATCGGACGTGTATCCCCTTGAAGGTTAAGGGGATTTATAAAGTTAAAAAATAGGTAACCTTGAAATCGGTTATCAGGTATCATTTTGGATAAGTTTTTCTAATGTATAAAATTATGACTAGTCAAAACTGGATGCCGAGCGCATCAATTGAACAATTACAGCAACGTGCTGATATCCTTGCTTTAATCCGTAGATTCTTCTTTGAGCGAAAAGTGATGGAGGTGGATACGCCAGCAATGAGTCACGCAACCGTGACGGATGTGCACCTTCATACGTTTCAAACTGACTTTGTTGGCCCTGGTTACGCAGATGGCGTACATCTGTATTTTATGACCAGTCCAGAATTTCATATGAAGCGCTTACTGTCTGCGGGCAGTGGTGCGATTTATCAAATTAATAAAGCCTTTCGTAACGAAGAAGCTGGGCGTTTTCATAACCCTGAATTTACGATGTTGGAATGGTATCGCCCAACGTTTGATCATCACCAATTGATGGATGAGATGAACGAATTGCTTAAACTTGTTTTAAAATGTGATGATGCTGAGCGAATGACGTATCAGCAAGCTTTCATTAACGTGCTTGGTGTTTGCCCATTAGAAGCGTCGATGGATGAACTTAGAGCTGTAGCGGCACCGTTAGGGTTGTCAGACATTGCTGATGTTGAAGAAGACCGAGATACATTATTACAATTGCTATTTAGTATGGGCGTTGAGGAGAACATAGGACAAACGGTGCCAGTTTGTGTTTATGATTTTCCGGCTTCTCAAGCAGCTCTTGCTAAAATCAATCCTGAAGATCCTAGAGTCGCTGAGCGATTTGAGGTGTATTTTAAAGGAATTGAATTAGCGAATGGTTTCCATGAACTTGATAATGCGAAGGAACAACTCGCTCGTTTTGAAGAGGACAATGCGAAACGAAAATCAATGGGTTTGATTGAGCAACCGATCGATTATCATTTGATTGCAGCATTAGAAGCAGGATTTCCCGATTGCGCTGGTGTGGCGTTAGGCATTGATCGTTTGATCATGTTAGCAATGGGGGAAAAGCACATCGATCAAGTGATGGCTTTTCCTTTTGATAGAGCGTAATACCAATCCACAGAAGTGAGTGTGCATTGACTTACAGGGATTAGCTAACGATAAGCCCAGTGCCAATTACCGCCAAACAAGCACCCAACCACGCAAAACGGTTAGGTGCTTTTTTTGTGTATAGCCACAACAAAGGCAAAATGATAATCGGTGTGGTGGAAGAAAGTAAGGCAACCATGCCTACATTTCCTTCTTGTAAGGCATATAAGATTAATGTCATGCCGACGGTCATCGCCAGAAAGCCATTTAAGGCAACAATGCCTAATATACGTAGATTAATCGGAGTAATAGGGCGTGAGATAGGTAAGTTAGTCATTCTTAATAGGCTGTGGGCGCCAAAAGCTGAGGCCATTCGAATCGCTGAAGCAGCAATAGGGTCAGCACTGGTTAGCATCACAGGCTTTGCGATCACGCCACCAAGCGCTTGGCAAAAAGCGGCCAGTAAACCCAGTGCGATTGCGATCCAAATATTTCCTTTTACTTCCTCCCATGTATCTTGGTTATTTGTTTTTTTCCCAAAGAAAATAGCAATGGAGACGCCAGAAAATACAGAGATGGCACCGATAAGTTCCCACCCTTGTAAGGTTTCATTGAATAACCAATAGCCGAGAATAGCGGAGAATAAGGCATGGCAAGAAAAGAGTAATCCGGCTTGTCGAGGTCCCATACGATTAAAGCAGGCAAATAAGGCGGTATCGCCGATAAAAATACCGATTAATCCTGAGAGCATCATTGGGTATAGGTGTTCAGATTCAATTGATAGCCAACCACCGGTAAACCACGCAAGGCTCGATAACATGATCGTGACACAACCCATGCGCCAGCGACTATAAGCGAATGCGCCAAGGTGGCGAGCGGGTGCAACGGAGATCATGCTCGATAGTGCCCATAGACAAGCTGCTCCGAGTGCTAGCCATTCATATCCCATTTCCATTCCATCGTGGTTTATCCCAATCTTTAGCTTATCTGAAGTTTGGTTTTGTTCAATAAAAGAATGAATCACTTATTTTCGACATATATTGCCATGAGAGAGGTTACTAGGAAGGGAGATGAATAGATAAAAAAATAGCGAACACAAGGTTCGCTATTTACTGTTTATTTTACAGAAACTGATTATTTTGCAATGTGAGCAAATGGAGTACCTAAACGAGTTGGGACGCCATTTTTCATTGATTCATCAAAGGTAATTGAATTAGGAGCAAATAAGTTAATAACCGTAGAGCCTAATTTAAAGCGACCCATTTCCTCACCTTTCTTAAAGCAAATTACATCATCGCCAGAAAGTGGGTAGTGCCATGTTTTAACTGCGGGGCCAGTCGGTGGTGTAACCGTATCTGCCCATGTCGTTTCAATACTACCAACGATAGTTGCACCGACTAAGACTTGCGCCATCGGACCAAATTCAGTATCAAAAATACAGACAACACGTTCATTACGAGCAAATAAATTAGGAACGTTTTCTGCTGTTAATGGATTCACTGAGAATAAATCGCCAGGAACATAAACCATTTTGCGTAATGTCGCATCGCATGGCATGTGAACACGATGATAATCGCGCGGAGATAAATACAGAGTTGCGAATTCGCCACCTATAAATTCTTCCGCTAATTCAGCGTCGCCACCCAGTAACTCTTGAGCTGAGTAAACGTGACCTTTTGCTTGAACTAATTGACCATCGGTAATTGGGCCAAATTGACTTACGCAAGCATCTGCAGGGTGAGAGATAACATTCTCATCGTCATTAATTGGGCGTGCGCCATCTTCTAATTCACGAACAAAAAAGTTATTGAATGTAGAATATGCTTCAGGATCCGGGTTTTTAGCTTCACTCATTTCAACGTTGTATTGTTTAATGAACCACTTAATTACCGCAGTGGTTAACCAGCCCATTTTTGCTGATGCTAATTTGCCAGCCAAACGAGTAAGTGCATGTTTTGGAGTTAAATATTGTAACCCGATTTTTAAATTATCTGACACGTTGTTTGCCTACTAGTTATCAATTAAGGTAAATGTTACCACATCTTTACTTAGTTTATTAATCGGCTTTTCTGCTACGAGAAAATTGACGGTTCGCTTTATTTTCAGACATGCTTTCAATGATTCGGTGATAGCTATCAAAACGAAGTTTCGCAATTTTACCATTAGAGACGGCTTCTTGAAGAAGACAGCCTGGGTCATCTTTATGCGTACAGTCTCTAAACTTACAGCCACCAATAAAGTCTTTAAACTCGACAAAAGAGGCGGTAACTTCTTCTTTCTCTAAATGCCATAAGCCAAATTCACGAACTCCTGGGGAATCGATAAGATCGCCACCATGTGGGAAGTGATACAGACGAGCAGCAGTCGTAGTATGTTGACCAAGACCTGAGTTTTCAGAGACAGCGCCTTCCATAATTTCAAGTTCAGGCATTAATGCATTTACAACACTTGATTTACCAACACCAGATTGACCAACAAAAATATTAATGTGATCTTTCAGTTCAGCTTCTAGCTCTTGTATGCCATAGCCGGACTCTTTACTAACGAATTTTACTTTATAGCCAATATCTTCATATAAACTCAGAATTTGTCTCACATCAATAAATTCTTGTTCAGAAAGCAAGTCGACTTTGTTTAATACGATTAATGGCTTTATCTGTAGGGTCTCAGAGGCGATAAGATAGCGATCAATAATGTTAAGTGACAACTCAGGAAGAATAGAAGAAACAATCACCATTTGATCAACGTTGGCGGCCACGGGCTTAATACCATCGTAATAATCTGGGCGAGTTAGCATAGAGGTTCGTGGTTTTACCGCTTCAACAACACCTGAAATACCAGCAAGAATCTCAGTACCTGGACGCCAAATAACACGATCGCCAGAAACTAAGCTTTCGATACCTCGACGTAAATTACAACGATGTATTTCTTTGCTGTCTGGATCTTCGATATCTGCATGTTGACCAAAGCGAGTAATAACTAACCCTTCTTTAGCCGCTTCTAATGAAGATTCATCCCACTCGACAGTGGTTTTTATTTTTTCAATACGTTTGCTTTGATTTGAACGTACTCGGCGTACTTGGCCTTTAGTTAGCTTTTTCTTCTTTGCCACGAAATGATTTCACTTGTAGGTTGGCTTTCAGTTTTATGTTGAAAGATAAATCGGCCCGAGTATCATACCCTTTTTAGTTACAAAATAGGCAACTCTCTATGGCAATTAATGATCAAAACCTGATTTGGGTTGATTTGGAGATGACAGGCTTAGATCCTGAAACTCATAAAATCATCGAAATCGCATCCATTGTAACTGATGCTCAGCTAAATATTTTAGCAGAAGGGCCTGTTATTGCTATTCATCAATCAGAAGATGAGTTGGCTAAAATGGATGACTGGTGTACCAATACACATACTAATAGTGGTTTGGTTGCTAGAGTAAATGCGAGCGAGCATACGGAAGCGTCTGCTATTGAAGAGACAATTGCATTTCTTGAAAAGTGGGTACCAAAAGGCGTATCGCCAATTTGTGGTAACAGCATTGGCCAAGATCGTCGTTTTCTTTATAAGCACATGCCAAAATTGGAAGAATATTTCCATTATCGTTATGTTGATGTGAGCACAATTAAAGAGCTTACTCGCCGTTGGAAGCCTGAAGTACTTGATGGCTTTGAAAAAACAGGGACACATTTAGCATTAGATGATATCCGTGAATCTATCGCTGAATTGAAGTATTACCGTAAAAATATCTTCACAATTTAACGAACTAGATCAATTTGATTGTTTGTTGAGCGAATTTTGCGGGTTTTAAAGAAATTTCGTTTTTTTTTCAAAATCCGCTTGCATCATCACGTTTTACTCGTATAATTCGCAGCCTCTGAACGAGGAGCTACTCCTTATCAGAATGCGACACTAGCTCAGCTGGTAGAGCGCAACCTTGCCAAGGTTGAGGTCACGAGTTCGAGCCTCGTGTGTCGCTCCAATTTCTTTTTGAAATTGGCTTAAAGTCTCATTGTACTTAACAATGCATCCGGACGCGGGATGGAGCAGTTTGGTAGCTCGTCGGGCTCATAACCCGAAGGTCGTAGGTTCAAATCCTGCTCCCGCAACCATATTTTGATTTAATGCTTTTATAGCGTTAATCATGTAGTATTCGATTCGATTGAAAGCTTCGCATTAGCTGAGGTTTCCAGAATCTGGTATTACGATATTTTTACTTACTAAGTAAAAATGGCATATAGTTTCATTGTACTTAACAATGCATTCGGACGCGGGATGGAGCAGTTTGGTAGCTCGTCGGGCTCATAACCCGAAGGTCGTAGGTTCAAATCCTGCTCCCGCAACCACATTTAGATTGAATGCTTTTATAGCGTTGATCATGCGACACTAGCTCAGCTGGTAGAGCGCAACCTTGCCAAGGTTGAGGTCACGAGTTCGAGCCTCGTGTGTCGCTCCATTTTCTCTTTAAGAGCCGTAAGGTTCTTCTCGAAAGTTGAATTTGGAAATAAAGTTCCCATTGTACTTTGAACAATGGCATCCGGACGCGGGATGGAGCAGTTTGGTAGCTCGTCGGGCTCATAACCCGAAGGTCGTAGGTTCAAATCCTGCTCCCGCAACCACATTTAGATTGAATGCTTTATAGCGTTGATCATGCGACACTAGCTCAGCTGGTAGAGCGCAACCTTGCCAAGGTTGAGGTCACGAGTTCGAGCCTCGTGTGTCGCTCCATTTTCACTTTTAAGTGTTGATGGTTTATAGTTTCATTGTACTTAACAATGCATTCGGACGCGGGATGGAGCAGTTTGGTAGCTCGTCGGGCTCATAACCCGAAGGTCGTAGGTTCAAATCCTGCTCCCGCAACCACATTTAGATTAAATGCTTTTATAGCGTTAGATCATGCGACACTAGCTCAGCTGGTAGAGCGCAACCTTGCCAAGGTTGAGGTCACGAGTTCGAGCCTCGTGTGTCGCTCCATTTTCACTTTTAAGTGTTGATGGTTTATAGTCTCATTGTCTTAAACAATGCATCCGGACGCGGGATGGAGCAGTTTGGTAGCTCGTCGGGCTCATAACCCGAAGGTCGTAGGTTCAAATCCTGCTCCCGCAACCACATTTAGATTGAATGCTTTATAGCGTTGATCATGCGACACTAGCTCAGCTGGTAGAGCGCAACCTTGCCAAGGTTGAGGTCACGAGTTCGAGCCTCGTGTGTCGCTCCAAACAAAATAAAAGCGCTGAATTATATTCAGCGCTTTTATTTTCTTTAAAATTAATGCTGTGAAGCATTAACCCCACGTAAATTCTGCTCTTTTAGAACATTCTGATTCATATCTAACCATAGAATCAATAAAGTTATCTGCGTTGGCAACATATCCACATGGAATGTTGCTGCAGAGGGTCAGTTATATGTGTCATTACCATATAATCAACAAACTTATCCACAAAAAAAAGATTGTGGATAAGTCTGTTAGTAGTTTTTAAATGAGCATTCAATAAATACACCAAAGAAAGATCTTATCTTAAAGTATTGATCGTTAAATTATTTTTCAGATTTTAACTTGTTGATATTTAAAGGTATTTACTTTCTTCTTGCATCTTTTTCATTGTTTGTAAAGATCTTTTATCTTGACTTCTTTGATCCTTATCATATTCCTGTCTTGTGTTTAACTTTTTTATTGTTTGTCCTATTTACCGACCAAAATAATGTTTTCCACATTAATTCCGATCGACTTCAAATTTAACTAAGAGGCTAATTTGGATTATGCATCTCTTGGGAGCCCTTTCTCTATAATACGAATTAAGCGTTGTTCTTTTCGTTTTATATTTATTTGTTGTGAATTTTGTTGCTCGATAGCCCAATGGATATGAATATCTAAATTTGTATCGAATCCGAGTCTATTTTGTAGTGAAAGAATGATATCGGGAGAATGTGGTGCATTTCCTAGAGCAATTGAAATATTACGTAACCATTGCGTATGACCAATACGACGAATCGCTGACCCTTCCATATACTTTAAAAACGAATCTTCATCCCAATCAAATAGGGCAAGTAGATCTGAATTATTTAAGGAGTCTCTACGATGAAAATCAGATTGTTGGGTTATTTCTGCTTCTCTGTTCCAAGGGCAAACAAGCTGACAATCATCACATCCATAGATACGGTTCCCCATTAATGAGCGAAACTCTTCTGGAATTACGCCACTATTTTCTATGGTTAAATAAGAGATACAACGTCTTGCATCAATAACACCATTGTCTAAGATGGCGTTAGTTGGGCATGAACTAACACAAGCGGTGCATTTGCCACATTGATTTTCGACAGGAGCATCAATAGGCAGTGGTATATCAACTAACAGCTCTCCTAAGAAGAACCAAGAGCCTGCATCCTTATCTAACAGAAGGGAATGCTTACCTGTCCAGCCAAGCCCGGCTTTTTCAGCCAGAGGCCTTTCTAGGATGGGGGCTGAATCGACAAAAGGGCGATAGCCTAATTGCTCGACTTCAGTTTCAATTTTGTGACCTAATTTTTTCAGCTGATTACGAATAAGTTTGTGATAATCACGTCCTAAAGCATAACGACTAATATAAGCTTGCGTTGGATCGCTTAAATTACTGGCGAAACAGGCTTCAGGTGGAAGGTAATCCATACGGGCACTGATGACGCGAATAGTTCCAGGGTGTAATTCATTAGGTCTTGCTCTCATTAGACCATGACGGGCCATCCAGTCCATGGAACCATGATAACCGGCCTCAAGCCATTGCTCTAAAGCGGCTTCATGTTGAGATAAATCGACGTCACAAATCCCGACTTTTTGAAAGCCGAGTTCTTGTGCCCAAAGTTTGATATTAATAGCGAGTTCTTGATAGTCAATTTTCACGAGAGATTACATTTTTTTATTACAGTATAATGAGTAAAAGTTTATCATATAGAGAAGATAACTCGTAATTTGGTACTGTTCATTAACGTACTGTTGAGTGATATTCATATATAGAAAAGGTAGCTTGCGTATAAACATTCGCCGTATTAAATTGTGAATCTGATACCAAGTCCATCAATTTAGACAATTAAAATAGTGAAATTAGTGAATAATGGAACGCTTTGAATTTAATTTAGCTACTGAAGACGACACTGTCGAGTTCGGTAGACAGCTTTCTCAAGCTTGTACTCAACAAACAACGATTTTCTTACATGGTGATCTTGGCGCGGGTAAAACGACGTTTAGCCGAGGATTTATTCGTTCATTAGGTCATGTAGGTAATGTAAAAAGTCCAACATATACTTTGGTTGAACCTTATGAATTGGATAAATGGCAAGTATATCATTTTGATTTATATCGTTTAGCCGATCCTGAAGAATTAGAATTCATGGGTATACGAGACTATTTTACCGATGATGCGATTTGTTTGGTTGAATGGCCTGAGAAAGGGGAAGGGTTATTACCCAATCCTGATATCGATATTGAGCTTCGCTATGATGGTGAGGCTCGTCATGTCGTGATCACGGGTAATAATGAATATGGCTGCAGTTTACTTCAACGGTTGGATTTGTGTTAATCGGTAAATATCTTCGTACAATTGGGTGTGCATTACTTGTATTTATATCTACGAGTGTTTTTTTTGTTTCTGCAAATACATTAGAAGGCGTTCGTGTTTGGCCTTCGCCAGATGAAACTCGTATCGTTATTGATCTGAATTCAGAAGCGAACTATAGCTATTTTACATTGAGTAGCCCTTCTCGTTTAGTTATCGATCTTAAAAATACCGACTTGAAAGCAAAATTACCGCTAACGGTTAGTGATAGCAATGTTTTAAGTAAAATCCGTAAGAGCTCACCTCCTTCAAAGGGGACGACTCGTTTGGTTTTTGAACTTAAGCATTCTGTCGAAGCTAAGTTATTTAAATTAGCCCCTACGCCTGGTGGTCAATATGGTCATCGTTTGGTTATGGACCTACCTCATAACGCAAACAATAAAGCGGAAGTAAATAAACCTATTCCCAATAAGCCATCAACCCCAATTATCAATTCAAATATGAATCATATAATAGGGAATGGAGAAATTGTTGTCGCGATTGATGCGGGACATGGTGGTGAAGATCCTGGCTCTATTGGGCCAACTCGAAAATATGAAAAGCACGCTACTCTCGCGATTTCTAAGAAAGTGGTTGCACGAATTAATGCTCAGCCTGGAATGAGAGCGGTATTAACTCGAAGTGGTGATTATTTCGTTAACTTAAATAAACGAACGGAAATTGCTCGAAAAAATAAATCGCACTTACTTGTTTCTATTCATGCGGACAGCTTTCGCTCACCAAAGCCTCGCGGGGGTTCTGTGTTTGTGCTCAATACACGTCGAGCGAATACAGAAATTGGTCGTTGGGTTGAAAAGCATGAGAAACAATCTGAATTGCTTGGTGGTGCAGGTGATGTATTAGCGAAAAACAGTAATGATAGAAACGTGAGTCAAACATTATTGGATTTGCAATTCAGCCATTCTCAGAAGGAAGGGTATAAGTTAGCCGTTGATGTTCTAGGAGAAATGGGCAAAGTCATTAAGCTTCATAAAAAAGCACCTGTTAATGCGAGTTTGGCTGTTCTTAAATCTCCGGATATTCCTTCAATCTTGATTGAAACTGGATTTATTTCAAATCCAACAGAAGAGAAACAACTATTTCAACGAGGTCATCAAGACAAAATAGCGAGAGCTATTTCAAATGCAATCATTCGTTACCTTAATGAAAATCCACCTCAAGGAAGTCTTTTAGCTGCACAAGAGCAACAGAGTGTACATAAAGTACGTTCGGGTGAGTCGTTATCATTGATTGCTAAAAAGTACGGTACGACAACGGCAAAATTAAAGAGTGTAAATAAACTTAAAAGTACGAGTTTATCGGTTGGTCAACTGCTAACTATCCCAAGTAACAAACCGGTTTATGTTGCGCCAAAAACAAATACATCAAACGTCAGTACATCAACAACGCAATCTCGTAAAATCATTACTCATAAAGTTCGCTCTGGTGAGTACTTAGGCAAGATTGCCGTAAAATATAAGGTATCGACGAGCAGCATTCGCTCATTAAATCGATTAAAGTCAGATACTTTATTTGTTGGGCAAAAATTGAAAGTGAGCATTGTTGCTCCTATTCAAAAGCATACGGTGAAACGTGGTGAATTTTTAGGTAAAATTGCATCTAAATATGGTGTTACTGTATCGAGTATACGAACAGCCAATAAATTACGTTCAGATGAGCTAGCTGTCGGACAGGTGCTTATTATCCCAACCAGTTAATCAAGGATATGGTTATGCCAATTCAAATCTTACCCGCTCGACTGGCCAACCAAATTGCGGCGGGTGAGGTTGTGGAACGCCCCGCTTCGGTTGTCAAAGAATTGGTTGAAAATAGTATCGATGCCGGAGCGACTCGCATCGATATTGATATCGAAAAAGGGGGCAGTAAACTCATTCGCATCCGTGATAATGGGTCTGGTATCCCTAAAGAAGAACTGACATTAGCATTAAGCCGTCACGCGACCTCAAAAATTACGACTCTTGATGATCTTGAAGCGATTGTCAGTTTAGGGTTTCGTGGTGAAGCTTTAGCGTCAATCAGCTCTGTTTCTCGATTAACGCTTACCTCACGCACTGTTGCACAAGAAGAAGCGTGGTCTGCACATGCTGAAGGGCGAGATATGGAGGTTAAATTAAAACCAGCCGCTCACCCTGTTGGGACAACCATCGATGTTGTCGATCTATTCTTCAATACTCCTGCCCGTCGAAAATTTCTTCGTACCGATAAAACTGAATTTACTCATATTGATGAATTGCTTAAGCGTATTGCATTGAGTCGATTAGATATTACGATCAATTTACGTCATAACGGTAAATCGGTTCGTCAATACCGAGCAGCTCAAACGAAAATGCAAGTAGAGAAACGTTTAGCTGCCGTATGTGGAGCGAGTTTCTTACAGCATGCATTAGAAGTTGAGTTGGAGCATGGAGACTTAATCTTTCATGGATGGATTTCATCTCCAGAAGGTGCCCGTGCCCAAGGTGATGTTCAATATTGCTATGTGAATGGTCGTATGATGAAAGATAAGTTGATTAATCATGCAATTCGTCAAGGGTATGAATCAAGCCTTTCTACGAATCAGTATGCGGCTTATATTTTATTTATCGAGATAAATCCACATGACGTAGATGTGAATGTTCATCCAGCAAAGCACGAGGTGAGGTTTCACCAAGCACGGTTAGTGCATGATTTTATATACCAAGCTATTTATGGTGCTTTGCAACAGGCAGCATCTTTACCTGAAGTAACAACGACATCAGATATTGAAATGGATAGGGAATCTTATTTTCCACCAATGAAAGATTATGTTCGTCAGTCTTCTCTGCCACTAACTGATGCTCATATTGAGAACAAATCGAAGCAATTGAAAGAAGCGATCGAAGCAACACCGAGTTACCCAAATAAAGCGTCTTCAGATGAGTGGGTATCTAAAGCAAAACCATCAATGCCTAAAGTGTATCAAAGTGAAAAACCGTCCCAAAGAGAATTGAATAACTACCAACATTTATTAACAACGCGAGATCGTGAAGACAAAACATCTAATTTTGAAGTTAATGAAGTACGGATCCCTAAGATTTCAGAGGCTAAACATAACACTGTTGTTGTGCCTCAATTGAAAAGTGCGGTGTCGACTTCTATGCTATTAGGGAAAGTGTTAAGTGTTGTTGATAAGGTGTTTGGGCTGCTTCAATTAGGTAATCAATTGCAATTGGTTGATCTACGCTATGCTGAATTTATCAAAAGTTATGGCCAATTAAACTCGGCTCATCATGAAGTGTTAAAAGCTCAGCCGTTATTGATTCCATTATCGATAGGGATTGATAAAGATATTTGTAACAAACTCACAGAGTATCAAGGTATATTGAAACAACTTGGTATTGATCTTAAAGTGAAAAATAATGAAAGTTTGATAGTTATGGCGGTTTGTCAGCCTATCAGGCAACAGAATTTACAACAATTGATCCCGAATCTGTTAAGGTATATTTATCAGATTAATCCATCGTTGGATCAAGTGATTAGCTGGCTTTCTCATCAAGTACAACATGATGAAGCGTGCTATAGCTCAGCACAAGCAATACAACTTGTGATGGAATTAGAGCAGTTGTGGGGTAATGAATTATCTCAATTTAATAATAAACTGCTAAAAAACATAGATATTACTCAGGCGATACAAGCATTTAGTCATGAATAAAGCATTACCTCAAGCCATCTTTTTGATGGGACCAACTGCATCAGGGAAAACGGACTTAGCAATTCAATTGCGAAAACGTTTTCCTGTGGAGTTGATAAGCGTAGATTCAGCCCTTATCTATAAAGGTATGGATATTGGTACGGCGAAACCAAATGAAACGGAACTTTTACAGGCTCCTCATCGTCTTATTGATATTCTCGATCCGGCAGAGAGCTATTCAGTTGCTGAATTTCGTCGTGATGCCTTAAAAGAGATGGAAGATATTGTTGCTCAAGGAAAGATACCTTTATTAGTAGGCGGTACAATGTTGTACTACAAAGCACTGCTAGAAGGTCTTTCACCATTACCAGCAGCGGATGCTGACATTAGAGCTCAAATTGAGCAAGAAGCGGAAACATTGGGGTGGGAGGCGATGCATGATCAGTTAAAAGAGATTGATCCTGTATCCGCTGAGAGAATTCATCCTAATGATCCACAACGACTTTCCCGAGCGTTGGAAGTGTTTCGAATTTCGGGTAAAACATTAACAGAATTAACCCAAGTTAAAGGTGATGCTTTGCCTTATCAAGTGCATCAATTTGCGATTGCACCTAAAGAAAGAGCAGAAATTCACCGTCGTATTGAACTGCGTTTTGATAATATGATGAAAGGCGGTTTTGAAGAAGAAGTTCGTTCTCTTTATGAACGAGATGATCTTCATGCCGATTTGCCATCAATTCGTTGCGTAGGTTATCGACAAATGTGGGAGTATTTTGATGGGGAAGGCACATTAGATGACGCGATTTTTCGCGGAGTTTGTGCGACTCGTCAATTGGCCAAGCGACAAATTACCTGGCTACGTAGCTGGAAAGAGTTAACTTGGCTGGATAGTGACAACATTGATGGTGCCCTACAAACGATCTCTGATCGTTTAGAGAAAAAATAAGCACAATAAAGTATCAATGTTGTTTAACTTCAGAGCATTTAGTCATAAGCTAAAGACTAATAGCTAAATAAAATTACAATTACAAACCAAAAAGGAAAAAAAAATGGCTAAAGGGCAATCTTTGCAAGACCCATTTTTGAATGCACTGCGTCGTGAAAGGATTCCAGTGTCTATCTATTTAGTGAATGGGATTAAATTACAGGGACAAATCGAATCATTTGATCAATTTGTTATCCTATTAAAGAACACAGTAAATCAAATGGTATATAAGCATGCGATTTCTACTGTTGTTCCTGCTCGTGCTGTAAGCCATCACACTGCTAGTGATCGACCACAAGGCGAGCGCCCACAAGAAACAACAGAAGAGTAAGACTATTTTATTTTTAAATAGACAATCTGTTAAGGAGTTAGCGCTTGTTTGACCGTTATGAATCCGGTGAACAGGCTATTCTTGTGCACATCAGCTTTACTTATGAAGGGGAGTTGGAAGATCTCAACGAGTGTAAAATGTTGATATCTTCTGCTGGAGCCAACACATTAGGTGTTGTGACGGGGACCCGTCAATCTCCGCTCCCTAAATATTATGTTGGTTTAGGTAAAGCACAAGAAATTGCCGATATGGTTCGAGCTAAGAATGCGGATATTGTGATTTTTAATCATGCGCTTTCTCCTGCTCAAGAACGAAATTTAGAGGCATTATGTGAATGTCGAGTGATAGACCGTAATGGGTTAATACTGGATATTTTTGCTCAACGTGCACGAACCTATGAAGGTAAGTTGCAAGTCGAGCTCGCACAATTACGTCATATATCTACTCGATTGATCCGAGGATGGACACACCTTGAACGCCAAAAAGGCGGGATTGGTTTACGTGGTCCTGGTGAAACTCAGTTGGAAAGCGATAGACGATTATTACGAGATCGTATTAAAGCAATTCAACGTCGATTGGCTAAAGTCGCAAAACAACGCGAACAAGGTCGTCGGGCAAGATATCGTGCAGAAATCCCAACCATTTCTTTAGTTGGTTATACTAACGCAGGTAAATCTACGTTATTTAATCGAATTACAGAAGCGGGGGTTTATGCCGCTGACCAGCTGTTTGCTACGCTTGATCCTACATTACGTAAGATAGACGTTACAGATGTTGGTACAGCAATACTTGCTGATACGGTGGGCTTTATACGTCATTTACCTCATGATCTTGTTGCCGCGTTTAAAGCGACACTTCAAGAAACGCAAGAAGCAAATATCTTGTTACATGTTGTTGATGCCAGTGATGAACGCTTTCGTGAGAACATTGAAGCGGTAGATATTGTTCTAGAAGAGATAGATGCCAATGAGGTACCTTATCTTCTCGTAATGAATAAGATTGATGACTTAGAAGATCAACAACCACGAATTGACCGTGATGAAGAGGGCGTTCCTCGATGTGTTTGGGTTTCAGCAATGGAAGGCGAAGGCATTGATTTACTTTTTCAAGCATTAACGGAGCGATTAGCAGGGCAGATGGTAGAGCATACATTGCGGTTACCTCCTGAATTGGTTGGGCGTTTTCGAAGTAAATTCTTTCAAATGCAAAGCATTATAAAAGAAGAATATCAGGATGATGGCAGCTTGCTTATTGATATACGTATGCAGCAAGTTGATTGGTCTAAGTTAGAAAAACGTGAAGAGACTCCGTTAAGTTATTTTTTAATGACTGACGAGAGTACACCGAATTCTTTATCTTCATAATTACTTTGGAGTTTTCTAATGGCGTGGAATGAGCCTGGAAATAACAACAATAATAAGAATGGCGGTGGCGATAATAAAGACCCTTGGGGTAATAAAAATCGTGGCGGTCGTGATCAAGGTCCACCAGATCTTGATGAAGTATTTAATAAGCTAAGCCAAAAACTAAGCGGTAAGTTTGGTGGTGGCAATAAAGGCGGAAACAATAAAGGTGGCAGTGGCTTACCTTCATTTGGTAATGGCGGCGCAATTGGCTTAGGTCTCATTGCGGTTGTCGCAATTGCTATCTGGATATTTTCTGGTTTCTATACGATTGGCGAGAGTGAGCGTGGTGTCGTTTTACGCTTAGGTAAATACGATCGTATGGTTGATCCAGGTCTAAACTGGAAACCAACCTTTATTGACCAAGTAACAGCTGTAAATATTCAATCGATTCGTTCATTAAACTCAAAAGGGTTAATGCTAACAAAAGATGAAAATGTAGTCACAGTTGAAATGGGTGTTCAATATCGAGTTGCTGACGCAAGGAAATATTTATATACCGTAGTTAATGCTGATGACAGTTTACGTCAAGCAACTGATTCTGCACTTCGTGCTGTAATCGGTGATGCTAAAATGGATGATATCTTGACCAGTGGTCGTCAAGTGATTCGTCAACGTACTCAAGAAACACTGAATCGTATTATTGATAAATACGATATGGGGTTAATTGTTGTAGACGTTAACTTCCAATTAGCTCGTCCGCCGGAAGAAGTGAAAGCGTCGTTCGATGATGCTATCGCAGCTCGAGAAGATGAAGAGCGTTTTATTCGTGAAGCAGAAGCGTACAGTAATGATATTCTTCCTAAAGCGACAGGTCGTGCTGAGCGTTTGAAGAAAGAAGCTCAAGGTTATACTGAACGTACCGTCAACGGAGCTATTGGTCAAATTGCTCAGTTTGAAAAGCTGTTACCTGAATACAATAAAGCGCCTGAAGTCACTCGTACTCGTCTGTATCTTGATACGATGGAACGTGTATACAGTAATACAAGTAAGGTTCTGATTGATTCTGAATCTAATGGTAACTTGTTGTATCTTCCATTAGATAAGATGGTAGGCAATCAACAAGGGTCTGCTAAAGTTTCTCCTCAAACATCAACATCATCATCTAAAAATTATGATTTTGAGTTAGAGAAAAATGGACAACCAGATCCAAAAGCGAATACTACAAGCCGTACTTCAACTCGTGAAGGGAGATATTAATCATGCGTAAGTTAATGATCCCAACGCTTATCGTTGTTATCGCTATTTTCTTAATGTCACTATTTGTGATCCCAGAAGGCGAACGCGGAATAGTTACTCGATTTGGCCGTTTGATTAAAGATGATAATCAAGTTACACGTATTTATGAACCTGGTCTGCACTTTAAAATGCCAATGTTCGATCGTGTAAATACATTAGATGCTCGTATTCAAACAATGGATGATCAATCAGACCGTTTCGTAACATCAGAGAAAAAAGACGTTATTATCGATTCATACGTTAAATGGAAAATTAAAGATTTCGGTCAATTCTATCTAGCAACAGGTGGTGGTAATATCTTAACGGCAGAGTCATTATTACAACGTCGTGTATCTGATGGTCTACGAGCTGAGATCGGCGGAAAAACAGTGAAAGAGATCGTTTCTGAGAAACGTGAAGAAGTAATGGCAACAGTACTTCTTGACTCTCAAGAAGGAACTGGTGATTTAGGAATTGAAGTGATTGATTTACGAATCAAGAAAATCAACTTACCTGAAGAAATCTCTGAGTCGATTTACCGTCGTATGCGTGCAGAGCGTGAAGCGGTTGCTCGTAAGTTACGTTCTCAAGGTCGTGAAAAAGCCGAAGTTATTCGTGCTCAATCAGAACTTGAAGTGGCTACTATCATTGCAGAAGCAGATAAAACAGCACAAATTACTCGTGGTAATGCGGATGCGAAAGTAGCAAAACTGTACGCTGATACGTTTAACAAAGAGCCTGAGTTCTTTGGTTTCATTCGCTCATTACGTGCGTATGAAAAATCATTCAACAGTAAGAATGACATCTTGGTACTTGATCCTAAGACTGATTTCTTCAAATACATGAATGATCCAATGGGTGGGAAATAAGTCTAGTTCTAGATTTTAATTCACTCTAATTTAAACAAGGTCCTTCGGGACCTTGTTTTGTTTCTGCTCGATAGATAAGGGTACATAATGAGTAATGCAGTGTGGTTAGCGATTGGTGGTGTGCTTATTGTTGAGGGATTAGGTCCATTAATTGCCCCTGATGGATGGCGAAATATGGTCGCTCAATTAAGTGAACAACCGAATAATACGTTGCGTCGTATTGGTGGTTGTTTAGTGGTTTCTGGTCTTGTTATTTGCAGTATGATGCTTTGAGTTTTACCTAAATATAAAATCGTAATCTTGTTTTTGATTTCATTCAAAAAAATAAATAATGATATTGTGTAGATTGACAGCGCTTTATTGTGAAAGTGAGATTTCGCTTAAAAATAACTGAAACATTTTTCTATCAATGCTAGAATCCATTTTTAACTAACAAGCAGACTTTGGAAAGATGGGAAATAACGTAGTCGTTCTGGGCACCCAATGGGGTGACGAAGGTAAAGGTAAAATAGTAGACCTTTTAACTGAAGATGCAAAGTATGTGGTTCGCTATCAAGGCGGTCACAATGCAGGCCATACTCTAGTTATCGACGGTGAAAAAACCGTTCTACACTTAATTCCATCAGGTATCTTACGTAATAATGTTGAATGCATTATTGGTAATGGCGTAGTACTTTCACCTGATGCTTTACTAAAAGAAATGGCGCCACTTGAAGCGCGTGGCATTCCAGTTCGTGAACGCCTATTCATTTCTGAAGCTTGTCCTCTAATTCTTCCTTATCACGTAGCGCTAGATCAAGCGCGTGAAATCGCACGTGGTAACAAAGCAATTGGTACAACTGGTCGTGGTATCGGTCCTGCGTACGAAGATAAAGTATCTCGTCGTGGCCTACGTGTTGGCGATCTGTTTGATAAAGTGACTTTTGCAGAAAAACTAAAAGAAGTAATGGAATACCATAACTTCCAATTAGTAAATTACTATAAAGTAGAAGAAGTAAACTACGAAGAAGTACTTGAGCAAGTGATGAGCTATGCTGATCTACTTGTATCGATGGTTATTGATGTTACTGATACTCTTGATGCAGCGCGTAAGCGTGGCGACAAAATCATGTTTGAAGGTGCTCAAGGTACGCTTCTAGATATCGACCACGGTACATACCCATATGTAACTTCTTCGAACACAACCGCTGGTGGTGTTGCTGCTGGTTCTGGTTTTGGTCCTCGTCACTTAGGTTACATTCTAGGTATTACCAAAGCATATTGTACTCGTGTTGGTTCAGGTCCATTCCCTACAGAGCTATATGACGGTCTAGAAAAACAAGACCCAATCGGTAAGCACTTAGGCGATGTTGGTCATGAGTTTGGCGCAACAACAGGCCGTTTACGCCGTTGTGGTTGGTTCGATGCTGTTGCTATGCGTCGTGCAATTCAAATCAACTCATTATCTGGAATTTGTCTAACTAAACTAGACGTTTTAGATGGCCTAGAAGAGCTAAAAATCTGTACTGGTTACATGATGAAAGATGGCTCTTTATTAGAAGTTTCTCCAATGGCTGCTGAAGCATTTGAAGAAGCAACACCAGTATACGAAACTATGCCTGGTTGGTCTGAGAATACATTCGGTGCACAAACAATCGAAGCGCTTCCACAAGCGGCTCTAGATTACATTAAGCGTATCGAAGAACTAACAGGTGTTCCAATTGACATTATCTCTACTGGTCCTGACCGTAATGAGACAATCGTTAAAGTACACCCATTCGAAGTTTAATAACGAACGAATGAATAAAAGCCAGCTCATGTAGCTGGTTTTTTTGTGCCTGAAATTTGAGAATAGATATAGAATTCGATCTAATCGGTAGCGTGATTTTTGTGTTTTTCATCTTTATCAATAACTTATAACTATGGGCAAAAACTTGCCACGAAAGGCAAATTTTGTCTAAAGATATTGCCGCTTACGTCGATATAATAAATACAGTTATAAAGAGTTGATGAATATGAAATTACGACATCTCGTCGTTGCGTGTATGGTGGCTTTAGCGCCAACGCATGCATCGACTAAAGAGATCGGAGAACCGGTCCCGATCTATACCGAAGATCAATTATTTAGATTATTTGATACGAATTCACATTTAACGCGAGTTCAAAAAGTAGATAATTGCCAACTAGTTGAAGATATTGTCGCCCGTGCAACAAAAATAGATTCTCCAGCTTATGAATTCTTGTATGGAGATATGTTGGCGTGGGGGGTTTGTGTTGACCGTGATGTAGAGCTTGGCCTCTATTATATGGAAAACGCAGCCAGACAAGGGTTACCTGCCGCATTAGAGCAAATTGGACGATACTACTCCAAAGGCACCTTAGTTCAGCAAGATAGAGAAAGAGCGATACCTTACTTACGTGAAGCCGCTGCAATGGGAAATCTTAATGCCCGTATTAGTTTAGCTGAGTTGCTTTTGAGTGATTATGGAAGTCCATTAGACTATGAAGATGCGTATCGATGGTTATACAATTCGGTTACGTCAGATGGGCGCAAACACCAACGCATTGCTAATCTTCGTGATGGGTTAGAAATGCGAATGCCAGGAAATATCATTGCTAGAGCAAAGCGTCGAGATACGTTCTGGTAATGTAATTAAAATATTCGCATTAAGTTAATCTTAATGTAAACATCAGCTCTAAAAAAGCAGCATTGATAATATATCAATGCTGCTTTTTGCATTTTTAAGATTATAGAACTTTATGAGGACCAAAACATTCATAGTGAATGCGATCTTCAGAAACCCCAAGCGCGACTAGCTGTTTAGCAACATGCTGCATAAACCCAACAGGGCCACAGAAGTAATAGTGACCATCATCAGAAATGATATCTTCTTTAACTTCAGTTAGGTTAATTAAACCACTGAATTGAAAATCTTGACCGATCTTATCCATTTCTTGTGCTTGGTTATACCAAGTGTAAGCCGAAATATGATCATGCTTTTCAGCTAAAGCAGAAATGTGTTGCTTGAACGCATGTTGAGAGCCATTTTCCGTCGCATGCAACCAAGTTACTTTTTCTTCATGCTTAGTGAGTGTTTCTAACATAGAAAGAGTCGGCGTTAAGCCGACGCCTGCTGAAATAAGCGTAACTGGTGTTGATTTCTCAACGTCTAAGAAAAAATCTCCAGCGGGTGCAGTAAGGTTTACTTTATCACCAATATTAAGTGAAGCGTGTAGGTAGGTAGAGGCTTTACCACCGTCTTCTCGTTTTACGGAGATGCGATATGTTTTTTCTTGAGGTGCAGAAGATAAACTGTATTGGCGCACTTCTTGGTTTTCGAATTCTTCAGGATTTAAATAAATACCAATGTACTGACCAGGTTTATATGAAGAGACGGTTAGATCATCTGTCGGCATAAATGTGAAACTAGTGATGTATTCACTTTCTTTTTCTTTTGCAACTAATTCAAATTCACGCAAGCCACGCCATCCACCCTCAAGTACATCATTTTCTTGGTAGATTTGTTCTTCACGTTGGATAAATACGTTAGCAAGAATGCCATAAGCTTCAGTCCATGCATCGAGAACTTCTTGACCAGGAGAGAACATCTCATCCAATGTTGCAATTAAGTGGCCGCCAACAATATTGTATTGTTCAGCAGTAATTAGAAAACTCGTGTGTTTGTGTGCGATTTTTTCAACTGCTGGAAGAAGGACAGCAAGGTTTTCAATGTTACCAGCGTAAGCACAAATAGCATTGAACAGTGCTTCACGCTGATCGCCATTGCGTTGGTTGCTCATGTTAAAAATATCTTTTAGCTCAGGGTTATGATCAAACATACGATCATAGAAATGAGCCGTTAATGCAGGGCCTGTCTGAGCAAGTAATGGAATGGTAGATTTAATGATATCAATCGTATTTTTGTTAAGCATTTGGCTGACCTATTTAATTTATATTTATAGTATGGATGTAAAGTTGTATTTATAATGTATGTTATAAGTTGTATCTAAAATATATCTTTTAGTCAAGAGAAGAATTACAATGAAAAAACAGGATAGGAGAGCATATGCAACTTACAAACTTTACAGACTTTGGCCTTAGAGCCTTGATATACCTAGCTTCACTACCAAAAGGGGAGCTTACAAGTATTACTGTTGTGACAGAAACTTTTGATGTCTCACGTAACCATATGGTCAAAATAATTAATAAATTAGGCCAAGAAGGGTTCATAAAAACAGTAAGAGGCAAGAATGGAGGGATCTGTTTAGGTCGGCCAGCAGATCAGATTATTATTGGTGAAGTGATACGATCTATCGAGCCTTTTAACATTGTAAATTGCGCGCCCGAATTTTGTCATATTACCCCCGCGTGTCGTTTGAAAACGGCATTAGCTAAAGCAAAACAAGCGTTTTTAGATGAACTTGATCAGCATACAATTCAAGATATGTTGACAGAAAATAATGAATTATTGATTTTGTTAAAACGAGTGTAATTACTGATACTTTCCTATCTGTTGTTTCTATACTCAGGTACAATTACCTTATTATCTCCTCTGACTAAGCAGGTCAGCCTATGTCTAAGATTATTCAAAACGATCCTTTCAAAGATCGAGAAGCAGAAAAGTACGAGAATCCAATTCCAAGCCGTGAGTTCATTCTTGAATTTTTCCAAAAAGCAGAAGCGCCTTTAAATCGTAATGACTTATTCGAAGCCCTAGGTTTATCTGGTGAAGATAACTATGAAGGCTTACGTCGTCGTTTAAGAGCGATGGAGCGAGATGGACAATTAGTCTTTACTCGTCGTCAGTGTTACGCACTACCTGAACGTATTGAAGTATTGAAAGGCCTTGTTCTTGGTCACCGTGATGGCTTCGGTTGGATCCGTCCTGAAGGCAGCATTGGTAAAGATAACGATGTGCTTTTGCCTTTCCACCAAATGAAAAAAGTCATTCATGGTGATGTGGTACTAGTGCAGCCAACAGGTACCGATAAACGAGGCCGAAAAGAAGGTCGTGTTATCCGTGTATTAGAGCCTCATAACGATGGCATTGTTGGCCGATTCTTTACGGAAGATGGATTAAGTTTCGTTGTGCCTGACGATTCGCGTATTAATCAAGATATCTTCATTCCTAATGAGCATAAAATGAGTGCTCGTATGGGAAATGTTGTTGTGATTAATATCACTGACCGTGGTGGCCGTGCTCGCGGCATGTCAGGTCATGTTATTGAAGTTCTTGGTGAGAATATGGCACCGGGAATGGAAATTGACATTGCACTTCGTACTCACAATATTCCTCATGTATGGCCAGCAGCGGTTGAAAAACAAGTTGAAGGGCTAGCAGAGGAAGTGCCAGAAGAAGCAAAAGAAGGCCGTGTTGATCTTCGTGAATTACCATTAGTAACCATTGATGGTGAAGATGCTCGAGATTTCGATGATGCGGTATTCTGTCAAGCAAAAGCCTCAGGTGGCTGGCGCTTATGGGTTGCGATTGCCGATGTTAGTTATTACGTTCGTCCAGAAAACGCATTAGACAAAGAAGCGATTCAGCGTGGTAATTCAGTTTACTTCCCTGCTCAAGTGGTTCCGATGTTACCGGAAATCTTGTCTAACGGTTTGTGTTCATTGAATCCTCAAGTTGACCGTTTATGTATGGTGTGTGAGATGACTATCTCTGCATCAGGAAAACTGTCAGGCTTTAAACATTACGAAGCGGTGATGAACTCACACGCGCGTCTTACGTATAATAAAGTAAGCGACATTCTTGATGGTGACGAAGAGCTAACTCAACGTTATGAACCGTTGGTTCCGCACTTGAAAGAACTGCACAACATGTATCAGGTGCTAAAAACAGCACGTGAAGCGCGTGGTGCCATTGAATTTGAAACCATTGAAACTAAATTTATTTTCAATGCTGAACGTAAAATAGATCGCATCGAACCTGTGATCCGTAATGACGCACATAAAATCATCGAAGAATGTATGATTTTGGCGAATATCGCTTCAGCGACTTTTGTAGAAAAAGCAAAAGAGCCAGCGTTGTACCGTGTGCATGAAGCGCCAGGTGAAGAACGCTTAACGGGTTTCCGTGATTTCTTAGGAGAGCTGGGTTTAAGCTTATCTGGTGGGTTAACGCCATCTCCAACAGATTACGGTCAATTGGTTCATTTGATTGCCGATCGTCCAGATAAAGAATTGATTCAAACGATGTTACTGCGCTCAATGAAGCAAGCGGTATATAACGCAGATAATCAAGGTCACTTTGGGTTGGCTCTTAAGCGTTATGCACACTTTACATCGCCAATTCGTCGTTACCCTGATTTATTATTGCATCGTGCTATTAAGTATCTTATTGCAAAAGAAAAAGGTCATAACACCGATCGTTGGACACCAACAGGTGGGTATCATTATTCGTTTGATGATATGGATGTGTTTGGTGAGCAATGTTCAATGACAGAGCGTCGTGCAGATGATGCGACACGTGATGTGTCTGATTGGTTGAAGTGTGAATACATGCAAGACCATATTGGCGAAGAACTAGAAGGTGTGATTGCCAATGTCACGGGCTTTGGTTTCTTTGTTCGATTGAATGAGTTGCACATCGATGGTCTGGTACATATTTCATCTTTGGCAAATGACTATTATCAATTTGATGCTGCGGGTCAGCGTTTAACGGGTGAGAGTTCAGGTCAGATCTTCCGATTGGGTGATCAAGTGACGGTGAAAGTACTTGCCGTTAACTTAGATAGTCGCAACATTGATTTTGAATGCACGACATCAATGCGTAAAGCGCGTGGTCAAGGTAAAACAACCAAAGACAATGCGAAGAAGCGTGATGATAAAAAAGCCCCTCGTCGTGATCCTAACTTTAAAGCAAAAAAAGGCGATAAAGTTGAACCAAAAGGTCGTGGTCAATTAGGTGAGCGTAAATCCAAAGGTAAGGGCAAAGTTAATTCAAAAGCTCAAGCCATGGTTGAACCGACAAAGCGTCCTGACAGTTCTGCTGAAGGTGCTCCGGCGAATAAAAAACCAAGACACAAGAAAAAAGTACGCGCAAGAAAGCCAAAGGCTGAGTAAGTAAACATTCGATGATGAGGCAACGTTGCCTCATTAGCTCCACTAATTTGTAATAGAAAGAAGCGATAACATGAGTAATGAATTTCTTTTTGGTATCCACGCAACCAAAGCTGTATTAGAGCGTGATCCTGCCCGTTTCATTGAAATCTTTGTATTAAAAGGTCGTGAAGACGATCGTTTATTACCTATCATCACTGAACTAGGTGAGCTTGGATTTAAGATCCAAGAACTTCCACGTAAAACGTTAGACGACAAAGCGAAAGGTGCAAATCACCAAGGTATTATTGCTCGTGTTACGCCTGCTAAGCAGTTGAATGAACGTGACTTAGACGACATCATGGATAAAACAGAGAATCCATTATTCTTAGTTCTTGATGGTGTAACCGATCCTCACAATCTTGGTGCTTGTTTGCGTAATGCTGATGGTGCAGGTGTGGCAGCTGTTATTGTTCCTAAAGACAAATCAGCATCAATGACAGCAACAGTAAGTAAAGTTGCTTGTGGTGCGGCTGAAATGGTGCCTCTTGTACGTGTAACTAACTTGGCTCGTACTATGCGTGCACTTCAAGAGAAAGGCGTATGGTTTGTTGGTACTGCTGGTGAAGCGACGAAAGATGTATTCCAATCGAAGTTAACGGGTCCATTAGCTATTGTTATGGGTGCGGAAGGAGATGGCATGCGCCGTCTAACTCGCGAGACTTGTGATGACTTGATTAAAATCCCTATGGCTGGCTCTGTAACCAGTTTAAACGTTTCTGTAGCGTCTGGTGTTTGTTTGTTTGAAGCCGTACGTCAGCGTTCGTTACAAGAGTAAATAGTCTATAAAACAACTAGCTAAGAGTGAGGGTAATGATCATTTCATTGCCTTCTTTTTTTATACTAAATTAACAAAAATATTTTTGTGATTTAGGTATCTTTTTCTTGCTAATAACGCTGTTTTTCTATACTATCCGCCGTTCTTAATTCTCAGTCTTTTTTTTAGTTCCTTGCTTCCCTTGGATGACTGAGCCAATCGTGGAAGCTGAATAATCCGTAAGGAGCAACCAATGCGTCATTATGAAATCGTATTCATGGTGCATCCTGATCAAAGCGAGCAAGTTGCTGGCATGATCGAGCGTTACACAGGTTCAATCACAGAAGCTGGTGGTACTATCCACCGTCTAGAAGATTGGGGTCGTCGTCAAATGGCTTACCCAATCAACAAGCTGCATAAAGCACACTACGTTCTTATGAACGTTGAGTCTGAGCAAGCTGCAATTGATGAACTAGAAACTGCATTCCGTTACAACGATGCTGTTCTACGTAACATGATCATGCGTACTAAAGCTGCGATCACTGAGCCATCAGTAATGATGAAAGCTAAAGAAGAGCGTACTGCTAAGCGTGAAGACGCTGCACCACGCGCTGAAGAAGCTGCTGCTGAGTAATTGATTTGATGACCAATCGATTGGAGTTAAGCGGTATTATCGCAAAGGCTCCGGTTCGAAGTCTTAGTCCTGCGGGCATACCTCATTGTCATTTTGTCATTGAGCATCGTTCGATTAAACAGGAAGCTGGCTTATCACGTGAAGTCTATTGCAGAATGAACGTGGTAGTTAGTGGACAAGGGTCTCAAGCTTTAACTGCAAACTTGGCTCAGAGTAGTAACGTTATGGTAGGTGGTTTTATCACGTACCAGACAGGCCGAAATGGTGTGTCTAGAGTAGTGTTACATGCTGAGCATATTAAATTCATTTAGATCTGGAGATAGCCCATGGCTCGTTTCTTCCGTCGTCGTAAATTCTGCCGTTTTACAGCAGAAGGCGTACAAGAGATTGACTACAAAGACGTAGCAACTCTAAAAAACTACATCACTGAAGCTGGTAAAATCGTACCTAGCCGTATCACTGGTACTCGTGCTAAATACCAACGTCAGCTAGCTCGCGCTATCAAGCGTTCTCGTTACCTTGCACTTCTACCGTACACAGATAAGCATCTGTAAGTCGATAGCGGTTTAAATAAGTTTATAGAGGACTAAGATAATGCAAGTTATTCTACTTGATAAAATCGGTAACCTAGGTAGCCTTGGCGACCAAGTTAACGTTAAAGCTGGTTACGCACGTAACTTCCTTATCCCACAAGGTAAGGCTGTTATGGCAACTAAAGCTAACGTAGAGATGTTTGAAACTCGTCGCGCTGAATTAGAAGCTAACGTTGCTAAGCAACTAGCTGCTGCAGAAGCTCGTGCTGAGTCTGTTAACGCTCTAGAAGTTACTATCGCATCAAAATCTGGTGACGAAGGTAAACTATTCGGTTCAATCGGTACTCGTGACATCGCTGACGCTGCTACAGCTGCTGGCGTTGCAATCGCGAAAAGCGAAGTTCGTCTTCCTGAAGGCGCTCTACGTACAACTGGTTCTTTCGAAGTTAGCATCCAACTTCACTCTGAAGTATTTGCTACATTGAAATTAGAAGTTGTTGCTGCTGAGTAATCAATAGCCAACTAATAATTTTAAACGCCAGCACTCGTGCTGGCGTTTTTTTATGTTTGAATTTAATATCTAATTAATAGCTTTAGAATAAATGGTCACGCTATCTCTTCTCTTTATTTCTTTCTGCTTGAAAATCCCTCATTGTTAACTTGAAAAAAATTCATAATCAGATCCTTGACTTTGAACTCTATAACATACATTCTGTAGACATATAGACGTCCAAACATGATGTCACGGATGATAGAGTTTTGTAGTATTCCTTTTAATACTACAGTAGGGAGAGCAAGACATGGCCTATTCACACGCAAGCCACTTAGAGTCGTTAAATCAAAATATTGCAGAGCTTAATGGCTGTATCAATGTATCTTTTGAGTTTTTTCCACCAAGTTCAGAGAAGATGGAAGAAACGCTCTGGAATTCGATTCATCGTTTAAAAACACTAAAACCAAAATTTGTGTCTGTAACGTATGGGGCTAATTCTGGTGAACGTGATCGTACCCATTCCATTATTAAAGAAATTAAAGAGCAAACGGGTCTTATTGCTGCTCCGCATTTAACGTGTATTGATGCAAGCCGTTCAGAGTTAATCGACATTGCGAATGATTACTGGGCAAATGGTATTAAAGATATTGTTGCACTGCGTGGTGATATTCCTGCGGGCGGTGGTGCACCAGATATGTATGCTTCAGATTTGGTTGAATTGCTAAAATCACAACATGATTTTGATATTTCAGTGGCTGCATTTCCTGAAGTACATCCAGAAGCCAAAAGCGCACAAGCGGATTTATTAAACCTAAAACGTAAAGTAGATGCGGGTGCTAACCGTGCGATTACTCAGTTTTTCTTTGATGTGGAAAGCTATTTACGTTTCCGTGATCGCTGTGTTTCTGCGGGCATTGATGTTGAAATTATTCCAGGTATTTTACCCGTTTCAAATTTCAAGCAAGCCTCACGTTTTGCTAAAATGAATAACGTAAGAATCCCAGGTTGGATGGCTCAGCAATTTGAAGGCTTGGATGATGATCCTGTGACTCGTCAAATGGTTGGGGCAAGTCACGCGATTGATATGACGCGAATTTTAAGTCGTGAAGGCGTAAAAGATTTTCACTTCTATACGTTAAATCGTGCAGAACATACTTATGCTCTTTGTCATACATTAGGGGTTCGTCCTGACGTTAATCGTTAATGATAATGTATTAAGAAAAACCGCCATTTGTGGCGGTTTTTTTGTTTGTATAAGAGGATCTTTTAACGTAAGCGTGCGGGGAACTACACCTAACAAATAAAATTCATTATGCGTATCTTACGATCTTTCATTTAACGAGAACGTAATTATGCAAAAAGATAAAAAGAGAACA
>SAMEA5043647__coassemble_89_pt1 | contig 47813 bp, 44 predicted proteins | sample SAMEA5043647__metabat2_low_PE_001 | metagenome-assembled genome bin SAMEA5043647 (sample SAMEA5043647) | Gadus morhua | reverse complement strand
TGACAAATGGTCAACGTTGGTGGCACTACTTAGGGTAGTGTTTTTGTGCTTGGTTTTATAAATACAACATAAAAAACAACTGCCCGCCCTTTCAGCGGGTTTTTTTATGCCTAAAGCACAATGTAAAAGAGAAAATACAACATCGATGAAATAGTAAACATTCAGTAATTTAGCCCTCATAAGTTTTAACAAAAGAGTGGCAACAACAGTGAAATATGCGACTATGCCAATACAAAAGAAATTAACAGAAGATCAACGAATTAGCAGAGAGGCTATGATGCAATCATCACACTCAAAAGATGGTCAGTTAGAATTACTTTGCCTTGAGGTACCCTACGTTTCCGACCCAACGGAATTGTATTCGACACTGTGTGCAAACCAAGCCATGAGCTTGTTACTTGAGTCTGCTGAAGTTGATTCAAAACAAAACCTAAAAAGCTTAATGTTGATTGATGCAGCAGTCCGTATTCATTGTTTCGATAAAATCGTTACTCTTGAAGCATTAACGAAAAACGGAGAAGCATTATTAAAAACATTACGTCTTTCTCTTCCTTCTTCGTTAGTTGATTTGATTTCCAGCTCGGTACTGAAGCTTCATTTTCCAGAGATTAATCAAGATTTAGATGAAGACAGTCGCCTAAGAGAGCTTTCTTCTTTTGATGCATTACGCTTTATCCAAAACCAATTCGATTTGACCGGATTACCGTCAAATGCACTCTTTTTGGGTGGTTTATTTGCTTATGACTTAGTGGCAAATTTTGAACAACTAGGCAGTGCAGAAACAACCAATAAATGTCCTGATTACCTATTTTATATTGCAGAATCTTTACTCGTCATAGACCATCAAACAAAAACATCGACAGTACAAAGCTCTATATTTACAAAAGAGTTCGCGATCAAACAAAACATATCGACTCGTTTAGAAGCTATTAATGTTTTTTGTTCAGAACCTCACACCTTGCCTGATGCTCCAATATTAGATCGTTGTGAAGCTCTTCCAAGTGTCTCTGATGAAGATTTTTGTCAAACGGTTCTAGATTTAAAAGAATACGTTATTAGAGGAGATGTATTTCAGGTAGTTCCATCTCGTCGCTTTACGCTTCCTTGCCCTGCGCCGCTTTCTGCTTACCGAGAATTAAAAATCGGTAACCCAAGTCCTTATATGTTCTACCTGCAAGATCGTGATTTTACTTTATTTGGGGCTTCTCCTGAGTCTGCGTTAAAATATTGTAAAGACAGCAATCAAGTCGAAATTTACCCAATAGCAGGGACTCGCCAGCGTGGGAAAAATAGCGATGGTTCAATCAATTATGACTTAGATAGCCGCATTGAATTGGAACTACGTTGTGATACCAAAGAAAATGCAGAGCACATGATGTTGGTGGATCTTGCTCGAAATGACGTAGCTCGAATTTCAGCCCCCGGTACAAGATACGTTGCTGATTTATTAAAAGTCGATCGCTACAGCCACGTAATGCATTTAGTTTCTCGTGTTGTTGGACAGCTACGAGGGGATCTTGATGCCCTTCATGCTTATCAAGCGTGTATGAACATGGGAACCTTAACAGGCGCACCTAAAATTAGAGCAATGCAATTAATCCGTGATGTAGAAAAAACACGTCGTGGAACTTATGGTGGTGCCGTTGGTTATTTAACGGGTGATGGCCACATGGATACTTGTATCGTTATTCGCTCTGCTTATGTAGAAGATGGCATAGCTCAAGTTCAAGCCGGTGCAGGGGTCGTTTATGATTCTCATCCACAAGCTGAAGCAGATGAAACACGAGGTAAAGCTCAAGCCGTTATCTCTGCAATTCAAAAGGCGCACCTTGCATCACAGAAAGCAAAGGAGAAAAACTAATGACTCATATCGTATTACTGGATAATTTTGACTCCTTTACTTACAACCTTGTCGATCAGTTTCGCTCACTTGGTTACCCTGTAACTATATATCGAAACAGTTTATCTGCGATAGCATTTGAAGACGCGGTCACTAAATTAGAAAACCCTGTTGTTGTATTATCCCCGGGGCCTGGTGCCCCATCAGAAGCAGGTTGCATGCCTGACGTTATTCAGCGCTTAAAAGGCAAAGTTCCGATGATAGGGATTTGTCTTGGTCATCAAGCCATCGTTGAAGCGTACGACGGCATTGTCGCTGGTGCGGGTGAAATTGTTCATGGTAAATCAGCCATGATGACACATAACCAACACGCCATTTTTGATGGATTACCAAATCCACTTTCTATTGCTCGTTACCACTCTCTTGTTGCCACTAAAGTTACCAAGCAATTAACAGTAACGGCAACGGTTGACGATTTAGTTATGGCGGTCATTCAAGAAGAAGATAAAGTGTGTGGGTTTCAGTTTCATCCCGAATCCATTCTCACTACGCAAGGCGAACAACTTTTAATTAATACCTTGAATTGGGCACTCGATATCACTCAATCCCATTCAGAAAATAAAGAATAAGGATATTCTCATGACTCAAATTGAAGCCATTTTTAATAAGCTATACAGCCAAGTTTCTCTTTCAGAAACTGAGAGCCAAATTCTATTTGATGCCATCATCAAAGGTGAACTTGATCCAATCCTATTAACCGCAGCGCTAACGTGTTTAAAAATTAAAGGCGAAACGCCAAATGAAATCGCTGGGGCCGCAAAGGCATTACTTGAAAACGCGAATCCATTTCCTCGTCCTGACTATGACTTTGCGGACATTGTAGGTACTGGCGGTGATGGCTCAAACACAATCAATATTTCTACTACGGCCGCATTTGTTGCTGCCGCGTGTGGATTGAAAATTGCAAAACACGGTAATCGTGGCGTTTCAAGTAAGTCGGGATCATCTGATTTACTGGATTCGTTCGGCATCAATTTAGCAATGTCAGCAGAAGACACTCGTAAAGCCGTTGATGACTTAGGTGTTGCCTTCTTATTTGCACCGCACTATCACGGTGGTGTTCGACACGCGATGCCAATTCGCCAAACCATGAAAACCCGTACCATCTTTAATATTCTAGGTCCATTGATCAACCCTGCTCGTCCTAACATCGAATTAATGGGTGTGTACGATGAATCTCTTGTTCGCCCGATTGCTGAAACCATGGTTAACATGGGCATGAAACGCGCTGCAGTTGTCTTTGGTTCTGGTCTTGATGAAGTCGCTATTCACGGTCCAACAACCGTAGCAGAAATTATTAATGGCGAAATAAAAGAATACACACTAACCCCAGAAGATTTTGGCTTAGAAACTCATCCCCTAGATGCGATTAAAGGGGGAGAACCAGAAGAAAATAAAGCCATTATTACTGACATTTTGACAGGTAAAGGCACTGATGCACAATTAGGTGCGATAGCCGTAAATGTATCGTTATTAATGCGTTTATTTGGCCATGAAGATTTAAAAGCCAATGCACAGAAAGCCATTGATGCAATGAACTCTGGCAAAGCATTTACATTAGTTCAGCAATTAGCGGCACGAGGATAGAGAAGATGACACAGCAACTGTCTGAGCATATCTCAGTAGAAAACACACAAATGGCAGAAGTACTTGTAAAGATCGTCAAGGACAAAGTCATTTGGGTTAGCGAACGCAAAGAAACTCAACCTCTTGATTCGTTCCAAAATGGCTTAACGGCATCTGATCGCAGCTTTTACAAAGCATTAAAAACAGGCAACACTGAATTCATTCTTGAATGTAAAAAAGCCTCGCCATCTAAAGGGTTGATCCGTCAAGATTTTGATCTCAATTACATCGCATCAGTGTATAACAATCATGCCAGTGCAATCTCAGTACTCACCGATGAGAAGTATTTCCAAGGCAGTTTTGATTTCTTGCCAATCATTCGTGACCAAGTCAATCAACCAATTCTATGCAAAGACTTCATGATTGACACTTATCAAGTTTATTTAGCTCGTCACTACGGCGCAGATGCAATTCTATTAATGCTTTCTGTTCTTGATGATGAACAATACTGTGAATTGGCGGCCGTCGCCCACTCTTTAAGTATGGGTATTTTAACCGAAGTCAGTAATGAAGAAGAGTTACATCGTGCAGTGGCATTAGAAGCTCAGGTTATTGGTATTAATAACCGTAATCTTCGTGATTTATCTACCGACTTAAACCGTACCAAAGAATTAGCACCTCTTCTCCCTAAAGGCACAACCATCATTTCTGAATCGGGGATTTACAACCATCAGCAAGTGAAAGACTTAGCAAAGCACGCGACAGGATTTTTGATTGGCAGTTCATTAATGTCGGAAGAAAACCTAGAGCTTGCTGCACGAAAAGTTATTTTAGGGGAGAACAAAGTCTGTGGCCTAACGTCAATAGAAGATGCGAAAGCGGTCTATAACGCAGGCGCGGTGTATGGTGGATTAATCTTTGTTGAGAAATCACCTCGGTTTGTTTCTCTTGAAACAGCAAAAGCCATCACCCAAGCCACCACATTAAACTATGTGGGTGTATTTCAAAATGAAACGCTTAAAAACATCGTGAAGACAGCAAATGACTTATCTTTGTCCGTCATTCAACTTCATGGAAATGAGAGCGAAGATTACATTACTGAACTAAAACAACAATTACCAACAACATGCCAAGTGTGGAATGTTATTTCTGTGTCAGATGATGCCCAAAGCATTTCACTTCCACAAAGTGTTGCTGATAAAGTACTGGTAGATTGTAAGGTTGGTTCTCAAACTGGAGGAACTGGTGTTAGTTTTGATTGGAATAAACTGCCACACAATAACATCATTCTTGCCGGTGGATTAAGCCTTGAAAATACGAAAACAGCCTCACAATTAGGGTGCTTTGGACTCGATTTCAACTCTGGAGTAGAAACGACTCCAGGGAAAAAAGATCATAAAAAATTACGCGCCGTATTTAGCGCATTACGAAATTATTAAGGAAAATATCATGGCAAAATTAGATGCCTACTTCGGCGAATATGGTGGTCAATACGTACCACAAATTTTAGTTCCTGCACTTGATCAACTTGAGCAAGCCTTTATTGATGCTCAAGCAGACGAAGATTTCCGTGCCGAGTTTATGACACTATTGCAAGAATATGCGGGTCGCCCTACCGCTCTTACCCTTTGTCGTAACCTAACTAAGGGTACTAAAACTAAGTTATACCTAAAACGTGAAGATTTACTGCACGGTGGCGCGCACAAAACCAATCAAGTATTGGGTCAAGCACTGCTCGCTTTACGTATGGGTAAAAAAGAAATCATCGCTGAAACAGGTGCCGGTCAACACGGTGTAGCAACGGCTCTTGCATGTGCTCTACTTGGTTTAAAATGTCGTGTTTATATGGGCGCTAAAGATATTGAACGTCAAAGCCCGAATGTATTCCGCATGGAATTAATGGGCGCAGAAGTGATCCCCGTTCATTCAGGTTCAGCAACACTAAAAGATGCCTGTAATGAAGCATTGCGTGATTGGTCTGCAACGTATGAAACTGCCCACTACCTATTGGGCACTGCTGCGGGTCCTCACCCATTCCCAACCATCGTTCGCGAATTCCAACGCATGATTGGCGAAGAAACTAAAATGCAAATCCTTGCTCGTGAAGGTCGCCTTCCTGATGCCGTAATTGCTTGTGTCGGTGGCGGCTCAAATGCAATAGGTATGTTTGCGGATTTCATCAAAGAAGAAAATGTAAGACTGATTGGTGTCGAACCCGCAGGTAAAGGTATTGATACCGACCAACACGGGGCACCATTAAAACATGGAAAAACCGGTATTTTCTTTGGTATGAAAGCGCCATTAATGCAAGATGAACACGGTCAAATTGAAGAATCTTATTCTGTTTCTGCGGGTCTTGATTTTCCATCAGTTGGTCCACAACACGCTCACTTGAATTCGATTGGCCGTGCTGAATACGGCTCAGTAACCGATGATGAAGCACTCGAAGCATTTCAAATATTAGCAAAAGGCGAAGGCATTATTCCGGCACTGGAGTCTTCTCATGCGCTTGCTTATGCATTACAAATGGCACATTCAGAACCAGAAAAAGAACAACTATTAGTGGTAAACCTATCTGGTCGTGGTGATAAAGACATTTTCACCGTTCATGACATCCTAAAAGAAAAGGGAGAAATCTAATGGATCGTTATCAAGCCCTATTTGCTAAATTAGCAGAAAAAAACCAAGGTGCATTTGTTCCTTTTGTAACCATTGGCGATCCAAATCCAGAACTTTCTTATGAAATCATGGATACTTTAGTAAAAGCAGGTGCCGATGCACTTGAACTTGGTATCCCATTCTCTGATCCTTTGGCTGATGGACCAACAATTCAAGGTGCAAATATTCGTGCATTAAACAGTAAAACAACGCCTATCGTATGTTTTGATTTAATCACAAAAATCCGAGCTAAATATCCTGAAACCCCAATTGGCCTATTAGTTTACGCCAACCTTGTCTTCGCAAATGGCATTGATACTTTCTATACTAAATGTCAGCAAGCTGGTGTAGATTCAGTGTTAATTGCAGACGTACCAACCAATGAATCAGAAGAGTTTAGAACAAGTGCAATTAAACACAATGTTCACCCTATCTTCATTGCACCACCATCAGCTTCAGATGAAACATTAGAAACGGTAGCTAAACTGGGTGGCGGATATACTTATCTGTTATCACGTGCAGGTGTCACTGGTGCTGAAACTAAAGCGGGCATGCCTGTTGCTCAATTATTAGCACGTTTAAACCAATTTGATGCACCTCCTGCGATTCTTGGTTTTGGTATATCGGAACCTGCTCAAGTAGAAGAAGCGATTAAAGCCGGTGCAGCAGGCGCAATTTCAGGCTCTGCAACTGTTAAAATCATTGAACAACATCAAGACAATCCAGCGGCGTTACTTGATGCACTTACGGCATTTACTTCTGCCATGAAAGCAGCAACACAAAAATAACCAAAACACCTTATTCATTATTTAAAGGAGCTCATTTTGAGCTCCTTTTTTAATTCAATAATCCCTATTAAAAATAACTACGTTAATTATCAAAATGAAAAAGAAAGGAAAAACAATCAAAAAAACGGATTTAAGCATAAAAAAGCAACAATAAAGACACAATAACCTCCATAAGTTTGATTATATTCGATAAAAATGTTGCTAGTTGTAAATATTGCGTGTAAAACGGCAACCAATATATTTAACTAATGAATAGATACATTTTAGGAGCTATTGATTAGCTTTTATAACAAACACAACACAGAGGTAAAGAAAGTGCTAAATAAGAAAGGACTTCTAAACAATATCGGTATTCAAGTCGTTATTGCTATGATCATTGGTACACTTGTCGGTGCAACCATGGGTCAATCTGCCGTAATGTTCGCTCCATTAGGGACTATTTTCATTAACCTAATTAAAATGCTCGTTATTCCACTGGTTGCTGTTGCGCTGATCTCTGGTGCGGCTGGCCTAGGAAACAGCAGCAACGCAGGTAAAGTAGGCTTAACAACATTAAGCTATTTCGGCATCACTTCTGCTCTGGCTGTTGCTCTGGCTTTATTCATGGGTGAAATATTTGAACCAGGTAAAGGCATTGATGTCTCTGGCGTTGAAGGCATGTTCTCTTCCGCTTATGCTGCTAAAGGTGAGCTACCAACCTTCTGGGCAACCATTACTGGTATGATCCCAACGAACGTATTCCAATCGCTAAATGAAGCTAACATTTTACAAATTCTCGTTTTCTGCTTATTTTTCGGTATTGGTCTTTCTAAATTAGAAAAAAAGCGTCGTGAACCAATGCTTAATGCCGTGAACTCAATTGTTGATGTTATGGTTTGGATGATCAACAAAGTCATGATAATTGCTCCTATCGGTGTATTTGGCTTAATGGCCGAAGCCGTAGGCACGTTTGGTTTTGGTGCATTGATGGTTGTGTTTAAACTATTCCTTGTTTATATCGCCGCTATTTTTATCTTTGGTTTTATTGCTTACCCACTAATGGTTGGTTTGTTAACTAAAACATCAGCGAAAAAATTCCTGATTGCGATGAAGAAACCACAAGCCGTTGCTCTATCAACTGCGTCTTCAATGGCAACACTACCTGTGACAATGGAAACGGTCGAGAAAGACTTAGGCGTGCGTAACTCTACCGCCTCATTTGTTCTACCATTAGGCGCAACAATCAACATGTCTGGTAATGCAATTTACTATGGCTTGGTTGCTATCTTCTTTGCACAGCTGTTCAACATTGATTTATCTATCGGTGCTTATGTCGCTATCATAATTACTTCAACGTTAGGTGCCGTTGGTCAAGCGGGTGTCCCTGGTCCATCATTTCTTGTTGTTGCCGTATTATTGGCGGCAGGTATTCCGATTGAAGGCTTACCACTTTTATTCGCATTAGATCGTATTTTCGATATGATCCGTACTGCATTAAACATCACTGGTGATGCCGCGTGTGCTGTAATTGTTGACGCTCTGATCGATGATTCTCCAGTAGAAGAGACGGCATCGGAGAAACAACAAGCATAACGTTTTCTCAAAAAAAGACTAAAGCCTGCTTCTTGAACCTATTAAGAGCAGGCTTTTTATCTCAATTCAAATACTCCCTTCAATATCGCCTTTGTCATAAAATAATAAGTAAAATGTAACAAGCAATTTTTAGCGATTCCCTCGCCTCTCAATTTTAGATACACTCGCTGCATAATTTATTATTGGCTCAACATATAAACATGAAACAGATCTTAGATTTTATCCCACTGATTATCTTTTTTGCCTTATACAAAATGTACGATATCTACACAGCAACAGGTGCACTTATCGTAGCCACTGCCGTTCAATTAATACTGACTTACGTACTGTACAAAAAAGTAGAAAAAATGCAGTTAATCACCTTTATTATGGTGACAGTTTTTGGTGGCATGACCATATTTTTACACGATGATAATTTCATAAAATGGAAAGTAACCATCGTATACGCTGTTTTTGCTGCTGGTTTAATTATCGCTCAAATTTTAGGCAGACCTATTATTAAAGGTATGCTTGGTAAAGAAGTGACTTTACCTGATAATAAATGGAATAAAATTAACTACGCATGGATTTTATTCTTCACTGCATGTTCTATTGCTAACTTGTACGTGGCTTTTGAAATGCCATTAGATGTATGGGTTAACTTTAAAGTATTTGGTCTGTTAGGACTTACTTTCATATACACCCTACTTACCGGTATGTACGTTTATAAACACATGCCAAAAGAGAAAAAAGAAGAACAAGAGTAAGTTTTATTCTTTCCCTCTTTTAAACCGTGTTGTTTACAACACGGTTTTTTTATATTTACTATTTTGTGATAGACTTCTAACAATTTCATTTTTGTTGTATGGAAATCATATTGAACACCTCAGTAAATACCGACCAAGTTCCTAAAGGCCAACTTCTTTTACGTACCCTTTCGATGCCTGCAGATACGAATGCCAATGGTGACATCTTTGGCGGTTGGATAATGTCACAGCTTGATTTAGCGGGTGGGATTTTAGCAAAAGAAATATCTGGTGGTCGTATTGTTACCGTTTCTGTCTCTAGCATCACCTTCAAGAAACCAGTAAAAGTTGGCGATGTCGTTTGCTGTTATGGTGAATGCGTTAACATTGGTCGAACTTCAATGTCGATTAATTTGGAAGTATGGGTAAAACCAATCAAAGAAGATGGCATTGGTGATCGCTTTCAAGTTTGTGAGGCCACTTTTAATTATGTTGCTATCGATGCTAAAGGAAAACCTCGTCCTATCCTCAAAAATGCGTAAGAAATAGAGGAATATCACCTTTATTTGTAAAATGCTCTGGTTTAACACCAGAGCTTTTTTTATTATGGTGTAAGCTATCTCAAATCAAATACAAATTATCACCAAAATAAAAGGATTCTATAATGTGGTATATCATATTCTCTCAAGATGTTGAAAATAGTTTAGAGCGTCGTTTACACGTTCGTGAACAACATTTAGCACGCTTAACAACATTACAGAACGAAGGTCGTTTACTTGTTGCAGGGCCAATGCCTGCTATCGATTCTGAAAACCCTGGTGAGGCTGGTTTTACAGGTTCTACTGTTATTGCCGATTTTGACTCTTTAGCGTCGGCACAAGAATGGGCAAATAATGATCCTTACATCGACGCTGGCGTTTACGCTAACGTAATTGTAAAACCATTTAAAAAAGTACTTCCTGCATAATTGATATTAAGAATTTAAATGAAAAAAATACTATTCACCGCATTCAGTCTTATTCTACTTTCTGGTTGTGCTTCTAATGAACAGCAAAAAGAAATTGATATGCTTGCTGATTATAGAGCCAGCGTTCTTAGCAGCGTATTACCTTTAGAGATAGGTCCACTGACTCTACTTCGTGCAAAAGCAAAGCATGGCGTTGTTGAAATGATGTTTTTAGACAGTGGAAATGGAAAGGTCAGTACAACAGAAGTCATAGAAAAAAGTATTACTACTTTCTGTAAAGACAATGAAGTTCGCCCCGTGATTGATAAGGGAGTTACCTATCAATACATTATCCGTAACTCACGAGGTCAGCAGCAAAATAACATTATCGTGAATGAGCAGTCTTGTTTAGATCGAGAGCAAACAGAAAACAAATAATCTAAAACTAAAAATGCCTTCTCAATAGAAATATGAAAAGGCATTTTTTAATTTAAACAACATCAGTTTCAGATGAATTAGCGAGTAAATCGCATCACTTTTAACCCACTTTCAGGATTAATATCAGCAAACTCAGGTGGATTATCTAAACGCTCAATATATTTCAACTCTGGTGCTTCTTCTGCCATACCATCAATTAAGAAATCCGTTGATACTGCCGGTGAATTCACACACGCCAATACCTCTCCATTTTCTGTTAACAAATCAGGTAGGCGACGTAAGATCTTTTGATAGTCTTTAGTTAACGCAAAACTGCCTTTTTGAAAACTTGGCGGATCAATAATGATCAAGTCATACAAACCCAATTTCTTAATCTTTCCCCATGACTTAAATATGTCATGGCCTAAGAATTTCACTTTAGAAAGATCATGTTCATTTAGGCGATGGTTATCACGCCCACGGCCTAATGACGCTTTCGCCATATCTAGGTTAACCACTTGAGTGGCACCACCAGCAATCGCAGCCACAGAGAAACCACACGTATATGCAAACAAGTTTAATATTGACTTGCCTTCGCTATGTGCTTGAACCCACTGACGACCATAACGCATGTCTAAAAAGATACCCATATTCTGGTTCTTTTTTAGCTCTAGTTGGTACTTTAAACCGTTTTCTTCAACGACAGGAAACGTATTTTCGTCTCCCCATACCACTTGTGTTGGCGCTAATTCTTGGTAACGATGTTGCAATAAGATAGAAGACCCTTTCGCATTCGTCCATAACTCGGAATCTGCAAATGCTTTTAGTCTAGCTTCTAACTCTTCTACAAATTCAAGGTCTTGCTCTTTAAATAACGCCACCACTAGTTGACCTTGAGAGCCTTGCCCCTGAGAGTCTTTCGCTTGCAGCCAATCTACCGTGATTTGCTCTAATCCTTCAAAGCATTGACCACGACCATGAAATAAGCGGCGTAGTTCACCTAATGGCTGAGTCAGTTGCTGTTCAAGATGCGTAAATAACGTATCTAATGCTTCTATCTTCATGATTTCTTCTTAATCTCTGGCCAAGTTAATGTCCACGGTGTTTGCCATTGCGCTAACCCTGCTTGAACGGTGTCATCTTGCCACTCTTCACCTTGTTTTGGTGTTTCAATAAATTCAAACGCTTGCTCTTGATAGGTAAATCGCAAAGCATAAGCATGAAGGTAACCACGATCAGCCTTAGATGAGCTATAAATTGAATCACCTAAAATACCCGAGCCTACGCTTTTTAACGCCACTCGAATTTGGTGTGTTTTCCCTGTATGCGGTTTACATAAAAATAGACGATTGCCATTATGGGCTGCCGTTGAGAAAAACTGAGTAATCGCAGGGTTTTCTTTACTGTTGATCAGCTTCCATGATGCTCTACGTGAGCGTTCCATATCGCCAATAACCAGACCTTGTTTTTTCTTAGGCTTTTTATCACCAATAGCGAGGTAGTATTTTTCAACTAAACGCTTTGCGAACAATTGTGATAATTCACTGGCTGCTGATTGGTGTCGGCCAATAAGCAATAATCCTGACGTCATTTTGTCTAAACGATGGATTAAATAAAGCTGTTTATCACCAGTGACTTTAGCGAGTTCGATTAATAATGAAGTGTCGCCATCATCTTTATGAACGCTAACATTAGGGTGTTTATTGATAACAAGAAAATCTGAATTTTGATAAAGGATATCGAACATTGGCGCTCCTAAAATTGAGCGCAGAGTATATACCGAAGCGAAGGGGTTGTGCGAGAGCCTATAGATATTTATCACTAAAACCTTAAGAACTCTCACTTTACATCGTAAATAAACGAATAGAGAACTAGCAGCCTGTTGTTACCGTAGATAACTGATAAGGCTCATCAACAGATTTAGCCTCAACATATTTAACATAACAGTTTGTCTTTTTTACTGAATCCGTTTGATCATAAGTACCGACAATGCTTGACAATGAAATATATTCAGCAATACCATCGTTATCATTTATTGATCCACCAGCCCATTCTTTATTCACAGTATACGACTCATAATCAATCTCCATATACTGAGTCCATTGGTCATAAATAGGATATCCATAAGAATAAGTAATTCCATCTTGAATAATTGAATCTTCTTTCTCAATACCTAATATGGCAGCCTTAGAATATGTAAGGCTTATCGCCCCTTCCATCTCACCTTTTAATCCATTAATCGCTGCAGCTTTTGCATCATTCTGTAGATTTAAAAACTTAGGGGCAGCAACAACGGCAAGAATGCCTAATATAACAATGACAACGACTAATTCAATTAATGTAAATCCTGACGCTTTTTTCATTCAAAAAATCCAAATCAACTACATATAGAAACATTATATTCAATTCACATTAAATTTATGAGACTAAAGTTAAGAAGTTACATATAAAAAAGCTAATAACTGAGTATTAGCTTAAATATTATCAAATAATCGTTATTTTACGTATGACGTTCTTTCAATTTATTAATCACATCATCAAACGACAAGCCTTGGTCTTGAAGCAGAACAAACAAGTGATACATTAAATCTGCTGATTCACACACTAGCTCCGCCTTGTCACCCGACGTCGCTGCAAGCGCGACTTCAACGCCTTCTTCGCCAACTTTCTGCGAAATACGTTTGGTGCCACGGGCATAGAGACTTGCTGTGTAAGATGAGTCAGGATCAGCATTCTTACGCTCGGCAAGTAGCTGTTCCAACTGATGAAGCCACACCAATTGTCTTTCTTCTGTTTTATCGCTATCCCAACAAGTAGTTGTCCCTGTGTGGCACGTTGGACCAACAGGTTTAACTTTGATAAGTAATGTATCGTTATCACAATCTAAAGAGATATTAACCAAATTTAAGCTATTGCCTGATTCTTCACCTTTAGTCCATAAACGATTCTTAGTGCGAGAGAAAAAAGTAACTTTCTTTGTCTCTAACGTTTTTGATAACGCGTCTTTGTTCATGTAGCCCATCATCAATACTTGGCTTGAACTAAAGTCTTGAATAATTGCAGGTACTAAGCCGTCCACTTTTTCCCAATCAATACGTGTTGCAAAATCTTGTTGGCTCATCGGCGCACCTCTATTTCTTGTTGTGCTAAATATTCTTTTAATTCACCAATATTGATGATTTGCTTATGGAATACCGATGCTGCTAAAGCACCGTCCACGTTTGTTTTCTTATATACATCGGCAAAATGAACCATTTCACCCGCACCGCCTGAAGCGATAAGCGGAACATGACACACTTCACGCACCATGTTTAATTGTTCAAGATCGTAACCGTTACGCACACCATCTTGATTCATCATATTAAGCACGATTTCACCCGCACCGCGTTTTTGTACTTCTTGCACCCAATCTTTGGTTTCCCATTTGGTTGCTTTGGTGCGTTCTTCATCACCCGTGAATTGGTAAACTTGGTACTTACCTGTTTCTTTATCAAAGTATGAATCAATACCAACAACGATACATTGAACGCCAAATTTATCCGCAAGCTCAGTGATGAGTTCAGGATTAGCCAGTGCAGGGGAGTTAATCGATACTTTATCAGCACCAAACTCTAAAATCTTCACGGCATCTTCTGCTGTTTTAATGCCACCCGCCACACAGAATGGAATATCAATCACTTCAGCTACACGTGCGACCCAGCTTTTATCTACGACGCGACCATCACTAGATGCGGTGATATCATAAAAGACCAATTCATCTGCGCCCTCTTCTGCATAACGCTGTGCTAGAGGAACAATATCACCAATGATCTCGTGATTACGAAATTGAACGCCTTTTACGACTTGTCCATCTTTAACATCTAAACAAGGGATTATTCGCTTTGCCAACATTGGAATGCCTCCTCTGCGGTGAACTTGCCATCAAGCAGTGCTCGTCCAACGATGACACCAGCAACACCTGAGCCTTTAAGCGCGACGATATCATCAAGAGAACCAATGCCACCTGAAGATTGGAATTGCACTTGTGGGTACTGCTTACATAAGTCTACGTACAGCTCTACGTTTGAACCTTGCAGTGTGCCGTCACGAGAAATATCAGTACATAAGACGTGCTTAAGGCCAACGGTTAGATAATCTTCAAGCAGTGCTTCAATAGTCACACCTGAATCTTCTTGCCAACCTGAAATAGCCACATTACGTGTGCCGTTTTCATCAATGTTGATATCTAACGCTAATACGATTTTTTCTGCGCCGTATTTTTCCATCCAACCTTTAACAAGCTCTGGCTGTTTTACCGCAGTAGAACCAATCACCACACGTTGTGCGCCGGCGTTCAATAAATCTTGTACATCCGCTTCGTTACGTACACCACCACCGATTTGAATATTGGCAGGCGTGCTTGCTAGCAAACGAGCGATCAAATCCAATTGACGTGCGGTAGTGTCTTTTGCGCCAGTTAAATCAACAAGGTGCAGCCAATTTGCACCCGCTTGGTGATACAGATTGAACTGTTCAGCCGGATCAACTTTGTATTCTGTTACTTGCCCGTAGTCGCCTTGGAAAAGACGAACTACTTGGCCTTCAATTAAATCTAATGCTGGAATGATCATAAATATCCTTATTAGCAGAATCGAGAACATTCGCTACGCTCATTACGAGATCCGAGGGACGAGTAAGAGCCCTAAAACCTCGAAGCGAAGCGACCTCGCACCTAGTCCCTGCTCTTATAACTCCAAAAAGTTCTGAATAAGCGTTGAACCCACTTTACTTGAACGCTCAGGGTGAAACTGAACACCGTAATAATTACCCACTTGTAATGCGGCGGTAAATGGTTGTCCATAGTCACAAGAGGCAATCGTATAATCACCCACTTGCATGCCAAAGCTGTGTACGAAGTAAAAGTAACTGTTCTCTGGAATGTCTTTAAAGAGTGGATTACCTTCAACGGGTTTAATCGTATTCCACCCCATGTGAGGCAGTGGTAAATCACCCGTTTGAAGCTTACGAACTTCACCGTCACATAAGCCTAAACAATCCACAATTTGATCTGCTTTTTGGCCTTTCTCTTCAGAAAGCTTACCCAAAAGTTGCATACCTAAACAGATACCCAATAGCGGTTTTTCAACTTGTTTAACCAACTCAATGAGATCACGTTCAGCCAAGTTCTTCATCGCTTCGCTTGCTGTGCCAACGCCCGGTAAAAACAGCTTATCTGCCGCTAATACCACTTGTGGATCTCTGCTTATCGTAACGTCATAACCTAAACGCTCAATAGCAAATCTCACTGACGATACGTTAGAACAGCCTGTATCAATAATAACGACATTTTGCTTTGTCATAGTCACTCCTACAATACGCCTTTTGAGCTTGGCAGTTCATTACCTTCCACTTTAATCGCTTGGCGTAATGTACGGCCGAACGCTTTAAATAGGCTTTCAATAATGTGGTGATCATTATGACCAGCAGAAGAAAGGTGTAATGTACAAGCAAGGGTATCCGTTAATGAACGGAAGAAGTGAACCACCATTTCTGTTGATAAATCCCCCACTTGATCACGACTAAATTCCGCATCAAATTTCAGATATGGGCGACCAGATAAATCCAGCGCACATTGCGCTAAACACTCATCCATTGGTAAGCTAAAACCAAAACGACCAATGCCACGTTTATCACCCAAGGCTTCTTTTAACGCTTCACCTAGTGCTAGAGCCGTATCTTCAATGGTGTGGTGATCATCAATGTGTAAGTCACCCTCGACATTGATCTTCATTTGGAAACCGCCGTGCGTAGCAATTTGATCAAGCATGTGATCAAAGAAACCAAGACCCGTAGTGATCTCATTTCCGCCCTGCTCATCCAGATTAACAAACACTTTAATGTCCGTTTCTTTGGTTGTGCGGATCACTTCTGCAGTACGTGCATTTACCGTCAGATCTTTTAAGATCGCAGGCCAGTTCATTGTCTCAGGGTGATATTGAATACCACGGATTGCCATGTTCTCAGCCAATTGAAGATCCGTTTGGCGATCACCAATCACAACCGAGTGTTGAAAATCAACTTTTCCACCTTGAAGGTACTCTTTTACCATTCCCAATTTTGGTTTACGGCATGAGCAGTTATCTTCTTCAAAGTGAGGACAGATTAGAACATCATCAAACTTCACACCTTGAGATTCAAAGAACTCCATCATCATATTGTGTGGCGCATCGAACTCATCTTGTGGATAGCTATCTGTACCCAAACCATCTTGGTTGGTTACCATCACTAAACGGTAACCCGCTTCTTGAAGAGACAACAGAGAAGGAATAACCAGAGGCTCAAATTTTAGCTTATCTAAACGGTCTACTTGAAAATCGACAGGCGGCTCAACAATTAAGGTGCCATCACGGTCGATAAATAAAATCTTTTGTTGTTTGCTCACAGGAACGTCCTTTTAATTTTTCTAATTCTATTATTGATAGCCCCAAGCCTTATTCCTAAGTTTGGGGGTAACATTAAATTAATTGGTTACGAATAAAGCTTACTGTTTTTTCACACTCTTCGCGGTTGCCAACACTAATACGCACACAATCTTTAATTGGTGAATTACGTAAAATAATGCCGTGATCCCACGCGGCTTTAAACACTGCATCGCCATCAGGGAACTGCACTAATAAATAGTTACCCCAACCTTCATGAACAGTAACTCCATTCAATACCATTAATCCTGCGTGCAAATAAGCACGGTTGGCGCTTAAATCAAGCATTTGGTATTTCATGCGAGCTAAACCTGCTTCTGATAATGCTTGAGTTGCAATGTCAGCGACAGGAACAGGAACAGGGTACGGAGCAATCACTTTAGATAACACATCAATCAACTCTTTATTTGCAAGAGTGAAACCACAGCGTAATCCCGCTAAGGCAAATGCTTTGGATAGCGTTCGTAAAATGGCTAAATTGGGGTATGTCGCCAATAAATCAACGGTTGACACTTCCATACAAAAATCAATATAAGCTTCATCCATCACCACAATCGCACGATCTTTTGTCATCTCTAATAAAGACAAAATATCCTTACGGTTAATCACATTACCTGTTGGGTTATTTGGACTACATACAAAGACCAATTTTACATTGTCTAAATTGCGTTCAATGCTTGGAAGATCAAGCTGCCATTCTGATGTTAAAGGTATTGTTTTAGTCTCAACCCCAATCGTCTCAGCACTGATGGAATACATACCATAGGTTGGTGGACAATATAAAATCGCGTCTTCATTTGGCTCACAAAAAGCACGAATTAATAACTCAATACCCTCGTCAGCACCGCGAGAAGTCAGCACCTGCTCTGGCGTTACTTTTGCATAAGCAGCATAAGCATTAATCAATTCTGGAGGCTGACACTCACTGTAACGATTTAGACGAGTAAAATTTACGTTATACTCATTATCAAATGGGGACTCATTAGCATTAAGCCAAACATCACCACTGCCACCAATACGACGAGCCGATAGATACGGCGTCAAGGCTTGAACTTGTTTACGAGCTAATTTTTCCATATCTATGGTCTCTATTAATTCAATTTAGCTAATTTTTCAATTCGAATAGTCACGGCACGTTTATGTGCATCTAGCCCTTCAGCATCAGCCATTGTGACAACCGTTGGCGCTAACCCTTTTAAACCATCAGCAGTTAACTCTTGTACCGTCATGCGTTTAGAAAAATCAGCTAAACCTAAGCTTGAGTGCGTTCTTGTATAACCATAAGTTGGTAAAACATGGTTTGTACCCGATGCATAATCCCCTGCTGATTCTGGAGAATACTCACCCAAGAAAATAGAACCTGCATTATCTAGCAATGGTAATAATTCACGTGGGTTTTTAGTTTGAACAATCAAGTGCTCAGGACCATAAAAGTTTGAGATTGAAACACATTGCGTCAATGATTCAGCAATAATCAACAAACTAGAACCTAGCGCTTGACGAGCGATATCCGCACGAGTCAGTTCTTTTAATTGTTTTTCGATGGCATCAGCAACTTGATCTGCAATGATTGGCGAAGGCGTGACTAAGATAACTTGTGAATCAGGACCATGTTCAGCTTGGCTAAGAAGATCTGCCGCAATAAAATCAGGATCAGCCGTTTCATCCGCAATAACCAAGACTTCAGAAGGTCCCGCAGGCATATCAATAGCAGCACCACGAAAGTCATTAGAAACTTGGCATTTTGCTTCAGTGACGTATGCGTTACCTGGGCCAAAGATCTTATCTACTTTAGAAACAGATTCAGTACCATACGCCATAGCAGCAATCGCTTGTGCGCCACCAATGTTATACACCTCATCGACTTTACATAGCTTAGCAACGTATAAGATCTCATCAGCAATCGGCGGTGGCGAACAAAGTACCACTTTATGACAACCTGCAATCTGTGCAGGAATACCTAACATCAATACTGTTGAAGGCAATGGCGCACTGCCACCCGGAATATACAAGCCAACTTTATTCACTGGCATCGTGATTTGTTCACATACGACACCAGGTTGAGTTTCAACTTTGATTGGCTGAGGCTTTTGTGCTTTATGAAACTTAGAAATATTGCTATAAGCTTGTTGCAGTGCCGCTTTCATCTTTTCAGATAAACGTTCACTTGCCGCATCAATCTCTGATTTAGATACACGAATGGATTCAGGTTTCACCTTATCAAACTTTTCAGTCAACGCTAACACGCCAGCATCGCCATCTTGTTTAACGGTATTAATCACGCTAGTTACCGCAGCGGTAATATTTGCGCCTTCGGTAATAGCAGGACGCTGTAAGACGGTGTCTTGTTGTGAATTACTGAGTGATTGCCAAACTAGGGTTTTCATAATGGTTACTCCATCATCTTCTCAATTGGAAGAACAAGAATAGAGCTCGCACCCAATGCTTTTAGTTGTTCCATCGTTTCCCAGAATAGATTTTCAGTACTCACTAGGTGAACTGCCACTTTCGCACCGTCACTTGATAGAGGAAGCACCGTTGGATCTTCCGCACCCGGTAGTAGTGATTTAATCGCTTCTAATTTATCGGTTGGCGCGTGTAGCATGATGTACTTAGATTCTTTCGCTTGGATACAGCCTTGCATACGAGTCAGTAATTTATCAATCAAGGCCGCTTTATCAGCATCGAATTCACCTTCACGTTGAATTAACGTCGCTTTAGAGCGGAAAATTACTTCAGCTTCTTTTAGGCCATTAGCCTCAAGAGTTGCGCCTGTTGAAACTAAATCAGCAATCGCATCAGACAGACCGGCACGCGGAGCAACTTCAACTGAACCATTTAAAATACAAGTTGAGAATGGGATATTTTGCTCATCCATAAAGCTTTTAAGTAATTGTGGGTAGGTTGTTGCAATACGTTTACCTGCTAGATCTTGTGGTCCGTTATAAACAGCATCTTTATCAATCGCGATAGACAGACGACAACCACCAAAATCTAAGCGACGTAATGTTGTAAATGCTGAAGGCTCGCCTAATGCTTTACGCTCTAAACGAACTTCTTCTAATTCGTTTTCGCCAATAACACCTAAGTCAACAACGCCATCCATGATAAGACTTGGAATATCATCATCACGAACCAACAATAAATCAATCGGCATATTTTCAGAATGAACCACTAAACGCTCACCTGATATATTAAATTTCATACCACAGCGCTTAAACAGCTCTTGGCACTCTTTAGACAAACGTCCTTTCTTTTGAATTGCGATGCGTAAACGTTGTGCTGACATAATCTCTTCCTTGTAAAAATGTAATTCTAAATTTGTTGTGGTTATCTGTTACTAATTTTAGTCATAAAACGAAAAAACCCTCAGAAGTTTTACCTTCCGAGGGTTTGAAATTTTATTCATCGGAAGGAAATTCTAATTGCCTTCCGGATATAACGTATCCTCCCGAAAGACTACTCAGGATGGTGATGGTGATGAATGTTCAGACCTTGAATACGCATAATAATAAACCTTTAAGTAACAAATTGATTTTGTTTTTAACCTTGTAAATACATTATCAAACTGTGGTTTTATTTCAACAAAAAAGATCTGTTTTTTTAAATAAAGTTTCAGGGAAGAGATAATAGATAGTGGGATATACAGATATTAAAGAAAAAAGAAGTCAGCAGATGTGGTTACAAAGTCAGGGAAATAAGTAGATTAACGTAATTATATTTTTATTTTACCAACAAAAAAAGCCAGTCATGATGACTGGCTTAATAATTCTATTTACTTTAAATCAAGAGATTAGAAGTAGTAGTAGCCCGCTGCGAATACGTAAGTTTCTTCGTCTTTAGTGCCAGCGTCAAGGTCTTGACGTACGTCGATACCCATATCCATGTTCTTAGCTAGTGTATACATTGCTGCAACGTTCACGTAAGAGTAGTCAGTATCAACTTTCTTTTCTTCTTCTGTATTAGCAGCATAACCTGCAGCTAATGTTAGATCTTCAGATACTGCGTAACCAGCTGATACATAGTAACCAGTGTTAGTCATATCTTTAGCTGTTGTATCTGTTTCTTCGATCCAGAAGTTAGCACCAAGTTTAACTTCACCTAGTGTTACATTACCTGTCACAGTGTATACATCGTAATCAGAATCACGAGTTTCGTAACCAGCGTATACATTGAAAGTTTCTTGTTCGATACCAACGTAACCATTCACGCCTTTTTCTGCGTCTACATGAACGTCATCAGTTTCAAAGTAAGATACGCCGTAAGCAAAACCGCTTGTTGAACCTTGGAATTTAACTACGTTGAATGCATCAGATGCATCACCAGCAGAAGCACCAAACTCGTATGTAAAGTCACCAGCGCCATCAACAGCATCTAGTGCTGTATCATTTTCCCAACCGTAAGAAGCAATACCGTAACCAGTATCAAAACCTAACCAAGCTTTATCTACATCAGTAGCTGGGCTTGAATTCTTCTCAGTAGAAGAAGCAGACTTAGTTTCGCTGTCTGTTGTATAGTTAAGCATGAAGTCAGTTTCAAAATAACCAACAATACGGTTGTTACGGTAGTTAACAGCAAGAGTTAGACCAGTAGCCCAATCATCATAAAATGCTTTAGTACCAGTGTCGTAGTAACCACCAACGCCCACAGAACCAGATACTGAGAACTGGTCTTTGTGCATTGAATCAAATGCAAACATTTCTTCGTTTTTGCTGTTTTGGCTGCTTGTATCAACAGCAAATGCTGATGCTGAGATACTTGCGATTGCAAGCGCTAAAAGAGTCTTTTTCATAATATTCCACTGCCTTTTCTTATGAGATTGGAAATCCGATTTCCGGTTCCATTTTATATATCAACACAGAGCTCAACATCTAACGTGTTATAAATCTGCATCTCTTAAATCTGGCGATTACTTTGCTAAAAGTTCCTCAACATGTCAACGGCGAATGTCAAGGAAAGCAAAAAAAAATAAATACCACGAATACAAACAGTTAAAATATCATGTATGAATACTCGACAGATATCGCATTCAAAAGACAAGCATTACATCTAAATTTACATATAAAAAAAAGCACAAAAACACAATCAACACACTAATAAATAACAAGAAAATAAGTAAAAAAACATAATAAACAAACTAATCGAGTCGACTATTAAACAACAAAAACAAAAGATACATATTACATTAATTAACCTTCCATTTTTACCGAGAAATTTATGAAATTTTTTATCAAAAAAACAATTTCAAAGAACATAAAATGGAGGCTTAACAAAAATTAATTGTGATCTATAATCCACTTTTGGAAAGCTCTGCGCTCATATTCTGTTGCACGACTATACCAAAGTTTTAGCTGTAAACTATTTTCTGACTCAGAATTTCCTGAATTTGAACTCTGATTAACAGCCTTAAGTTCTTTTTTCAATTCACGTATTTTTCCACTGTCAAAAATCAATCCATTCTTTTGATTATACGATCTAACCACTTCAGGTATATTTGCGTATGGAAAAACATCAGTATTAGGTGGAAGAATAAATTGTATAACATCAATCTTTTTTCCATTCCCTAAGAACTCGAATATTGGTTTATTTCTATCTATTTTATTTTTAATTTTATCGAGATCTTGAGAAACTAATTGAACTTCTAATCTGTCAATATCTTTAGGATTAACTATCACAATATAAGGCACTGTCGAAATGTGCTCTCTCTTTCCCGATATCTTTAATCTGCCAGTAAAATCTAATACTAATTGGTTGTCACCATTAATAAGTAAGATTGATTTTGAATCATCAACTCCCTCGCCATTTAAAGCACGTAAATGAATACCTGAAGCAGGTTCTATACTTGCTGCACAAAGATTACTACAAAATAATAAACTACAAATAACTAATATTTTTTTCATTAATTTCTCTTTAATAACAAAAAAAGCCAACGAATATCGTTGGCTTAAATGTACACTAACTACAAATTAGAAGGCGTAGTAAACACCTGCAAGTAGTGTTGATGCATCATATGTTTTAACTGCATCGTACTCTGCCATCTGATATTCAGCAAATACTGTAATGCTATCTAGTACTGCATAATCAGCACCAACAACTAAGTTAGTCATATCAACTTCAGCGGAGCCTAAAGAAGCACCCGTTCTTGTGTTTTCATCAGCATTTGCAATAGCATATGTTGTATATAAACGAGTTTTATCAAGCTGGTAAGCCGCTGCTACCCCCATTGTTGTACCTGATTGATAATCAGCAGAATCCCAGTAACCGTAACCTTTATTACCTTCATAACTTGCAAACGTAGCTGCTAAATAAAGATCGCCAAATTCAGCCGATGCAGAAACACCCATAACAGAATAATCAACATTTTCTGCTGCATCACCTGTTAAAAATGAGGCGCCGATTGAAAAGTTAGAAAAAGAGTAATCAGCAGAGACACCGTAAGTATTATCAACATCTTTGTCGCTTATTGTATTCACATCAGCAACTAGAACTAGGCCCTCGATAAATTCACCTTTAAATACAGCCCCATGCCCTGCAGATTCTTTATGGTGACCACCGGTAGAGCCCATGTAATTACCTTCATTAGTAATATCATCTTTTTGGATTGCATCCATAGATTCAGCTAAATCACCAACTTCACCAACCGCGACACCCCAAGAGTCGGTTTTAACACCTACATAAACATCATCGAATTTAGCCGTAGAATCACCACCAGCAATATCTTTCGTCTCAATTTCAAAAGATGCAAACGCTTTAAAATCTGAATTTAATTGATGCTCAGCATCCATTTGGATTTTAGCCCAAGTATAAATATCAGCATCTGAATCAGACTTAGTTCCATCCAATTTCTCAACTTCAGAAGCTGCAAGATATGCATCTACCTCACCTTTGACAGAAACTTTAGATGTTTCAGAACCATAAATTTCTGCGGCTGATACTGAACCAGCTGCTGCCATAACTGCTAAAGCTAAAAGAGTCTTTTTCATAATAATCCACTGCCTTTTCTTAGAAAGATTGGAAATCCGTTTTCCGGTTCCCTGTTATAATTATCTACATTGACCAACACATCTAACTGTGTGATTAATCAGTGTTTTTGAATTCCAGAACTACTCTGCAAAATCTTGCAGATCATGTCAAATAAGACATAAATAAAACAAAAAAAATAAAAATCATTAAATTTCAACCACTTAATCTAATGTAAATTATATAAACAACACAGAAAACTAGAAAAAACCGGGAAAACATAAAAAATAATTTAATACAAAAAAAGAATTAAACCCCAAAAAACAATTAAAAGTAACAGTAAATCAACATTAAATACCGAAAAAACAACAGCACTCGCAACTTAATGCAAACTAAAAACTAACAATTTATTCTAAAGATTGTATCAATCTCATTTTCGTGACGTGCGTCGATCTTTAATTATATAAGATTCCATTATTTGCATGAGATCACACTCAACGACGCGTGTTACAATACGTTTTTCCTTCTTTTTGAGTAAAACAATGCTGAATAAAGCTGTTACTGATTCTATCCGAGAGAGCTATAAAACACTGCAAGACCAGCTTCCTGGCTTTATACCTCGCCGTGCTCAGAACTATTTAGTAGCAGAAATCGCTAAATCACTTGGTGGCGAATACAGTGATCATCACCGTATGATTGTTGCAGAAGCAGGAACTGGCATCGGAAAATCACTGGCTTATTTACTCAGTGTGATTCCGTTTGCAAAATTAAATAATAAAAAAGTGGTTATCTCAACGGCAACCGTCGCACTGCAAGAACAGTTAGCGCATAAAGACCTGCCTTTTTATCGTCGCATATCACCCTTGCCTTTTTCTTTTATTATCGCTAAAGGTCGTCAACGTTATTGCTGCTCTCATAAACTGGCTTCTTTAGTTGAAAATAACAGTAGCGATACTCAACAGGTTTCACTGTTTACAGAAAAACCGAAAAAGAAAGATTTAGACCTTTTAAAGAGAATGTATAAAGCGTTATCAGAAGGTAAATGGGATGGCGATATTGATAATTGGCCAAGTACTATTCCTAACCCTATTTGGCAAACTATCGTTGCAGATAAATACAGCTGCCATAATGGTTTACCATTACATAGAGAGTGCTCTTTTCAAAAAGCTCGTGAACATTTAGATAAAGCAGACGTAGTTATTGCCAATCATAGTTTAGTCATGGCAGATATTGATTTAGGTGGTGGTGTTGTTCTATCTGAACCAGAGCAAACTATATATATTTTCGATGAAGCTCATCACTTACCAAATGTTGCACGCGAACATTCTTCTGCTGCGGCAAGTTTAAAAGGCTCAGCAACTTGGTTAGAAGCTCTTAACAAATCAATTAGTAAATTTTGTAATCTTGCCGATCAAAAACGGGTACATCGTTTTCAAAATAATTTACATGAATATGTCCAAGAATTAATTCCATCTTTAAATCAATTAAGTAAACAATTTGACCCAAGTTTATTTAATGATGATGGCATCTATCGTTTTGAACACGGAGAAATACCGGTTTGGTTAGCAGAACAATCAAAAGATCTAAAGGACCTTTCTACGAAAGCAAATCAAGCATTAGCAAAAATAAGCGATCTGATTTCTGAACGGATGAAAGATGGTGAACTGGCTCCGAGAATGGCAGAGCCAGCGCTTGCTGAAATGGGTTTTTATCTGCAAAGACTCGAAAATTTAGCTCAAGTATGGTTCTTAATGGCAAAACCAAATAGTGATAAAGGCGCACCTTTAGCTCGCTGGTTAGAAAAAAGTAAAGAACGAGATTTAGATGTCATCATCAATGTATCTCCTTTAGAAGTTGGTTGGCAACTGGACCAGAACTTATGGAGCCGAGCTGCTGGTGCTGTCCTTGTCTCTGCCACAATGCGAGCATTAAACTCTTATTCTTTCTTTTGTAAGCAAGCCGGAATATCAGAGAAACCAGAAGATGGGATACGATTCTTGTCTTTAGCTTCGCCATTCAATTACCAAGAAAATGCACAATTGGTTGTACCTAAACTCCCAATGGAACCATCCGCTGCGGGATTTACCGATCTATTAATAGAAGAGCTTCCTTTCTATTTAGCCGATCAAAAGTCAAGTTTGGTTCTATTTTCTTCATACTGGCAAATGAATAAAGTAGCGGAGGCACTTGAAGCCCTAGTAAAAAAACAAGGTTGGAGCCTTTTAATTCAGGGAAAAGAGTCACGACAAGAGATCCTAAAGAAACATAAAGCATTATGTGAAGTAAATAAGATCAGTATTTTATTTGGTACGGGAAGCTTTTCTGAAGGCTTAGATTTACCCGGGAATTTACTTACAAACCTAATTATTACAAAGATTCCGTTTGGTGTTCCCACCTCGCCAGTAGAAGAAGCGCATTCTGAATATATCGAAAGTCGTGGTGGCAATCCATTTATGCAGATCAGTGTTCCAGAAGCGAGTAAAAAATTAATTCAATCTGTCGGCCGGTTGCTGCGTAAAGAGGATGATTCTGGTAGAGTTGTGCTCCTTGATCGTCGCATTATAACCAAACGTTACGGTAAAGCGCTTTTAGATGCTTTGCCTCCCTTTAAAAGGGTAATCGAGTAAATATTTATTGCAATTAAACATCGTATATTGCGATTCTAATTCTGCCTACAACTAATAAGAGCTTATATGGAATTTCTTGAACCCTCGACCCTCATTATTTTAGGGTTAGTTGCTTTTGTCGCTGGATTTATTGACGCAGTTGCTGGTGGTGGTGGTATGCTGACGGTTCCAGCATTACTCTCTATTGGCTTACCCCCACACATTGCATTAGGCACAAATAAATTAGCGGCTACTTTTGCATCATCGACAGCGGCAATCACCTATTTCAAAAAGAAGCTATTTGACCCTCAGTTTTGGAAAGCCTCATTTATAGCCACTTTACTTGGTGCAACTTGCGGAACCTTATTAGTCAATTATATTTCAACGGAATGGTTAGAAAAAGGCCTACCTCTTATTATTCTAGGTGCCGCTATTTATACGATTTGGCCGAATCGTTTAATCTCTGAGCAGAATCAATTACCAGAAAAAACACCTAAGTTTAAAAAACAACAAATCATCCAAGGGTTGTCTTTAGGTTTTTATGATGGTGTTGCCGGCCCTGGCACTGGTGCATTTTGGACGGTAAGTAGTATGGCACTTTATCGTCTTAATATCTTACTGGCTTCTGGTCTCGCTAAAGCCATGAATTTTACAAGTAATATCACCTCGCTTGTCACCTTCGCTATCCTTGGCCAGATAAACTGGGCGCTTGGTTTAACGATGGGGATTTGCCTGATGGTTGGTGCCTTCTTAGGTGCTCATTCTGCTATTCGTTTTGGTTCAAAATTCATTCGCCCTGTTTTTGTTACTGTTGTTTGTATTCTCGCGGCTAAACTCGCTTTTGATGCTTGGTTTTAAATCGAACTCTTCTTGAATACTAAGGAATAAATGATGGCTAACTATAAAACCATTGAAATCATGTTAGAACAATTGGCAAAAACAAGCGCAGAAATTGATCGTCGCCGTGGAGAGCAACGCTTACCCCTCTTTGATGAGCGTCTATTTGGTTGCCGAAGCCGCTATTTAATACCCTGTATTAATGAAACAAAAGCGACACTTCAGTCAATTCAGCGCGAAGAAAAAGCAAATATGTTAACGCCTCAAAGAGCCGAGTATTTAACCCAGATGCTCCTTGCACAAATAGAAGCAATTCAACGGGAGATTGCAACACAACGTATACGTTCACATGAAGTACGGCCAAAAGGCAGTAATAAAAAGCCGATTAGCGATATGTACCAAGATCTTGCGCAGCACCAAGAATGGTCTCGTCGCCTTATCCAAATGGTTCAAGAGCAAGAACAAAATGTAAATAAATGCCATTCCTTCTCACAGCAACAAGAATTACAAAAAGTTCTTCTTACTACAGAAAAGCGATTACAGCGTTGTAAAACCGCGATGATTCGTTTAGAGCAACAAATTACCTACAGAGAACAAAATGACCAATCTTAAGGCTAATAAAAAAAATACGATTGAAACGTTAATTTCAGAATCTCACGATATAAAATCACCAAGTCCATTAGATAACGCTCCTGATGAAATAAAGCTTGCCGTAGATTTAATTTATCTTCTAGAAAATAATAATGTTAATAAAGAAATTGCAATAAAAGCGTTAGACATTGTATTAAACGATCTTAGAAAAAAGTGAACCAGGTGTCTCAAAGTAGAGATTGAGTTATTGAGTTCACTCGATAATAAATAGATCTGGTTTATTAAATTACATAAAAACTTAGATCTATTTCCCAATTAATTTTTATCATGAATTATTCTACTTCCCTATTTAAAGTCCTATCTTTACTATCTCCCCCATAAATAAAAATACAACTATAAAATAAAACCATTATTACTAATTAATTTTAAATATTAACTTTCTTACAATGTTACTTTGCTAGGGTAATTATGTGTACGTATAAAACAATTCTTTCTGACTTATCAGGAGAGAATCACTTTGGCATAGATTTAAGTTATGAAACTGAATTTGAATCTATTGAAAAAGAAGTCGTAAAATCAACCGACATTTTTGCAACGACTAAAACTGACTGGTCAGAAGTTAGATCTAACTCTTTGAATTTACTTCAATATAAAAGTAAAGACTATCGTTTACTTCATTGGTTGCTATTATCAATAAAAAAAGAAAATGACCATAATACGTTCATTATTATTCTTCCAATAATTAATCAATTTTTCATTAAATATAGCACGACTATTTATCCATTAAGAGAGAAACAGCTTTACTCAACGATTAATAAAATAATAGTAATCATTGATGATATAGTCAAAAGTATAATTGATAATTCAATAGATACTAATGCATCAAATAATTTAATCGCATTATTATCAATATTAGATACAACGATTGATGAATCATTTAATGCCAATACCGATAATTTATACTTAACAATTAATAAACTAAGTATACATATAAAAAGAATATCATCAGAAAAAAAAGAAGGGAGTACTTCCTCATCTCCTTTAATTAATAATGAGGCTATCAAATCAATCGCATCCGTTTCTTTTTCTATCGATCCCATTACCAATGATCGCGATGCAAATAAAGCATTTCGACATTTGCAGGATATTGCCCGTAACTTATCAAAATTTTGGCTTACTCAACGAATTAACAACGAAAAAGCCTATCAACTAAACCGTACATTAACATGGCTACACATCATCCAACTCCCTGCGAGTAACGATGAAAAGATAACCATGTTAAAACCGATCCCACAAACACGACTTCAATATTTCATCAAATTGAAGAATGAATCTGATCACGAAACATTATTACTTGAAATAGAAGAAAGCTTGTCAAAGTCGCCTTTTTGGATAGATGGGCATCTTATCGCTTGGGAAAGCTTAATCGCATTAAACCACCCAGAAGCAGCTCAAATCATTCTCGATCAAATGGCATTATTAATTAAAAAGATCCCTGAAATTATCACATTAAAATTTGATGATGGAACTGAATTTGCGAGTAATAGTGCAAAAAATTGGATCGCAGAACATTGCACCTCAGCAGCACCATCTCAAATAGCAGCAAATACTTACAATGAAATAAGTGATGGCACAGATTGGGAAGACGCTTTACAAGCTGCACAATCGGTTCTCACTACCGACAATTTATCAGACGCAATTCTTCCTTTAATTACTGGACACAACCAATGCCGTTCAGACAGAGAAGTTTTCTTTTGGAAGTTTTCACAAGCCAAATTGTTATATCAAGCTCATAAATTTGACTTAGTTTGTGCCTTAACAAGTTGGTTAGATTCTCGCTACTCTCACTCAATCTTAATTCATTGGGATCCAGTACTAGAAGAACGATTATTAGAATTATGGCTTTCATCTCAAAACAAGCTACCCAATAAAGAACAAGACACTCATTTAATGAATACATTACGAGAAAGACTCTGTTGCTTAAATCCAATGCGAGTTCTTAATTTTTAAACTTAGGAGACATCATGTCAAAAGACGGATCTGTAGCGCCAAAAGAGCGCATAAATGTGACATTTAAACCATCGTCAGGTGATGCGGCGGAGGCACTTGAACTTCCTTTAAAAATGATGGTACTAGGTGATTTTACACTGCAGCAAGATGATCGAAAATTGGAAGATCGTAAGCCTCTCAACATTGATAAAAGTAACTTCAATGATGTGATAGAAAAACAAGATTTAAATATTGAATTTGGTGTAAAAAATCGCCTTCAAGATGATGAAAATGAAGAGATCCCAGTAAACCTTTCATTCAAGAACATGACTGATTTTGACCCTAGCAGTATCGTAGAGCAAGTCCCTGAGCTAAAGGGATTAATGGATTTACGCGAGGCACTTGTTTCCCTAAAAGGTCCATTAGGTAATGTTCCTGCATTTAGAAAAGCAATTGAAGATGCATTAGTCAATGACGAAGCTCGTGAAAAGCTATTAAGTGAATTAGGTTTAGTGACGGAAAAGGAATAACCAATGTCTGAAACAAGCACAGCCCAAGAAATACAAAAAGAAACAACGATAGGTCTCCTTGATCAAATCGTTGCTCAAACTAATTTAACACCAGAGGATGAAACCTATGGTATTGCTAAACGTGGCGTCAGCGCATTTATTCAAGAGCTATTGAAACCTCATAATCAATCTGAGCCGGTTAAAAAAGCATTAATCGACAAAATGATCACAGAAATTGATCAGCGCTTGAGTACTCAAGTTGATGAAATATTACATCACTCTTCATTTCAGCAGCTTGAGTCTGCTTGGAGAGGACTCAAGTTATTAGTAGATCGCACCGATTTTCGAGAGAACACAAAAATTGAAATCATCAACATCTCTAAAAAGGATCTACTCGAAGATTTTGAAGATGCTTCTGACATCACTCAATCCGGTTTATACAAACATGTCTATACGAATGAATTTGGTACATTTGGTGGTCAACCTGTCGGTGCTATTATTGGTAATTATGATTTTGGCCCTTCTGCACCCGATATTAAAAATCTACAAAATGTGGCGGCTGTAGCCGCAATGGCTCATGCCCCTTTTATTTCAGCGGCGGGTCCTAAATTTTTTGGATTAGATTCTTTTGAAGGGTTGCCTGATCTCAAAGATCTTAATGATCATTTCGAAAGCCCACAATATGCAAAATGGCAGAGTTTTAGAGATCAAGAAGACGCCCGTTACGTTGGGTTAACCTTACCACGCTTTTTACTTCGTCAACCTTATGACCCTGAAGAAAACCCAGTAAAAACATTTAACTACCATGAGAATGTATCTGCAACTCATGAAGATTACCTATGGGGTAATACCGCGTTTACTATGGCCTCTCGAGTCACTGAAAGCTTTGCTAATTTCCGTTGGTGTCCAAATATTATCGGCCCTCAATCTGGTGGTACTGTTGAAGACCTTCCATTGCATCATTTTGAAAGCATGGGAGATATCGAAACAAAAATACCCACTGAAGTTTTAGTGTCTGATCGCCGTGAATTCGAACTAGCAGAAGAAGGATTTATCGCCTTAACCATGCGTAAAGGTTCAGATAATGCGGCTTTTTTCTCTGCTAATTCGGTTCAAAAAGCCAAATTATTTGGTAATTCTGAAGAAGGAAAAAGTGCAGAACTAAATTACAGGTTGGGAACTCAACTCCCTTACTTATTTATTATTAGCCGCTTAGCACATTACATAAAAGTACTACAACGAGAACAAATTGGCAGCTGGAAAGAGCGTACCGATCTTGAAAGAGAATTGAATACGTGGATAAGACAATACATTGCTGATCAAGAAAATCCACCAGCAGAAGTGAGAAGCCGTCGTCCATTACGCGCCGCAAGCATTGAAGTTATCGATGTTGAAGGAAGCCCTGGTTGGTACAAAGTAAATTTATCCGTTCGCCCTCATTTTAAATATATGGGTTCTGATTTTACTTTGTCACTCGTTGGTAAGTTAGATCAAGAATAACAAAATCGTGCCTTGTGCTTATTAATGACAATAAACACAAGGCAATAGTGGCGTGGCATCATTCATTTAAGGAAGAAAGGAAAAGTAATGCTTAAACAACGATTATTTGAACGTTTATTGGCCGGGAATGTATCGATGAATACGTCGGTATCAGTAATGATATTAACGGAGTCCATTAAAAATCACGTCACTCAATTACTCTCAACAAGGCAAGGTGACGCAAAAATTCGTCCCGATTTAGGTTTACCAGATTTGAATATCTCACACATGACGCCTCATGATGCGATTCTGCACATTAAAAGAGAGGTAGAACGTGTCATCTCACAGTACGAAACTCGAATCATCAATACCAAAGTTAATTATTTAGGTAATATAAACAGCCCTATTCATCTTTATTTTGAAATCAATGGTGATATTTTATTAAATAACCAACTAACGCCTATTTCTTTTAATACTTACGCTCAAAAAGTTAACACTAAGCCTTATAACTATGAAATTCAAGGCCTGGCATGAGTTTTAATACCTATTATCAAACAGAATTAGCGGCATTGAGAGAGCTTGGAAAATCATTTTCAGAAGAAAATCCCGCCTTAGCCCCTTTTCTTGGACAAGAAGGGTTAGATCCTGATATTGAACGCTTATTTGAAGGTTTCGCTTTCTTAGTCGGTCGATTACATCAACGTCTTGATAATCAATTACCTGAGTTAACACATTCATTAATGCGATTACTTTGGCCTAACTATGTTCAAGCAATTCCCGCAATGAGTACATTGCAATTTACACCGAATGCAGAAGCGACTCAATGCTCAACTATCCCCCGAGGGACTAAAGTGAAAAGTCAGTTAATTGATGGGGTTCATTGTCAGTTCAAAACCTGCTATGACGTTGAGTTGTATCCAATTAGTTTACATTCATCTTCCTTTACCGCGAATGGAAATGGCGGGATCTATCAACTACGATTAGAATTACCGACAGGCGTTGAATTACATTCTTTAAATATGAATAAATTAAAAATTCATTTTAATGGGGATAAAGCCAGTAGTCTTTCATTAATCATGGCACTTTGCTCATCCACTACTCAAGCCGAATTTTGTGCATTAAATAGCGATAATGAGTTAATTAATCGGTCTACCTTTCCAACCAAGAGTATCAAATCCGTTGGTTTTTCATCGCAAGAAGCATTATACGATTATCCATTAAACACATTTGAAGGATACCGTCATATTCAAGAATTCTTTTGCTATCCAGAAAAATATTACTACATTGACTTAACTGAACTTCCTGTATGGCCAGCTCAGTTTAGTCAAGGATGTAAGTTCATCGATATCAAATTTACCTTAGCTCACATTACTCAACAGCCTTTTTATGCTACTCGAATACAACCGGCTCTTTTTTGCACACCCATTGTCAATTTATTCACAACGGATACTCAACCGATTTTATTAAGTCATAGAAAAGATCAATATAAAGTAACCCCATCCTCTTTAAGTGACAGCAGCAGTACTATTTTATCCGTTGAAGAAGTGCATGGATGGACCCCAGGACAAAAAGGTCGCATTAATTTCTATCATTTTGAATCTTTTGAACATAACGATACAAATAAACACGCCAACTATTACAGCATCAAACAAGAAAAAAACATTGTCAATGGTCACTTTGATACATACTTATCTTTTCGTTCATTAAATACATTTTCAAATAACATTACGGTATCGATTAGCGTTACCGCATGCAATGGACAACTTGCACAACGCTTATCCGTCGGCAGTATTACTCATGCAACGGAACAGACAACAGGATCCGCTACCTTTTCAAATATTCGCGCAGTCACGCCTTGTTATACTCCGCCGATTGAAAAGGATGGGCTCTGGTCTTTGATCTCCAATATGTCTCTCAATTACCTCTCATTAACAAAGCCAGAAGCATTTAAACGCATTTTACTTGCCTATGATTTTGCAGGACAACAGGACGACTCTAGAAGAAAAAAACATCGTCGATTAATTGATGGTATCAAACACATCACAACAAAACCTTCCGATATGCTTTATGAAGGTGCGCCTGTTCGAGCAATGAATACCCAATTATCACTTAACAGTAAGCACTTTTTATGCGAAGGCGAACTCTATTTGTTTTCATCCGTAATTAATGAATTTTTATCGCTATACACCAGCATGAACTCATTCAATCAACTCAATGTGACAAGTACTTATGGAGGCGACTATTCATGGCAACCACGAATGGGACAGCAACCTCTAATTTAAGTCCAATATCAAAAAATAAAGCGATTGATATAAAGATAGAATACATTGGACAACTGTCACTAATGAAAGCCTTAGATCACGTTTGTCATCAACTTATTCAATACCATCCTTGGTCTTATGATGAAGCCTATGATCGTATTCAATTCATCGCAAATCCATCACAAGGCTTTGCACCAAGAGAGATACAAACCGTGACCGTTCTCATGCAGGACGATGGTCTACCAAAAGTACTCTTAACGCTTAATATGCTATCGCTGATTGGGGCTTCATCACCTCTGCCTCATTATTATAATGATTATTTACAACAAGATGAAAACAACATCATCAAACCATTTTTAGATATTTTCCACCACCGCTTACATCGCCTTATCCGTAGTGTCTGGCAAAAATACCGCTACAACGCTGCTTTTCGCAAAGGCGCTAATGATCCTTTTTCTCAGCATATTTTTGCATTATTGGGATTAAAAAGTGAAGAGCTACGCGATGATGATTCAATCAATTGGTCTCGATTATTTCCATACTTAGGGTTACTCAGCCAACGAGTTCGATCGGCAAATACCATTGAAGGCCTACTTCGTTATTACTTTCAACACCCAAATATACACATTGAAGAGTGCATTCTACGCCATTGTAAAATTCCGAATCAGCAGCAATGCACATTAGGAAATACAAACTCCTTACTCGGAGCCGATGTTGTTCTTGGTGACAGCACGCCAGATCGTGCAAACAAATTTAGAATTCATATAACTGAATTAACTTGGGATCATTTTCATTCATTTTTAACCAATAAACCAAACTGGATCACATTAAATCGCTTAGTTCGATTCACTGTAAAAGATCCGCTAGATTTCGATATTCAACTTCATTTAAAAAACGATGAACCCCGTCCATTAACGCTATCAGAAAGTAATGAATGCTGTCTGGGTTGGACAAGTTGGCTCGGCTCAAAACCAAATGAAGGACGCATAACACTTTCAGGGAAGACATTATGATTAACGTAGAATTACCACAATTAATAAAAACATTAGATAAAGAGTCACACCTTGCTCTTGAGCAAGCCGCTCAACTTTGTGTCACTCGCGGTGGTCATGAAGTTCTATGTGAAGATTTTATTTTAGCCGCACTAAATAACCCTCAAAGTTTTTGGAATAAAGCCTGTATTCAATATGAGGTATCAACTGAAAATTTAATCGAGGCATTGCAACATGGTCGTCAAAGTCGATCCTCTGAAAGCAATAACCCTGTTATCTCTACAGCGCTTATTGAATGGCTTCAAGAAAGTTATTTATACTCAATGTTAGAAATGAAACTCTCTGAAATACTCTCAGCTAACTTACTGTTAACCCTACTGGCACACCCTAATAAATATGGCCATACTCCTTATTACCGTGAATTAAGTGTGATTCCTTTAACTGACTTAAAGCAACAAGTCGAAGGCTTAATCAATTCTGTTACTGAAAATAAAACAGTCAACCATGAACATCAAGATGCACTTAGCGCCTATACCACAAATTACACACAATTAGCAAAAGACAACAAGATTGATCCCGTTCTTTGTCGAGACAGTGAAATCCGCCAAATGATTGATATCTTGGCTCGTCGCCGTAAAAATAATCCAATGATTGTTGGTGAGGCGGGTGTTGGAAAAACGGCATTAGTTGAAGGTCTTGCAATAAAAATAGCGCAAGGCGAAGTCCCTGACATTTTAGAAAATGTCTCATTACTTTCCCTTGATCTTGGTTTATTACAAGCAGGTGCAAGCATTAAAGGCGAATTTGAACGTCGTCTAAATTTAGTGATCAAAGCAGTACAACAAAGCCTTACTCCGATTATTTTATTTATTGATGAAGCTCATACGCTTATTGGCGCTGGTGGGCAAGCAGGAAGTAACGATGCTGCCAATTTATTAAAACCCGCCTTAGCACGTGGAGAATTAAGAACAATTGGCGCGACAACATGGTCTGAATACAAAAAATACATCGAAAAGGATCCGGCTTTAGCTCGTCGCTTCCAACCGATAAAAGTCGACGAACCGACCGTTTCTCAAGCCATTACGATTCTAAGAGGATTGGCTGATAAATACGAAGAGAGCCATGGTGTCTATGTGAGAGATGATGCCATTGTTGCCGCCGCTGAATTATCAGCGCGTTATATTACCGGTCGACAATTACCAGACAAAGCCATTGATCTACTCGATACCGCGTGTGCACGTGTAAAAATAAACCTTAAAGCCAAACCTCAGCCTTTAGAAGCGTTATTTCATATTATCGCGATTACTCAACGAGAATTAAATTGTGTACTTAGAGATAAGCAGGCAGGTATTCATATTGATGAAAAGCACATATATGATCTTGAGAATAAACTGCAAGAAACACAGAGCAAAGCACAACACCTTGAGCACGATTGGCTTAATCAAAAAGAATTAGCTGAAGCACTATTAACGTCTCGTATTAATGTCGCTCAATGTGATGACAGCCAAGAATGTGAACAACTTCTGAATGTCCAAAAAGAGACCTATCATGCACTGATGAAAGCTCAATCAAACCAAGTCTTAGTTAATTATGAAACCTGCCCATCACTTGTTGCTGAGGTCATTTCTCACTGGACCGGAATACCAATGAGTACCTTACTACGTGGACAAGCTTCTCAAGTATTAACGCTTCATACTCAATTAAAACAACAGATAAAAGGCCAAGATCAAGCCATTATTGCCTTACAGAAAGCAATTCAAGCCACGGCAGCAGGACTTAATAATCCCAATGCACCCACAGGCGTTTTCTTATTTGTAGGTCCAAGCGGCGTAGGGAAAACACAAACAGCACTAGCGATTGCTGATTTGATGTATGGCGGAGAACAATTTCTTACCACGATAAATATGTCCGAATTTCAAGAAAAACACACCGTTTCTCGATTGATCGGCTCACCTCCAGGCTACGTCGGCTATGGTGAAGGTGGTGTTCTAACCGAAGCCGTACGCCAACGCCCTTATTCTGTCATACTGTTAGATGAAGTTGAAAAAGCCGATTCTGAAGTCATGAACTTGTTCTATCAAGTCTTTGATAAAGGGGTAGTAAATGATGGTGAAGGTCGAGAAATAAATTTTAAACAAACCTTAATTATCATGACCTCAAACCTTGCCTCTGAACACATCGAGTCATTATGCAATCAAGACGAGTTACCTTCAGTAGAATCACTCACTAAAGCCATTCGTCCAATTCTGAATCAATATTTTAAGCCCGCGTTAGTCGCTCGTATGAATATCGTTCCTTTTTACCCACTGGATTTAGAGAGTATGGAAGCGCTTGTTGATATTCGTATGCAACAATTAAGTCAACAATTACAAAAGCAGCGTATAACCCTCTACTACGATGCTCATATTATTAGCCATATAGCCAAAAGCTGCACGCTAACAGAAACCGGGGCTCGTAATATTGATGCCATTATTAATGGTCAGCTTAAACCTGCATTTTCATCTCAAATACTATTGGCTCTTGCTCAAAAAGAACCTTTAAAAGCAATCTCAGTGAATATTGATGAGGATGGGCAAGTATATTGTCAATTTGAACAGCACGGTACAGGTGAGGAAGACGTATGCCTGCCAAATTGATGAATATACACCCGGTTAAAGACGATAATCTAATGAAGGTAACTCAATGTTGGCTTCAAGGGATCATTAAGCACAGTAAAGCGACCAAAGTGATTTGCTTTCTTTCTCAAACCTCTGGAATGGAATTAATAAAAATAGCGGAAGGATGCAGTAATGGCATTCAAACTTGTTTTTCAGAGCCAGTATCAAGAGGTCGAGATCAGAAAAAAAAGACAATAAGTACCGAATATAATCAATTTAATACACTGACCTTATGCATGAGTGAAGGACGCAATTTTAACCTTCACTTTAGTCAATGTAGCGATGAAATCAAAAACATTATCTTTACCCCATCAGAGCATTATGAATTAACGGATGGAGAAGTAGAGTTTATGCCATTAATTAATTCTAAAAAATGTGTTTCTGGCGTACTCGTTTTCTATTTCTCAGATTTTATTACGTACAAACAAAGCGATCGACAAACAATACAAACATTAAATTCTCTCGCAATCGATCGTGTCGCGTTAACGAGTAAACACCAACAAGAATTATTAAAAACAAGAATAGACAGTCCCTCACACGCACAGTGCATTCCTGCTAATTTTAATATTATTGGAAACAGTAATGCGATGCGTGAAGTTCGACTCAATATATCTAAAGCACTCCATATTAACCGTAACATACTCGTCACTGGGGACACTGGCAGTGGTAAAGAATTAATAGCGAAAGCCATTCACCAATTTGGCAATCGTCGTAATGAACCTTATGTGGTACAGAACTGTGCCTCTATTCCTGAACATTTGTTAGAAAGTGAATTGTTTGGTTATGAAAAAGGGGCGTTTACTGGCGCTGACCGTAATTATATAGGCCTAATACGTTCGGCAGATAAAGGCATTCTATTTCTTGACGAAATAGGCGACATGCCCAGTTCATTGCAAGCCAAATTATTACGCGTTTTAGAAGAAAAAAAAGTTCGCCCTTTAGGATCAACAACAATTTATGACATTGATGTCAAAGTCATCGCAGCAACACACCAAGCATTAATGAAAAAAATTGAACACGGTGAATTTCGACAAGACCTTTATTTTAGGTTAGCTCAATTCCCCATCGTATTGCCGCAACTCAAAGAAAGAACAGGCGATATATCATTGCTCGCTCACTTCTTTGTTGCGCAATATGCCATAGAACAAAATCAACCAACACCAGAACTCAGTGATGGTTTTCTTGATTCATTACAAACGTATCCATTTCCTGGAAACGTTAGGGAGTTAAAGAATATTATAGAACGTTGCTGTATAGAAGATCCCCACGCGCGACGACTAAATAAATCCATTCTTTTACGTGTTCTGAATGAATTCACCGTAATATCACCCATCGTACATTCATCAAATGACTCACTATTAACAGGCAGTCTATCCACTCAAATAGAACAATTTGAGAAAACGGTGCTCGTTCAATATTTAGAGAAACATCAGGGTCATCTACAAACCATTGCGAACCGATTAGAGCTATCAAAAGGCTCTTTAGATTATCGTCTACGCAAATTTAATTTATCTGCCAAGGAATGGAGATTCTAAGCATGTTATTACGTTTATCATTATTCACCACGATTTTAATGCTTAGTGCATGCAGTAACTATGATGATTACCGACCTGTTGGCAATCCGGCACCACAAGAACAAACAACTCTCGTTTCAGAGGAGAAATAAAATGGAACTCGCCTTTGATATTATTCAATCACAAGATTTACCTATCGATACCCTACCTACTTTTACCTTTAAAAAGGCAGGAGGCACCATTGGCCGTAGTCCCAATTCAGATTGGTATATCGCAGACAATAAACGCCAACTGTCGAATGTTCACGTATCCATAAGTTATGAAAATGATCAATTTTTCATTTCAGACAGCAGCACAAACGGAACTTATCTTGATGGGCAAGAGGCTTCACTAAACAACGGGGAATTGCACCCTGTTTCTCATGGTGATATTTACGAATTAGGTTTAATAAAAATTCGAGCTCGCTTGCTACAAGACCCAGAAAATTATATTTCACCAAGCCAAAACACGCTTGATTCTTCCTCAAATGATGAGCAATCTGTCTTTAATATGATCCCTGACGACAGTTTTTTAAGCAATGCGCCTATCGAAGAATTACTTAACACCGATGAAGACATTATTTTAAAACAAATCGAAGATGCGGTACCCGCTCAATCTCAAATGGACGATACCTTACTTAAAGAACAATTCATTTCTCCCGTTTTATATGATGACTTTGATGAAGAAAATGATGCGGCCTCTTATACCGGAGAAGAACAGATAATAGAAGACCCCATTTTTTCTACTCAAACTAGATCTACGGATAACCCAATACCAGAATCTAAAGAAAAAACGATAGAAAAAGAGAATACTGCCGAACAATCTCAAGCCTATTTAGCCGCGTTATCAAAAGGCCTAGGGATTGAATTAACCAATCTAGAAGATCCAGAGCAAACATTATTTGATGTTGGTAGCGCATTAAGAAGTTCGATCAATGGCATTCAACAGCTTTTACGAACCCGAACTGAAATTAAAAATAAACTCACCGCGAATGCCACCACCATTCAGGCTCAGGGAAATAACCCAATTAAGTTCAGCCATGATGTCAATGATGCCCTTAATGTCATTATTCACCATAAACCCGGCTATTTACAGGGGATTGAAGCCATAAACCAAAGCTGTAAAGACATACAAGCCAACCAACTCGCCATTCATGATGCTTGCCAACATACCTTGGATGCACTCATAGAAAAGCTATCACCACAGACATTAACATATCGGTTTGTACAGGATGGTATTCAAACAAAATTCACAAAACCAGACGCATTGTACTGGCAAGCCTATAAGAAACTGCATGAGCAAATAAGTCATGATTCTGATTGGAGAAATGCCTTACTAGAGCAAGACTTTGCGAAACAATACGAATCTCAACTGCAAATGTTATCTGCCGCTTTACGCGTGTAAAACACAACTAATGATAATTAAAGGAATACATTCATGAAATCGTTGTTCGCTTTATTGACGATATTAATGTTCAGTGGCTGTAGCAATACCCCTGAACCAACCTACGTTGCATTAACCCTTAATGCTTCGGCAAATCTTAACCCTGATCATGTTGATCGTCCATCACCACTCGTTATCAGGATCATTGAACTGTCATCAATCACAAGTCTTGAGAATGCCGAATTCTTTGATTTATACAACAATGCAAAAGCCAATTTAGGTCCTGATTTTATTGCAGAAGAAGAAATAATCTTACGTCCCGGCGATAAAAAGATCATCAAACTAAAATTAAGTGAAAAAGGACAATACCTTGCTGTTATTGGCGCTTATCAAAATATTGAAAGTGCCGATTGGCGTTATATTTATACCGTTGAACCAGAAGAAGCTCAGAAAATAGAATTGATAGCGACGGATACCTCTATTGTAAAGCTGGAGCGCGTAAAGAAAAAAAACACAACCCCAGCTAATAACTCCCACATTTAGAGGACATCGCTATGCAAAAAGTAATATGGAATGAAGGCATGCTATTACGCCCTCAACATTTCCAGCAAAATGATCGTTATTATAATCATCAATTACAAACGAGAACCCAACAGCAACACCGCTTCAATTGGGGATTTCATTCTTTAAGTTTTGATAATCACCACCTATCTGTGGGAAAAATCGTGATAAATCAAGCCAGTGGTATTTTACCTGATGGTTCATTATTTGATATCCAGCACCAAGCAACGCCGATTATTTGGGAATCTGACGAACCAAAAACAAACCTCACATTATATTTGGCTTTATCTTTATCCACCGTGAATAGTCCGGAAGCTCGTAGTGACAAAGAAACAGGCATTAACACTCGCTATCTTTCTTATGATCTCACTATTGCAGATAACAACGCTCAAATACAAAACTTACAAACAATCTCTTGTGGTGAATTAGATTTTCATATCATTACAGAAGAAGAACTAGATAATCACTGGGTAAAATTGAAACTCTGTGAAATAAAACAAGTCACTCCTGAAGGCGCAATACAGTTAAACCAAAACTTTGAAGCGAGTTTCATTAATGGTCAGCACTCTTCCTTGGTTCATCGCTCTTTGCGAGAAGTATTAACGTTAGTCACTCATAAAGCTGACATTCTTGCAGAACGAATTACTCAATCAGGCCATGCGACATCAGAGATCGGGGATTTTTTATTACTTCAATTACTGAATAAATACGAACCTCAATTGCACTACTTAAACCAATGCAATCAATATCATCCAGAAGAGTTGTACTTATTACTTTCCACATTACAAGGCGAATTAGCAACCTATGATTCAGCTCAACGTCGTGCAGAGTTAAGTCTTGCTTATAACCATAAAGAACAAGGGGATTCCTTCGAGCGCCTTCTTTTCCGACTTCGTAAACAATTAAACCAATCACTCAAACAAAATGCCTTTGAGATCCCACTTCAAAAACGTAATCACGGCGTTCTCATTGCTCCGATTTCAGATACGAGCTTGTTACAAGAAGCCTCCTTTATTCTTGCCGCCCGTTCTCATACGGATGCAGAAACGTTACGTAAGCAGCTTCCTCCACAGTTAAAAGTAGGCCCTGTTGAGAAAATTCGAAACTTAGTCAACTTACAATTACCAGGAATAACTTGCCGATCGTTATCGGTCGCACCACGACAAGTCCCTTTCCATGGCGATTATTGTTATTTTACTCTTGATTTGAATGCGAATGACCGATCTCAATTAACTCAATCAGGAGGTTTTGCGTTCCATATCGCTGGAGATTTTCCAGAACTGTCCCTCTTTTTTTGGGCTATAAGGAATAAATAATATGAGCAGCATGGATGACCGCACGGTACTTATTACCCAAGATCCAAATCAAGTTAGCCCTACGTTAACTCAGAGCCCCAATGCCCCAAAGTTTGATCAATTACAAAATCGAATGGTGTATGCCGCTCGTATCAAACCTGAAGAGTACAACTTTGCTGGCAACAATCCACTGATTAGCGCCGCATCGTCTTTGCTTTGTATTACGTGTGATTTAAAGAAAGAAACGTATCAAGATATAGATCTACTCAAGCCTAAATTAGTCGAAGAAATTAAATCATTTGAATTCCAAGCCTTAAATTCAGGCGTTGAGAATAACTACGTCGCACTATCCCGCTATTTACTGTGCTCTTTTATTGATGAAGTGGTTGTTACTACACCTTGGGGAGCCGAAAGCCACTGGGCATCACAAAGTATGCTTAGTAGCTTTCACAATGAAACCTATGGCGGTGAGAAGTTTTTTCTGTTGCTTGAAAAGCTAAGTCGAAATCCAGCTAAGTATTTAGAATTATTAGAGTTAATGTATTTATGCTTAAGCTTAGGTTTTGAAGGTAAATACCGCGTTTTATCCCGAGGTTTAATTGAATTAGACGCCATTCGAGATTCTTTATACCGCCAAATTCGATCGTTACGTGGTGATGAGAAATCAAGTCTTTCGCCAAATTGGGAGCCTAAACAAGTGCAACGACATAAGCTGACAAGACAAACATCATGGGTAGGCATTGTCTGCGTAGTTCTGTTTTCTTTATGTGCTATCTATGGTGGTTTTTACTATGTATTAGACCAGCAATCAGCTCACGTTATTCAAGCATTTGAACACATTGAATTATAGGATTGTCAGGGATGAAATCATTTTTTAACGCTTTATTAAATACGCTCAAGCAAACATGGTGTTGGTCTTTATTTATCGCCTTATTTATTGCCCTTCTTTTTTGTTTGTTTGGCCATTACATCGCGATAGCATCGACGCCATTAATTGAGTCGACGACAGGAAAAATATTAACGGTTATCGTCTGTCTTATTTTATGGGGTACCTATAACCTCTCTCTTTGGTGGTTAGCAAAACGAGAAGCACAAAAAGAAGAAAATAAAGACGCATACCAAGCAGCTCAAACAGAGTTGGCTTATGTACATGAGCATTCAAACATACTAAAAGAAAAACTTGATACGGCTATTGCCACAATTAAACGGGCTGGATTGTATGGGAAATTAAATAACAACATTAAATACCAACTGCCTTGGTACATGATTATTGGCCCTCAAAATAGCGGAAAAACGACTTTACTAGAATGCTCAGGGCTCGATTTTCCCCTAAATCAAACCGATGGGCATTACACAAGAGACATCCAAAATAGCCAACATTGCGAATGGTACTTTGGTAATCATGCCGTATTATTAGATGCTGCAGGACGCTTTTTTGATCAACATGAACACGAATTGACGAGCCCTATTTGGATTCGTTTTCTAAAAGCATTGCAAAATAAACGCCGTCGTCGCCCTCTTAACGGCGTAATTTTAACCATTGATGTCAGTGCATTACAGTCACCTGATGAGAGTAGCATTGAACTTCAAGCTCGTTATGTACGCGAACGCCTACAAGAGTTAAGACACGAGTTAAGCTCTGATATGCCTATTTATTTTCTGTTAACAAAAATGGATAAGGTCGAAGGATTTGAACCTTTTTTCTCCTCTCTTTCTCGAGAAGAAATGGACCAAGTTTTTGGAATTACATTCAACGAAGGCGAAGGGCAGAAAGCCGATAAAATAAAACATGAGTTTGAAAAGCTAATTTTACGAATAGATTCTCAAGTAATGTCTAAATTACATGATGAGAGAGACGTAATGAAACGCGCAGAATTGTTGCAGTTTCCCCGCCAATTAAGCTTTTTAGCCGAACGTTTAGCTCTATTCTCTGAGCTGGCATTTACCAAAACACGCTATCACCAAGCCGCTCATTTACGTGGTTTGTATCTCACCTCTGTGCCTGAGCCAAGCCATCAACATACAGAATCGACAACATCAAGTATTGGACAAAACTTAGGGATAAGTTCTCGAGTATTACCGACCTATCAACACCAACGAGGCTTCTTTATTCGTAAACTATTAGATGATGTTATTTTCCCTAACAGTGAATTAGCGACTCTTGATGACAATTATGAAAAGAGAATTAAAATAAAGAATGCCTCTATCTATGCATTTTCATTTTCAGTTGTCATCGGGTTAGGCGCACTATGGGCAACGAGCTTTTTAAGTAACCATACTAAACAGCAGCAGTTACTCACATTTGCTGACGATTATAACCAATCGATTGTTCATCTTTCTCCTCTTGCCACCTCTATTGAACTATTACCTACATTAGATACCTTATTATTGGCAACAAAAGTGTATCAATCAGATGAATCTTCATTTACTGAAGGATTCACCGGATTACAACAGGACAAAAAATTAAAAGAAGCGGCAGAAAAAGCTTACCATAATCAACTTAACCATTTATTACTTCCAAAAATAACCAGTGAGTTAGAATACCAAGTAACGAATAATCAAGAAAATCGAGAATTTTTAACCCCTTCACTTCGCGCTTATCTCATGCTTAATTTACATGATCACCTTGATAGAAAATACCTTGAAGAATGGATGAGCTTACATTGGTCATATTTATACAGTGGCTCAGCAACCGAACAACAATCGTTGCAAACTCATTTATCTAATTTACTTAATATTGGTTTTGAACCTGTTGAATTAAATAATAATCTCATTGCGAAATCACGAAAATTTCTGCGTGAAGCTGACACGTCAGAGTTGGTTTACCAACAGCTGAAACAAGACGCCAAAGAGATGAAACTGCGTGACATCAAAATCAGTGACCATCTAGGACCAAATCAAAATCTATTTAATCACACCAATATTATTATTCCAGGGCTGTTTACTCAAAAAGGGTACCAAACCGTTTTCTTAAGCAAAGGATTAGACCAAGTAAAACAACTCATTGATGAGAATTGGGTCATCGGACTATCAAGCGATTTAAGTACTAATGAAATACGTAATTTATATTCAGAAGTTGAAGACCTTTATTTTCATGATTACATCCGCTACTGGAAAGATGCGGTCGATCAATTGCAAATAAAACCCTCACGTAATATCGATGAAGCGATCCTGCAGATATCAAACATCACAGGCTCAAGCCAACCTATATTAAAATTACTCAATTTAATACGTGAGAACACAACGTTTATAGACCAAGCTCAACTGGCTGAAAATACCGCAAAAACGGCGAAGAAATTACCGATAAATCACAAATTAAAAAAAATCGCTTCTCTTGGTCTCCATAGTGTCGAAGAGCGGTCACAAAGCGCACGAAAAGCAGTCAGTAATCAATTTGAATCGCTGAATTTATTATTAACTGATAAAGCACAAGCGACGATCCCATTAGAAGATGCTCTTGTCGTGATAAATGAACTTGGGGGACGTCTTTCTATGGTTAAGTACTCGCCGAACCAAGATTCATCAGCCTTTAAAATTGCACGAGATCGCATGCAAGGAATGCCAAATGAATTAAATGATATTCGAGTCATGGCAGAAACATTGCCGCAACCACTCCAACAATGGTGGAGACAAGTTGCGAATAATACATGGGGGATTTTACTTACCCATTCTAGAAACCACATACAAATGGTCTACCAAGACAAAGTCGTCAATCATTACGACGTCGCACTCGCAGGTCGTTATCCATTTAGAAACAGCAATCAAGACGTTAATATTGCTGACTTTGATGAATTTTTCCAAACTGGGGGGATTTTAGATCATTTCTACGATGTTTATTTAGCTTCATTTGTGCATAAACAAAAAGGGAAGTTTTTAGAGAAGCAACTAAACGGACGCTCTTTAGGCCTCTCTAACTCTTTTTTGAACCAATATTATTTTGGCTTAACCATTCAAAAAATATTCTATGGCTCAAAAGGAAAAGAAGCAAATGTCTCCTTCCGAATTGCCCCATTTGAACTGGATGCGAGTGCTCTGCAATCAACCTTCTATTATGGTAAAAATAAGTTTGCTTATCGTCACGGTCCTATTCAGAAGAAACAGTTCACTTGGCCTATTACAAATCAACGTCAATACGTCAGCTTTGTCTTGCAAGACTTAAGCGGCACAAAAGTAGTTAATCACCAAAACTCTGGTCCTTGGGCTTTCTTCAGAGTATTAGATAAGTTCACTGTAAATAAGTACCGAGGACAAGATGTAATCAAAGTCGATCTTAAAAACCGAGGGATGAACGCAAAGTACCTTATTTATAGTGACCGAACACCGAACCCATTTAATCGTAAAATTCTGACTAATTTCTATCTTCCAAAAAGGATTAATGGATGAGTCAACAATTTCAAATGGCTTATTTCTCTGCAGAAGGAAAAGTAAGGGACAAAAATGAAGATTCTATTTTGTCTCTTACTGAACAAGGGATTTGGGTCGTTGCTGATGGAATGGGTGGCTATGAACACGGTGAGATTGCCAGTGGCATGATCACTGATTCATTTAAAACAGAGCAACTTCATGGGACATTAGATCAGAAAATCACAAAAGCAAAACGAATGCTTTTAAAAGTAAATCATCACCTAAGTCAGGAAAAAACGCTCTCTCGTAGTCGCATCATTGGCAGTACCGTTTGCATGTTAATCGCTCATCATGGGCACATGGCTTGTCTTTGGGCTGGTGACTCAAGGTGCTACTTATTTCGACATAAAAGACTGTATCAAATATCAAAAGATCACACTCAAGAACAGAATGGAAAAGAGGCTCTAACTCAAGCCATTGGAATGGGGAATAACTTGCAAATTGAACACTGTATCATCCCCCTTCAACATCAAGATACGTTCTTACTCACAAGTGATGGGGTACATAAATACCTATCAAATGCCATGATAGAAGCTTGCATGGCATTACCTAGTACGCTTAAGGGATGCTATCACCTAAAAGAGCAAGTGTTACTGACTCCTGCAAATGACAATTTATCTGCAATAATGATTAAGGTGTATCGATGAATATAGATCAGTTTATCAATGGGTATGATTCTATCGACAATACAATAGACTCAACGAAA
>SAMEA5043647__coassemble_203_pt1 | contig 49161 bp, 50 predicted proteins | sample SAMEA5043647__metabat2_low_PE_001 | metagenome-assembled genome bin SAMEA5043647 (sample SAMEA5043647) | Gadus morhua | reverse complement strand
GACAGAGAATGCGCCCTTTGTTGATAAAGTACTCAAAAGATTCTTTTATATCAATGAGATACTGTTCACTTGGCGGGTTGGCTTAAAACTTGAGCTATTTTTCTGTCAGATTTTAAAAACTTTGAAGCACGATCATGGTTCATAAAGTAATCGGTTATTTTATAAAGAAAACAATAAAGGTTTATTTTTAACCGTCGCTAAATTAAGTATCAGGGGCTACTGGTTAGGATTGGTAGCACCGAATAATGAAGCTCAGTTTTCCGAACTCCGGAAAACAATCGGAAAACTAAACGGAGATACCACTATGTCGATTACAGTAAATACGAACGTATCAGCGATGACGGCTCAGCGTTACTTGAACAATGCAACAGATGGCGTAAATAAATCAATGGAACGCTTATCTTCTGGCTATAAAATTAACAGCGCGAAAGACGATGCGGCTGGTTTGCAAATTTCAAACCGCTTAACGTCACAATCTCGTGGCTTAGATGTTGCTGTTCGTAATGCTAACGATGGTATTTCTATTGCACAAACCGCAGAAGGGGCGATGAATGAGTCAACCAACATTCTGCAACGTATGCGTGATTTATCGCTTCAATCTTCAAATGGATCAAATACCACGTCTGATCGTGAAGCGATTCAGCAAGAAGTGGGTGCATTGAATGATGAACTAAACCGAATTGCAGAAACAACGTCATTTGGTGGCTCACGTCTTCTTAATGGTCAGTTTGGTACTAAGTCTTTCCAAATCGGTGCTGATTCTGGTGAAGCCGTCATGCTGAATTTAAGTAACATGCGTTCAGATTCTGCATCAATGGGTGGCACAAGCTATAAGGCAGAAACAGAGCTTGGTGCTGGTTGGGCAGTTAATGCTGAAAATTCAGAATTAAAAGTCTCGTTTTTAAATAAAGCAGGCGAAGAGAAAGAGCTAACTATTAATGCGAAAGCTGGCGATGACATTGAGCAAGTTGCGACTTACATTAATGGTCAAACGGATTCTATTAATGCCTCTGTCTCAGAAAAGGGTGAGCTTCAGATTGTTACCTCTAATGATAAAGTGAAAGGTGAAGTAAGCTTCGGTGGTTCTCTTGCTGGCGAACTAAAAATGGGCGCAGCTCAAGCTGAAACCGTAAAAAGTATTGATGTAACGACAGTGGGGGGCTCTCAGAAGTCAGTGGCGATACTGGATGCGGCAATGCAGTTTGTTGATTCTAATCGTGCCGATTTAGGGGCATTCCAAAACCGCTTTAGTCACGCGATTTCTAACTTAGATAGTATTAATGAAAACGTATCTGCGTCTAATAGCCGTATTAAAGATGTCGATTTTGCAAAAGAAACGACAGAGATGACAAAAGCTCAAATTCTTCAACAAGCAAGTTCGTCTATTTTAGCTCAAGCTAAGCAAGCGCCAAACGCAGCTCTTGGTCTATTAAGATAGTCGACAGTGAAAAGCTTCTAAGGTAATAGTGCTCTCACACTATGCCAAAGCCGGGGATTACCTCGGCTTTTTTATGCTTTTTATTTCATTATTTTGTTTTTTATATTAGCGCTATAAATAAAGTATCGTACTGTAAATTGGATTGGCTTTTCTTTTTGTTTATAAAGTCATCAATAATCATCTATTTGCAGAGATCTTCCTCACATTTTACCTTTCATCCCAATTAATTTCGTTTTTTTTGCATTTTTTACTAAAGACTTTCTGAGATCGAGCGATAACGTAATTACCAAAGCATAACGCCTGAAAAATTGAAAATTCTTGAAAAAGAAAAACTTAAAAAATGAAAAGTTTTTCTAAAGTAATTTGAAATCAGGTCGTTAAGTTAAGTACTAACGATGATTAATACGGTTTCCAATCCAGGAGCGGAGTGGTTCGAAACCAAAGCGGAGATATAAATTATGGCTATAAATGTAAACACAAACGTATCAGCAATGACGGCACAGCGTTACTTAAACAACGCAACTAACGACCTAAACAGCTCAATGGAGCGTTTGTCTTCAGGTCTTAAAATTAACAGTGCAAAAGATGATGCGGCTGGCCTACAAATTTCAAATCGTCTAACTTCTCAAACTCGCGGCTTAGATGTTGCAGTTCGAAATGCAAACGATGGTATCTCAATGGCGCAAACTGCTGAAGGCGCGATGAACGAAACAACGAACATCCTTCAACGTATGCGCGATTTATCACTTCAATCTTCAAACGGTTCAAATACATCAGCTGACCGTGGCGCAATTCAAGAAGAAGTGGTTGCTTTGAATGACGAGTTAAACCGTATTGCAGAAACAACGTCATTTGGTGGTTCTCGCCTACTGAATGGTCAATTTGGTACTAAGTCTTTCCAAATCGGTTCAGATTCAGGTGAAGCAGTAATGCTAACACTGAATAACATGCGCTCTGATACTACAGAGATGGGTGGTTCAACTTACTCAGCGACTGAAGGCAAAGATTCAAGCTGGAAAGTAAATGCAGAAAACACAGAATTAACAATGAATTTTGTTGATAAAGACGGCAAAGAGCAAAACATCTCAATCAATGCGAAAACTGGCGACGACATTGAAGAGGTAGCGACTTACATCAATGGTCAAAGTAACGCGATAAACGCATCTGTTACCGGTGAAGGCAAACTGCAAGTATTTGCATCTGCTGACGCGAGTGAGATTAAATTTGGTGGTTCACTAAGCAATGAATTAGGTATGGGTAACAAGGTTGCCGATACAGTAAAAAGCATCGATGTAACAACCGTAGGTGGCTCACAAAAAGCCGTTGCGATTCTTGATTCAGCAATGCAATACGTTGATTCAAACCGTGCAGACCTTGGTGCTTTCCAAAACCGCTTTGGTCACGCTATCAGCAACTTAGAAAATATTAATGAGAACGTTAATGCGTCTAACAGCCAAATCAAAGATGTTGATTTTGCTAAAGAAACGACAGCAATGACGAAAGCTCAAATCCTGCAACAAGCGAGCTCGTCTATTCTAGCTCAAGCTAAGCAGGCACCAAATGCAGCATTAGGCCTGTTGGGCTAATCAGCATCGTAAATACTTGTGAGTATGGGGATTTATGCGACACGCTGAGTTCCTTCCCAACAGGTCATAAGTGAGTCTGACTTACTTTTTTAAATTAACCTAGGCTATCCCGTATGTATTTTGTAGAGGTGAGAGTCTACAAAGTGCATTGAGATACGCTTTATTAAATATATGTGAGAATCAATGGCTGGTTTGGAGGATGAGACCAAACCACTGTTGTACAATTTTCCTTAGGAGATCTATTTATGTCTATTACAGTAAATACTAACGTATCAGCAATGACAGCACAGCGTTACTTAAACAGCGCAACATCTGACGTAAACCAATCAATGGAACGTCTGTCTTCTGGTAGCAAAATCAACAGTGCTAAAGATGATGCAGCTGGCCTACAAATCTCTAACCGTCTAAACACGCAAACACGTGGTCTAGACGTAGCGGTTCGTAACGCAAACGACGGCATCTCTATGATGCAAACTGCTGAAGGCGCAATGAAAGAGACGTCAAACATCCTTTCTCGCGTACGTGACCTTGCACTGCAATCGTCAAATGGTTCAAACACTGATGCTGACCGTGGCGCGATCCAACAAGAAGTAACGGCTCTTTCTGATGAAATGAACCGTATTGCTGAAACAACTTCTTTTGGTGGCACTCGTCTACTTAACGGTAACTTCGGTACTAAATCTTTCCAAGTAGGTTCAGATTCAGGTGAAGCAGTAATGCTTACTCTGAACAATCTACGTTCAGATGAATCTAACATGGGTGGCCAATCTTTCACTGCAAAAGAAGGTGTAGCTCCTGGTTGGACTGCTGGTAAAGACGCAAACATGACCATCTCTTTCACAGACAAAGCGGGTGAAGAGCAATCAGTTTCTATCAACGCTAAAGCTGGCGATGATATTGAAGAAGTAGCAACTTACATCAACGGCCAAACTGACAAAGTTAGCGCTTCTGTTGGTGAAGATGGCAAACTGCAAGTATTCGCAGCTAAAGGCACAATCGAAGGCGAAATCGCATTCTCTGGTGCTCTAGCTAACGAAACTGGTATGTCTGACGCTGTTCAAGCTCAAAAAACAGTAGGTAACATCGATGTTACTACTGTAGCTGGCTCTCAAGATGCAGTAGCGGTTGTTGATGCAGCAATGAAATTTGTTGATAGCCACCGCTCTGAGCTAGGTGCTGCTCAAAACCGTATGGGTCACACAATAAACAACTTAGACAACATTAACGAAAATGTTTCTGCTGCTAAGAGCCAAATCAAAGACGTTGATTTCGCGAAAGAAACAACTGAAATGACTAAAGCACAAATCCTACAGCAAGCAAGCTCTTCTATCTTAGCTCAAGCTAAGCAAGCGCCAAACGCTGCTCTAGGTCTATTACGTTAATCGACTCGATTAATTAATAATACATAAATAGGTAGGTGGGCGGCTTCATCGTCAACCCACTTACTGAAATATGACAGCAGGAGACGCTACTCTTGCTGTCTTTTTTCGTATTAGGCGGAAAATATTATGAACTTATCATCTGTCTCTTCATCAATCTTCTCCTCTCTTTCTTCAAATGACGGCACGCAAATTGCTAGTTCTAGTCTACAACCAACACCTTCTGTGAAAACAGACGCGCAGGCCGTGCCAGTAGAGCATTCAGATTCATTGACTCCTAGCCAAGCCATTGTCGTCGAAGCACAGGAAAAGCTTGAAACAAAAAAGAAAGAAGAACTTCATAACGCGGTAAAAGAGTTAAATGAACACGTAAAAAGTTTAGATCGAGGGCTGTCGTTTCGTCTTGATGAAGAATCAGGGCGGCAGGTTATTACCGTTATTGAGGTTAGCTCTGGTGATATCATTCGCCAGATCCCCGACGAAAAGATGTTGGAAGTTGCTAGAGATCTTGCTGTTAGTGCATCAGGGTTAATCGCCATGAAGATATAAACCATTAATTGAGGAAAACGATTCATGAGTATGAGCCCGATGGGGATGGGTGGTGGCCTAGATATTAATTCTATGGTGAGCAAAATAGTTGAAAGCGAGCGCTTACCAAAGCAGCAGCGCATCGACCGTGAGCGTTCAGACATAGACATGAATATCAGTGGTTATGGTCGTCTGCAAGAATCGTTAGATACTATGAAAACTCTGATGGCGACTTTTCGTCAAGAGGATACGTTTGCCTCGAGAAGTGTGAATACCAGTAATGAAGATGCCGTTCATGCCACTGCATCACCAGATGCGCTTGCCGGTAAATACTCGATTGATGTATTGCAATTGGCACAAGCACAAAAGTTAGCATCGTCCCCAGTAAAAGAGGACGCACGATTTGGCCCTGGTGAATTAACGATTCATCTTGGTGAAAAAGAGTTCTCACTGACGGTCGTTGGTGATCAGAATAAAATCACCGACATTGTACGACAAATTAACAGCGCGCCTGGTAATCCGGGAGTGCAGTCTTCTATCGTTAAAGACGATGGCGGATCTCGTCTGATTCTTGCCTCTGACAAACCAGGGGAAAGCAATGAAATCAAAATCGATGTAAAAGCTAAATATAATAATACATTGCATCGTTTTGGATTTAATCCTGATTTTGATCCTTCAGTGTCGACTGAATACGATATTCCGACGTTATTAGCGCAACAATCTCCTCAAGCGCCAGTTCAAATAACAAAAGAAGAAGTGAAAGATCTGTCAGATGAAGAGAAATTTGCTTATTTCAAACCACTTATTGATAACGCAAAACGTGAGACGGCTGAACTTGATCAAGCGGCAAAAGAAATCGTTCAGCAGCAAGAAGCGACAGCGGCATTGTCTACGTTAGAAGACCCAACGGATCCTACCTCTGGCATGTCTGGTTGGAGTGAAAGAACAGCAGGTACATTACAAGCCGCATTACCAAGTGCTGATGAAAAAATTGAATTAGCAAAAGCGGCAAAGCAAGGCGATCAATCAGCCGCTGAAGCCCTTGCCGAAATTGGACAAACACCTGACACCGTATTTAATGCCGCAGGCATTACTTATGAACCATCTCAACCTGCGCCAAAGAAAGACGTCGTTGAGATAGCAAAAGAAAAAATTGAACAAGTTCCTACTGCACTTAAAGAAATAGCGAAGAAAAAGCTAGAGCCCATTGAAGATTTAGTGGATCAAATGAAGCCAAGAAAGCCCCTTTATTCAGGGCTTCAAGAAGTGCAATCGGCAACCAGTGCTAAAGTGGTATTAGATGGTGTAGCTCGAATTAGTAGTGACACCAATGTTATTCAAGATGCAATTCAAGGCATTGATTTAACATTAAAGAATACAACCACAAAAGACGGTAAACGTGTTGAATTAGACGTTGAGTTTGACCGAGCGAGTGTGAAAGCCGCTATCGAGCAGTTTGTAACAACCTATAACCAGTTTTATCAAACCACGCAATCACTGAGTGGGTTTGATCCTGCGACAGGGCAAAGTGGTCCATTGGCTGGGGACAGTGTCGTTCGTTCTGCTGAATCTCGTTTAAAGTCAGTCTTTGTTGCTCCAGTAGAATCGGCACCTAAAGGGATAAAAACCTTGATCGAGCTTGGTATCTCAACCACTCGTCAAGGCTCTTTAGAAATCAATGATGCAATGCTTGATCGTCAATTGAATGAGAACTTCAGTCAAATGCACACATTTTTTGACGGTTCTAAAGGTTTTGCTAAAAAAGTTGAAGACGTTATTCAAAGTATGACTGGGGTCGCGGGGCCAATTCGTACACGTATGAATACGTTACGTGATCAGAATTACCGTTTAAATGATCAACAAGTTGATTTAGATCGTCGAATGGACAGCGTTCAAGAGCGAACTCGCAATAAATTTGCCAACATGCAAGATGTGACAGGGAAAATGAAAGCCCAATTGTCTGGCATGATGAATGCGTTAGGTTAACAAGTAGAGTAGAAGCCCAAAAAGGTGTTACCGATGGATTTATTAGCAAAATTAAACGAATTAGATCAGCAATTACAACAAGAATATCAAGCCCACGATATTAATTTTGAATTGCTGGCTACTTTTTTATCAGATCGGGAACAACTTTTGCATGACTGCATGCAAGTGTCAGAAATAGTGAATTCTACTGAATGGCAAACCGCAATTGCACGAACGGAATTGATCATTAAACAAATGACCACTTTAAGTCAGCAATTTGCATTAGATTATCAAAAGTTGAACCATGCGAAAAAATCGGTTCAGCTCTATAGAAAATTTCAATAATACTGAGGAAATACGATGAGAGGCTCACTACAGGCATATAAAAAGGTATCAATTGATAGCCAATTAAGTGCTGCATCACCTCATAAGGTCATTCAAATGCTAATGGCTGGTGCTATTGAGCGCTTAATCCAAGGGAAAGCAGCAATGCAGCAAGGCAATACGGCTGTAAAAGGCGAGCGTCTTGGTAAAGCATTAGATATCGTAATTAGTTTACGTTCTTGTTTATCAATGGATGACGGTGGTGACATTGCGAGCAACCTAGATTCTCTGTATGATTTTATGATCCGTCAAATTTCACAAGCAAATCAAAATAATGAAGCTCAACCGATTGATGATGTGGTTGAGATGCTGCGTGAAATAAAATCCGCATGGGACCAAATTCCGGCTGAATTTCATAATTTGACAGCAGATCAAGTCGGAATATAACAATTACGTATAAATCAAATTTAGTTTTAAATTATTATACTAACCTCTCATTTGCCGTACGAGTGACGATATGGCGTCGATAGATTGACGCTCATGGTTGCCTTATTTTTCTTATGCTATAAAATGGTGGAACAATTTTGTTGCTGTTCAATGAATTGGCCAATTAAATCAAAGAATTAAGGCATATCACACTCCTATGCAAGGTTTAGCAAAGACACTAATTATTGAAGATGACGATCAGAACCGACATAATCTTGAGGTAATTCTTGAGTTTATTGGCGAGCATTGTCATGCTATCTCAACATCAGAACTGTCTACTTTTGACTGGAGTGATCCTTGGAGCGCATGCTTTTTAGGTCAAGTTACTGATGAATCTTTAAAAAAATCAATCAAACACTCACTGGTTTCTCATAACCATATTCCCGTTATCATGATTGCGGGGGCTACGCATGATATTGAGGATTTAACCAACTATGTGGGTGAATTGAATCAACCGATTAACTATCCTCAACTGACAGATGCCTTGCGTCATTGTCAAGAATTCATGGGTCGTCGTGGCTTAGGTATTCCTCATCTTGGTAGAAAAAATACGTTATTTCGCAGTATGGTTGGACAAAGTTCAGCGATTAGCGCCGTTCGTCATTTGATTGAGCAAGTGTCTGGTACCGAAGCAAGTGTACTTGTATTGGGTGAATCTGGTACGGGTAAAGAAGTGGTTGCTCGTAATCTGCATTATCATTCTCCTCGTCGTAAAGGACCATTTGTACCGGTTAACTGTGGTGCGATTCCTCCTGATCTTCTTGAAAGTGAACTCTTTGGTCATGAAAAAGGCGCATTTACTGGGGCAATCACTGCTCGTAAAGGTCGTTTTGAATTGGCTCAAGGTGGTACGCTTTTCTTAGATGAAATCGGTGATATGCCAATGTCGATGCAAGTGAAGTTACTTCGAGTACTTCAAGAGCGTTGTTTTGAGCGTGTTGGTGGTAATCAAAGTATTAAAGCGGATGTACGTATTGTTGCGGCAACGCATCGTAATCTTGATGACATGATTGAAAATAACAGTTTTCGTGAAGATCTTTATTACCGCTTAAATGTCTTCCCAATTGAAATGCCTGCTTTGCGTGAACGTAAACAGGATATTCCGTTATTACTGCAAGAATTACTGACAAGAATGGAAGCGGAGGGCAGTACTCGTGTGCGCTTAACGCCTCGTGCTGTTAATTCATTAATGGAACACCATTGGCCGGGTAACGTTCGTGAACTGGCGAATTTAATTGAACGCTTAATGATCTTATTTCCTGGTGAGTCGGTTGATGTTAATCATTTACCAACTAAGTATCGTTACAGTGATATTCCTGAATTCCAGCCAGAAAACCACAATCAACAAAGTATTGAAGAGCAAGAGCAAGCTGCATTAGCGGATATGTTTGCAAACTTCAATGATGGTGGTGTACCTCAAGTAAATAATCAAAGTTTTGGGCCTTCTTCAAGTGATTTACCTGAAGATGGATTAAATCTAAAAGAGATGCTTGCGGATGTCGAAGTTAATATGATCTGCCAAGCATTAGAAGCTCAGAACGGCATCGTTGCTCGTGCTGCTGATATGTTAGGTATGCGCCGTACAACTCTTGTTGAGAAAATGCGTAAATACAATTTAAATAAAGATGACGTCAGATAGTGTGTGACAATTAATTGACTCGTTACTGTCAATAAGTTTTCAATTTAACTTGTTGATAAGTAACAGTAAAAGGGCTGGCATGTAAAATGCATTAGCCCTTTTGTTGTTTTGGCGGGAAATAAATATATGCAAGGTAATATTGAGAGTGAATCTTACTCACTTCTTGGTTCAGTAGAAGAGCAAAATACACGATATAAGCAAGTGCTTGATGTTATGCCTGCTGGGGTGATCCTATTGGATACCCAAGGTATTGTGTGTGAAGTAAACCCCGAAGCGGTTAAGTTATTAGGTCCGCCATTATTAGGTGAACGTTGGTTTGAAGTAATTCAACGATCGTTTGATCCTAAAGAAGATGATGGTCACGAGATCTCTTTACGCAGTGGACGAAAAGTACGTTTAGCTATTTCTGCGTCTGCGACGGGCCAGTTGATTCTTATTACGGATTTGACGGAAACACGGCTATTACAATCTCGCGTCAGTGATCTACAGCGTTTATCTTCATTAGGTAAAATGGTGGCTTCTTTGGCTCACCAAGTAAGAACGCCACTATCAAGCGCCATGCTATATGCCTCTAATCTAGGCTCTCCAAATCTCCCTGCCGCGACACACAAACGATTTCAAACCAAACTTGTTGATAGACTTCATGATCTAGAAAAACAAGTGAATGACATGCTGTTGTTTGCCAAAGGCGGCGACAATAAAGTGGTTAAACCTTTTTCAATTGCAGAGCTTGTTGCCGAATATCGCCCAATGGTAGAAACCGCATTGCAATCGAATAACGTTGATTACTACTTAGAAGTTGAGCATGAACATACAACGATGATGGGAAATGCAAACGCCATTGCAAGTGCCATCAGTAACCTCATTATGAATGCGATTCAGGTCATTGGAAAAGGCGCTCAAATTGATGTCTTTTTTCGACCCGTTAACGGTTTCTTAAAAATATCGGTGCAAGACAACGGCCCCGGTATTCCGTTTGAGCTACAAGATAAAATTATGGAACCCTTTTTTACAACACGGTCACAAGGCACCGGTCTTGGTCTGGCGGTTGTTCAAATGGTTTGCCGAGCACACAAAGGGCAATTAGATTTGTATTCAAAACCAGATGATGGTGCGTGCTTCACCATGTCAATTCCTCTTACCACTACTCAAACTGATTCTGGAGAATAACAATGGCTCAAAGCAAAGTATTAATTGTTGAAGATGATGAAGGTCTACGCGAAGCATTGATCGACACATTGGAATTGGCAGGTTATGAGTGGGTAGAGGCGGATAGTGCGGAAACTGCATTACTTATCTTGAAGAAAGAACCCGTTGATATTGTTGTTTCTGATGTGCAAATGGCAGGAATGGGTGGATTAGCCTTGCTTCGTAGCATTAAATTAAATTGGCCGAATTTGCCCGTTTTATTGATGACCGCTTACGCCAATATTGAAGATGCCGTTTCAGCAATGAAAGATGGCGCAATTGATTACATGGCGAAGCCGTTTGCGCCAGAAGTGCTGCTTAATATGGTTAGTCGCTATGCGCCAGTTAAAAACGAACAAACAGGCAATGCCATTGTTGCTGATGAAAAAAGCTTAAAATTACTTAAGTTAGCAGACAAAGTGGCAAGAACTGACGCGAACGTGATGGTGCTTGGGCCTAGTGGTTCAGGTAAAGAAGTGATGTCTCGCTATATTCATAATAATTCCCAACGCAGTGAAGGGCCTTTTATTGCCATTAACTGTGCGGCAATTCCAGATAATATGTTGGAAGCAACCTTATTTGGTTATGAGAAAGGTGCCTTTACTGGTGCAGTTCAAGCGTGTCCGGGCAAGTTTGAGCAAGCTCAAGGTGGCACTATCTTACTGGATGAAATCAGTGAAATGGACCTTAACTTACAAGTTAAATTGCTTCGAGTGCTTCAAGAGCGAGAAGTAGAACGTTTAGGTGGCCGTAAGAGCATCAAATTAGATGTTCGTATTTTGGCAACCAGTAACCGAGATCTTAAGAAATACGTTGAAGAAGGTAATTTCCGTGAGGATTTATATTACCGACTAAACGTGTTCCCAATTGCATGGCCGCCATTAAAAGAACGTAAAGGGGATATTATTCCTCTGGCTCAACATTTGGTTGAGCGTCACTGTCAAAAACAAGGTCTGCCAGTGCCGACGTTAACCTCTGAAGCGATTGCCAAATTAGAGATTTATCCTTGGCCTGGTAACGTACGTGAATTAGACAATGTAGTTCAACGTGCCCTTATTTTGGCAGAGGAGAATTACATCACTGCGGATGACATATTACTTGAAGGGGTTGATTGGGCTGATGCAAGTAGTTTACAGAAAATAGTCAGTGGTGAAGTGCCAACGATTAAGCCTGAGCAACAAATACCGTCAATAAATGAACCTTCAGTTGAATCAACAGATAGCGTCAATATGGATGCATCAAGTTCGTCGACAGGGCTGGGTGGGGAATTACGTGAGCAAGAATACATTATTATTCTTGAAACGATTAAAGCGTGTGATGGAAAGCGCAAAGAAGTGGCTGAAAAGCTGGGTATTAGCCCAAGAACACTGAGATATAAATTAGCAAAAATGCGTGATGCTGGAATAGATATCCCAAGTTAAACAACGAGTTAAGTTTATTGATATTTTGGTATGTAAATTGCTTTATATACTTCGGGTCGTAACATTAAGTCAATTAGTTGACTGGGTCGGAGAAAGATAAATGAAAATCGGTGGTATACAGGACGAAATGCAAGCAATGATGCTAGACGCGACAAATACGACGCGTCCAGCAACAGGTAAAGAAGTCGGTGCGGACTTCAGTGCTATGTTTGCAAAAGCAGTAAATAACGTAAATGGCTTACAACAAGCATCAAGTGATTTGGCTGTGCGTTTTGACAGAGGTGATGAAGGGGTTTCATTGTCTGACGTTATGATCGCAAGAAATAAATCAAGTGTTGCTTTTGATGCAACCATTCAAGTACGAAATAAGCTAGTAGACGCTTATAAAACACTAATGAACATGCCTGTATAATATCTAGGAAGTAAGCCGTGTCGGAAGATAAGAAAAATACAGATTTGTCAGTATCTGATGATATGTCAATAGGCGGTGCAATGGCACTTGATAGCTCTGTTGATGTACAGAACCCAGACGTTGATGAGCAAAGTTCATCAAAGTTGGATTCAGCATTAGGTAACCTTGATTTATTACGTCAAGTTATCTTAGTTCTGTCTGTTTCTATCTGTGTTGCGTTGATCGTTATGCTGTTTTTTTGGGTTCAAGAACCTGAAATGCGCCCATTAGGTGTCTATGAAACAGACGAACTTATTCAAGTTCTCGACCATCTTGATGCTCAAAAAGCAGAATACAAACTGGATGGGAATACGATTTTAGTTCCAGCTTCAGAATTCAGTCAAATGAAACTTAACCTTTCACGTGCTGGCTTAAATGGCAGCGTTAACGGAGAAGGGGACGAGATATTATTACAAGACATGGGCTTTGGTGTATCACAGCGTTTAGAACTAGAACGTCTAAAATTAAGCCGTGAACGTCAATTAGCCAGTACATTTGAGCAAATGCGTCCAATTCGTAAAGCTCAAGTGCTACTTGCAATGCCAAAACAAAGTGTGTTTGTACGTCATAATCAAGAAGCTTCTGCAACGGTGTTCTTGACGATGCGTATGGGCGCAAATTTAAAACAAGAAGAAGTCGATTCGATTGTTGATATGGTATCAAGTGCCGTTCCTGGCATGAAACCAACGCGTGTCACGGTGACGGATCAACACGGTCGTTTATTGAGTTCTGGTTCGCAAGATCCGATGGCGACAGCGCATCGTAAAGAACAAGAGTTAGAGCGTAAACAAGAGCAATCTTTACGTGATAAAATTGACGCGATTCTTATCCCTATTCTCGGTTTAGGTAACTATACCGCACAAGTTGATGTGTCCATGGATTTCAGCGCGATTGAACAAACGCGTAAGCAGTTCGATCCGCAAACACCATCAACACGAAGTGAATACACATTAGAAGATTACAACAATGGCAATGTCATTGCGGGTATCCCTGGCGCATTGAGCAATCAACCGCCTGTTGATTCAGCTATTCCACAAGACATTTCTGAGCTAAAAGACGGTTCAGTGCTTGGTAAGGGCGCGGTTCATAAAGAAGCGACTCGAAATTTTGAATTGGATACGACGATCAGCCATGAGCGAAAGCAAACGGGGACGTTGTCTCGTCAAACGGTTTCTGTTGCAGTCAAAGAACTTAGAACCGTCAATCCAGATACGGGTGAAGTCACGTACACACCAGTACCAGCTGAACAAATTGATAAAATTCGTCAAATTATAATTGGCAGTGTAGGTCTTAACGAAGATCGTGGTGACTTATTGAATGTTATCAGTGTGAAATTTGCGATTGAAGAACAACCAATTTCAATTGATGTGCCTATTTGGGAAAATCCTAACTTTAACGAGTGGGTTAAATGGCTTGCTGGTGCATTAGTTATTATTGCCGTGCTTCTTATTCTTGTTCGTCCTGCGATGAATAAACTTCTGTTCCCTAATCAAGCAGAAGAAGATGCCCTTGCGAATGGTAACACTGGCGCTGATGGCGACATGGGACTGATTGGCAGTGATTTGGATGGCGATGGATTTGAATTTGGTTCAGGCATTGATTTACCAAATCTGCATAAAGATGAAGATTTATTGAAAGCGGTTCGTGCACTTGTTGCAAATGAACCAGAATTAGCAGCGCAAGTAGTTAAAAATTGGGTATCTGAAAATGGCTAATGACATTATTGAAGCAGACAAGAAAGAGGAAGACGCGACAGAGTTTGATCTTTCTTCATTATCGGGCTCAGAGCGCGCAGCGATTCTATTACTTAGTTTAAGTGAAGATGACGCCGCCAGTATCATTCGTCATTTAGAACCCAAACAGGTTCAGAAAGTCGGTGCAGCAATGGCAACAGTGTCTGATTTAAATCAGACTAAAGTGTCCGCGATTCATCGTGCTTTCTTAGAAGATATTCAGAAGTACACAACGATCGGCATGGGCAGCGAAGACTTTATGCGTAATGCATTAGTTGCTGCACTTGGTGAAGACAAAGCCAATAACCTTGTTGATCAGATTTTATTGGGCAGTGGGTCTAAAGGTTTGGATTCGTTAAAATGGATGGATCCTCGTCAAGTGGCAAGCATCATTATGAATGAGCATCCACAGATCCAAACTATCGTATTGTCTTACCTAGACCCAGATCAGTCTGCTGAGATTTTATCCCAGTTCCCTGAACGTGTTCGTCTTGATTTAATGATGCGTATTGCACACCTTGAAGAAGTTCAACCATCAGCACTGGCTGAATTGAACGAAATCATGGAGAAACAATTCGCGGGTCAATCTGGCGCTCAAGCAGCCAAAATTGGCGGCCTGAAAGCGGCGGCAGAAATCATGAACTACCTAGATAACAGTATTGAAGGTATGTTGATGGATCAAATTCGTGACCAAGATGAAGAAACAGCAACGCAAATTCAAGATCTGATGTTTGTGTTTGAAAACCTGATAGATGTTCAAGATACGGGTATTCAAATGTTGCTGCGTGATGTACCACAAGAAGTGCTACAAAAAGCGCTTAAAGGTGCAGATGACGGTCTTAAAGAGAAGATGTTTAAGTGTATGTCGAAACGTGCGGCAGAACTTATGCGTGATGATCTTGAAGCCATGGGACCTGTACGTGTTGCTGATGTTGAAGCTGCACAGAAAGAGATCTTGGCTGTGGCGAGAAGAATGGCGGACTCCGGTGACCTTATGTTAACCGGTGGTGCTGATGAATTCGTGTAATACGATGTCGTCTTCTAAGCTATAATTAAACGGCTATTTCATTAGATTATGGAATGGCCGTTATACTTTTTGATATTCAAAATAAGTATCTGAATTCTAATTTAATCTTCTTATATCCCTACAGGTTATCATCATGAGTCTCAGCAAAAAACGTGGTTTTATTCGTATTACCGATGAGAGTGAACTGCAAAAAACAAATATTTGGCAATCTCCTGATTACTCTGATCCTGCAAACCCTGCTCGTGAAACTGCATTAAATTATGACCCAAGCTGGACGCCGTCATTACCGAAAGAAGAAGTGGCTGAAGAGTTTGTACTGACAGATGAAATCATCGAGCAGATCAAGCAAGGCGCTTATAATGAAGGGAAATTGGAAGGTCAAGAATTTGGCTACAAAGAAGGGCTAGAAAAAGGCCAAGCAGAAGGTTTTGAAACAGGTAAGCCTGAGGGCTATCAAGTGGGTTATGATGAAGGTATCGCAGCGGGACAAGCTGAGATCCAAGCGCGTATTCAACAATTGATTGAAATGGCCGATAAATTTTCTGAGCCGCTTGCCTTACTTGATTCTCAAGTAGAAAAACAACTTATCGACATGGTATTGGCGTTAACTAAAGAAGTAACTCATGTTGAAGTAAAAACCAATTCTCAAATTATTTTAGACACGGTACGTGAAGCGGTAGAGACTCTTCCCGTGACGGAACGAGAAATTAAAATATCGTTAAACCCTGAAGATCACCAACGAGTGGTTGAGGCGTATGGCGAAGAAGCGTTAGCTCAAAAGCAATGGACGTTATCTATCGAGCCATCCATGAATTTAGGCGATATTAATATTCAAGCGTTTGACTCTAAAGTGAATTACTTGTTGGAAGAACGAATTAAAACCGTATTAACTAAGTTTTGTGGTGTGAATCGTCATCAAGGAAATCAGTAAATGCTGCCGTTATCTGAACGTCTTTCTCAATACAAAACATCAGGACTGACAACTCGTGCGATTGCCTCTGGTAAGTTAGTTCGTGTTGTTGGACTAACCCTTGAAGCGACAGGGTGCCGAGCTCCGATTGGCAGCTCATGCATGGTTGAAACCGTTAATGGTGAAATTGAAGCGGAAGTGGTTGGGTTTTCAGGTGACAATTTATTCTTAATGCCAAACGAACAAATCTCTGGGGTATTACCTGGAGCGAAAGTCACGCCAATTGCCGATGTCAGTGGCATACCTGTTGGTATGGAATTATTGGGTCGAGTTATTGATGGTGTTGGTAAACCTATCGATGGGTTAGGTGATATTTACACTGAACAAACGGCTTCTTTTACATCAACACCTATCAATCCACTTTCTCGTAAACCCATCAGAGAGCCATTGGATGTTGGCTTAAAAGCCATTAATGGATTACTGACGGTGGGCAAAGGTCAGCGTATTGGTCTTTTTGCAGGTTCAGGTGTGGGTAAGTCGGTCACACTTGGCATGATGACTCGTGGTACCACGGCTCAAGTTGTGGTTGTGGGGCTGATTGGTGAACGTGGACGAGAAGTAAAAGAATTCATTGAAGACATTCTGGGTACAGAAGGCCGCCAACGTTCTGTTGTTGTTGCTGCTCCTGCCGATTCATCACCATTAATGCGATTAAAAGGGTGCCAAACCGCTTTAACCATTGCTGAATACTTTCGAGATCAAGGGTTAGACGTGTTGTTATTAATGGACTCACTGACTCGTTTTGCTCAAGCTCAGCGTGAAATCGCCTTGTCGGTTGGTGAGCCTCCTGCGACCAAGGGCTATCCGCCATCGGTATTCGCTAAATTACCTGCACTGGTTGAACGTGCGGGTAACGGTAATGAAGATCAAGGCTCTATCACGGCTTTTTTTACCGTGTTAACTGAAGGCGATGATTTACAAGATCCAATTGCCGATGCTGCCCGAGCTATTTTGGATGGTCACATTGTATTATCACGAGAAATGGCCGATGCTGGACATTATCCTGCGATTGATGTTGAACGTTCTGTCAGCCGTGTTATGCCACAGATTACGGACGAAGAGCACATGCTGATGTCAAAAGCGGTGCGTCAAGTTCTGGCCACGTGTCGTAAAAATCAAGATTTGGTTTCGATTGGTGCGTATAAACCAGGAACGAACCCCGCGATAGATCAAGCGTTTACGCTTAAACCACGATTAGATGAATACTTGCAGCAACGCATGAAAGAAACGGTTCCTTTCGATATGTGTAAAAACATGCTTAAAATGTTGTTAAGTGGTTAATCGTAATTTAACTTATTTTTCGTTGTAAAACCCTTTAATGACCACTAGGAAATTGCATGAGCAGTGCCTTTGATTTTTTACTAGAACAAGCTCAAGAAAGAGAGAACCAATCGGTACTGGCGTTAAACAAAGCCAAGTCTGAATTGGATAATTTTTATGAGCAAGTAAAACAAATTGAAAAATACCGTTTGGATTACTGTAATCAGCTATTAGAACGTGGTCAGAAAGGGTTAACTGCAAGCCAATACAGCCACCTAAATAAATTTCTTGTTCAGTTAGATGAAACCCTAACAAAACAAAAGAGTGCGGAATCTCATTTCACTTCTCAAGTGGATAACTGCCAAACCTATTGGCAAGAAACCCGTAAGCAGCGTCGCTCTTATGAGTGGATGATGGATAAGAAAAAAGCAGAAAAACAAAAAATGCTGGATAAACAAGAACAAAAAATGATGGATGAATACGTGACGTTGCAATTTGCACGTAGGCCAAAATAGTCTTGCTAACACGTCTTTATTTATCACTTCTCGCTTGGTCGTATTCTCTTTTTCTTCTGTGATTATGTCGCTTTAAACAGACGTTGTGAAAGGTCTAATTAAAAGTGGCTTAATACTTGCTTTAAAATAGTAAAAATTAGTGTTTTATGGCACTCGTCAAAAAAGCCACACTCAATGTAGAGAACATACTATGAGCAGTAATGACTTATCATTAAAAAGTATCAACACCACTGCACCTGTAAAGCCTGATACTAAAACGGCTGCCGTAGAAAAAAACGATTCAGAAGGCTTCATTGAAGAGCTGAAAGAGTTGATGGGTTTAGAGGCGAAAGAAGACGCCAAAAAAGCAGCGGAAACAGAAAAAACAGCCGCCGATGAAAAAGCAGCGGCCATAGAAAAAGAAAAAAGTGATAACGCAGCAAAAAAAGAAGACACCGTTGAAGAGAAAGTGGAAGAAGGCTCAGAGCTATTATCTCGACTTGATCAAGCCAATGGCACGTTAGTTAAAGAGAAAGAATTAAAAGAAAAATCAGATAAAGAAACCTCTGATTCAGAAGACAAAGTAGTGACTGAAAACGGTGAGGTTGTGCTTACTCAAGCCCAAGCCGCTGTGGCAGGAAAAGAATCGGTAAAAGGTGATGCTTCTAAGTCTGACCCATTAAAAGAAATTCAATGGGGACAATCTAGTAAAGTGTCATCAGAAGGAACAAAAGAAAAGGGCGATGCTTCTGGTAATAAAGAATCGACCAAAGAAATGTTAACGTCAGCGGCGTTAATTGGTAAAGCAGAGGCGGAAGCCGGTAAGTTAGTTGAAAAGCAAAAAGGTAAAATGGATATTTCTGCATTAGGCATGACACAGATTGCCAATGGAGAAGCGATCAGTTTAACCGACGCTAAAAGCAGTGATTCGTTTGCACAACAACTGTCTAATGTTGCTGGTACAACGGGAACACAACAAGTCACCGCAAGTCAGCGAACCGATCCAGCAGCAATGCCACTGAACATTCGTCAAGAACAAGTCAGTGATGAAGTGGCAGAACGCATCAATATGATGATGGCAAAGAATTTAAAGTACGTTGATATTCGATTAGATCCACCAGAAATGGGGCGCATGCACATTCGCCTAAATATGGGAGCAGACAGTGCTGGGGTTCAATTTACGGTGTCGAACCCACAGGCAAAAGAGGCGATTGAACAATCTTTACCACGACTACGTGAAATGTTTGCTCAACAAGGAATTCAATTGGCCGATACGTCTGTACAACAGCAAAGTTCAGGTGATTCTTCACAGTATGGTTATCAGAAAGAGGAATCGTCTCGTCAAGGTTCTGGCTTCAGTGAAGAGTCTTCAGAAGAGCATGAAATTAATGTTCAAGTATCGAAACCTAAAGATGGTATTAGCTTTTACGCTTAATAGTGCATCAACGGATTTTTAAAATAATAATTAACGGTTTATTCAAGAGGAAAGACAATGGCTGAGCAGGGTGACGCACCTAAAAGCAAAAAAAAGATGATGTTTGTCATCGCATTACTTGTTTTATTGCTAGTAGTGGGAGGCGTTGGTGCTTGGTTCTTTATGTCTGGAGAGAGTAAACCAGAACCAACAGAGCATGATATCGCGGCGTTAGAAGCAAAAATGCCAGCATTGTATTTAAACTTGCCACAGCCTTTTATTTTCAATGTGGCAGGTGATAAACGAGATCGTCTTGTACAATTAAAAGTGCAAGTAATGATGCGCGGTAGTGATAATGAAGCAATAGCAAAACAGCACACGCCATTAGTAGAAAGTACGTTATTATCGACTTTTGCTGCGGCAACGGTTGAGCAATTAAGAGAGCCTCGTGGTCGAATCGAACTTCGTGAACAGGCAACGCGTGATATTCAAGATGCCTTTACTAAAATTACAGCGAAACCTGTAATTGAAAAAGTATTATTTACTGACTTTGTAATGCAATAGGTTCAATGTGACAGATCTATTATCCCAAGATGAAATTGATGCTCTACTTCATGGTGTAGATGACGTAGAAGATGATGTAGTCGGTGCTGATGACAGCTCAGGCACGATGAAGAGTTTTGACTTTTCATCGCAAGACAGAATCGTTCGTGGTCGAATGCCAACACTGGAGTTGATCAATGAACGTTTCGCTCGTCATATGCGTATTAGCTTATTTAATATGCTGAGAAAAACCGCGGAAGTGTCGATTAACGGCGTTTCAATGGTTAAATTTGGTGAGTATCAAAATACACTTTATGTACCGACAAGTCTGAATATGGTGCGTTTTCGTCCATTGAAAGGCACGGCATTAGTTACGATGGAAGCGCGTTTGGTTTTCATTTTAGTTGAAAACTTCTTTGGTGGTGATGGACGTTTCCACGCTAAGATCGAAGGTCGTGAATTTACACCGACTGAGCGTCGAATCATTCAGCTATTGTTGAAAGTTGTTTTTGAAGATTACAAAGAAGCATGGTCTCCTGTCATGGGGGTTGAATTTGAATACCTAGATTCAGAAGTTAACCCAACCATGGCAAACATTGTAAGCCCGACAGAAGTTATCGTCGTAAGCTCATTCCATATTGAAGTTGACGGTGGCGGTGGTGATTTCCATGTCGTGTTCCCATACTCAATGGTTGAACCGATACGCGAACTACTTGATGCTGGTGTTCAAAGTGACAAGATGGACACCGATGTTCGATGGAGTAAAGCGTTACGTGATGAAATCATGGACGTTCCTGTTGAAATGAAAGTGAATTTATTAGAAAGCGAAATCTCATTACGCGATCTAATGGACCTTCAAGCGGGTGATATTATTCCAATTGAAATGCCAGAAGCCGCAACCGTGTTTGTCGAAGATTTACCGACGTATCGCGGTAAAGTAGGTAAATCTGGTGATAAATTAGCAGTACAGATCACAGAGAAAATCAAGCGCCCAGACATGGTCAAAACGGATCTTGCCTTCTTAGGTAAAGACGTTTTATTTGATTTAGATGACGAATAAGAAATAGAGAAGGTAGTGGATCATGGATTCAAATGAGCAACAAATGGCTGACGAATGGGCAGCAGCATTAAGTGAAAGTGCAGAAGCAGTAAGTGCACCTCTGGAAGATTTAGAAGAAACAGCCCCTGCGTTTAACGAAGATGAACGCCGTAAGCTTGATACGATTCTAGACATTCCTGTGACTATTTCTATGGAGGTAGGGCGCTCACATATTAGTATTCGTAACTTACTGCAACTTAACCAAGGGTCTGTGGTTGAGCTTGATCGTATCGCTGGTGAATCACTGGACGTTATGGTTAACGGCACGCTTATCGCTCATGGCGAAGTCGTTGTCGTGAATGACAAGTTTGGTATTCGTTTAACTGACGTTATCAGCCAAACTGAACGTATTAAGAAATTGCGTTAATCGAACAACATTGAACAAAAAGGAAAGGAATATGAAACAGCTATGGTTATTGGCATTTTTGCCCTTTCCTTTGTTCGCAGCAACGAGTGCACCAAATATCGACTTAGCGGCAACGTTAGGCTCTCTTATTTTTGTTATTGCATTGATTCTTTTCTTTGCATGGTTATTAAAACGAATGAAAGTTCCCGGTATGACTGGTGGTTCAGGCGGTGGCATGAACATTGTGAAACAACTGCCTGTTGGTACAAAAGAGCGAGTTGCTGTTATTCAAGTTGGAGAAGAACAATTCCTAATTGGGATCACTTCTCAAAATATCAATATGCTAAGTAAGCTTGAAAAACCGTTAGAAGTGAACGAAAAAAAACTAACGCCATTTTCAACACAACTCAGCCAACTGATGAAAAAAGATGCTAAAAACTAATTTAATTGCCGTCACTCTGGCGGTTTTTTCCCTATTCTTTATGGCATCGCCTGCATGGGCAGTTGATGACTTAGCAACCTCTATTCCTGCGACTGCGGCCAGTGCTGAAGGCATGACTGTTACTGCAATGGAAAAAGATTCAGGGGCTGCAAAAACCATTGCAAAAGGCAGCAGTTCAGGTGGTGGCATTCCCGCATTTACCATGACGACAAATGCCAGCGGTGGCGAAGACTATTCTGTTAATCTCCAAATATTAGGGTTAATGACCATGCTAGGCTTTTTGCCTGCGATGGTTATCCTAATGACCTCATTTACTCGAATTGTTGTTGTGATGTCGATTTTACGACAGGCAATGGGTCTACAACAGACGCCCTCGAATCAAGTGATCATCGGTATTGCGATGTTTTTAACTTTCTTCATTATGGCGCCGGTTTTTGACAAGGTAAATGAGACGGCGATTCAGCCTTATATTGGTGAAGAAATTACAGCACGTGAAGCGTTCGATGCTGCTCAAATCCCAATGAAAGAATTTATGCTGGCGCAAACCCGTGTTAAAGATTTAGAAACGTTTGTGAATATGTCAGGCGTAGAAGTTGAAAACCCAGAAGATGTGCCAATTACGGTCGTTATTCCAGCCTTCATTACTTCCGAGCTAAAAACCGCATTCCAAATGGGTTTTATGCTGTTCTTGCCGTTTTTAATTATCGATTTAGTGGTGGCATCAGTATTGATGGCCATGGGTATGATGATGCTTTCGCCAATGATCGTGTCGTTACCATTTAAACTTATGTTGTTTGTGTTGGTCGATGGGTGGAATTTAATCCTTTCAACTCTCGCTGGCAGCTTTACTACTTAAGGATCCAACATGACCCCTGAAATGGCCATTGAGCTATTCCGCGGCGCACTGTACATGGTGCTTATCATGGTGTGTGCCATTATTATTCCAAGCTTATTAATTGGTTTGGTGGTTGCGGTTTTCCAAGCGGCAACCTCTATCAATGAACAAACGTTGAGTTTCTTACCTCGTTTGATCGTGACGCTATTATCATTAATGTTATTCGGACATTGGATGACGAGAATGTTGATGGAATATTTTTATGAGCTGATCGCTCGAATGCCGACGATACTTTATTAATCCAGTGTTGATACACAACGACTTGATGACTAAATACAAATTACTAAGCACAAGCTGATGTTATGGAATACCCAACTCAAATAGTTTTAGATTTTATTGCGACCTATTTTTGGCCCTACACTCGAATTTCTTCCATGTTAATGGTGATGTCGGTGTTTGGGGCTCGATTTGTGTCACCTAAAATTCGACTGTATTTGGGATTAAGTATTACGTTTGCGGTCATGCCTGCGATTCCTGCAATGCCTCCTGAAATCCAATTGTTGTCTTTTCAAGGTTTTATGACCACTGCGGAGCAAATCATCATTGGTGTTGCGATGGGAATGGTGACTGTTTTTGTTACCCAAACATTCGTCTTACTTGGGCAAATCTTGGGTATGCAATCGAGCTTAGGTTTTGCCTCTATGGTTGACCCGGCTAATGGTCAAAATACCCCTTTGCTTGGGCAATTGTTTATGTTTTTGTCGATCTTGTTCTTTTTAGGAACTGATGGGCACTTAAAAATGATTAACTTTGCGGTGATGAGTTTCACTACGTTGCCTGTCGGAGTCGGTAAATTAACCAGTGTTGATTTTCAATCTCTTGCTGGTTGGCTTGGTATTATGATGAAAGCCGGTTTAAGTATGTCATTGTCTGGGATCATCGCGCTACTTACGGTGAATTTATCGTTTGGTGTTATGACTCGTGCCGCACCGCAATTAAACATTTTCTCATTGGGTTTTGCGTTTGCATTACTGGTTGGTTTACTGCTGACGTCTTACATTGTTCTTGGGTTATTCACTCATTATGATTTGCATTGGGGTCGTGCTGAAGCACAGATCTGTAGCCTAATAAGGTTGGATTGTTGATGAAGACACTGAAGTCGATGGAGAGTCATAATGGCTGATAGTGACGGTCAAGAACGCACCGAAGACGCCACGTCCAAACGCTTGCAACAGGCCAAAGATAAAGGGCAAGTTGCAAGGTCAAAAGAACTGGCGTCAGTGTCAGTATTAGTCTGTGGTGCTATTTCGTTGATGTGGTTTGGTGATGAGGTTGGTAAAGCATTGTTATCGATAATGAGTCGCTTCTTTTCTATTTCTAGAGAAGAAATCTTCGATACCAATAAATTACTTGAGATAGTGGGCGGGGCGTTAGTCGCCTTAGTTTTCCCTGTTTTAAAAATTCTGCTTATGTTGTTTGTGGCGGCTTTAATTGGAGCAGCAGGCCTTGGTGGGATCAGCTTTTCTGCCGAAGCCGCAATGCCAAAACCGTCTAAAATGAACCCAATGTCAGGTATTAAACGTATGTTTGGTATGCAAAGTTGGGTTGAGCTTTTAAAGTCGATCTTAAAAGTATCGCTTGTTGGTGGCACTGCTTTCTATTTGATCAATAAAAGTAAGGCGGACTTATTTCAATTAAGTTTAGATACGTATCCGTCGAATATTTTTCATTCTCTAGATATCCTATTGAATTTTATTCTGTTGATCAGCTGTACTTTATTGATTGTTGTTGCGATTGATATTCCCTTTCAAATTTGGCAACACGCCAATCAATTGAAAATGACAAAACAAGAAATTAAAGATGAATACAAAGAAACAGAAGGGAAGCCAGAAGTAAAAGGGCGTATTCGTATGCTGCAACGTGAAATGACGCAACGTCGAATGATGGCTGATGTGCCATCGGCGGATGTTATTGTCACCAACCCTGAGCATTATTCTGTTGCTTTACGTTATGATCAAACTAAAGACTCTGCACCGATTGTGGTGGCGAAAGGGGTCGATCATATCGCAATGAAAATCCGAGAAATTGCTCGTGAACATAATATAGATATATTGCCAGCCCCACCTCTTGCGCGAGCGTTATATCACTCAACAGAAGTGGAACAACAAATCCCTGATGGTTTATTTGCTGCTGTGGCGCAGATATTGGCTTATATATTTCAAATGAAGCAGTATAAAAAGCGCGGTGGAACGAAACCTGAGCTAGATGATGATTCACTAACCATCCCAGATGATTTGAAAAAATAACAAGGGGAGGAGGTCTACAACTCCCACCCTTTTAATACGCATTGGTGATGAAGGGTCTGAAGATCGGAATCAGTAATGCTATCCGCATTGAACATCACGCCTACTTTCGACTTTTTCTCCTTCGCGTCTATATTCTTTATCTTCCCTTTAATGAGGATCGGCTCTAACGTATCTAATTGAATCGAGACACTAACGGGTTGATTAAGAAGATTGTCTGGATTTAATTTTGACGGAAAGAGTACCGCACACCCTCCTGCTGAAAAATCACTTACCTTACCTGACAGTACATGGTTACCAACCGTAAGTTCACACTCAAATTCGGTTTCAATACGCTGATGTGTGCGTATTTGTCTCATCGAGATACTTTTCGGTGCATGCAGACAAAGCATTTCCATTGGACGATAAATAACGGAGTGGATCTGTGTTCGAAACGCAATAACATCACGCAATGTGGTGTTTGTCATTGCTCTAAAGGTGACTTCTGCGCCTTCCAAATAAATCTTATTAAATTCTAAAGAGGTTGATGAAGGGTATTCAATAAAGATGTATTGGCCTTTTTTAAACCCAATTAACGTCGAGGTGGCTTGAGCGGATTGCCCATTTGGGCAGCTCACCTCAATGATCACTCTTCCTCCAATATCCATTTTATTTAGTACATTTTGATTCGTGCTTAGAGAAACACCAGTCATGCTATTTACCTGATAGAGATGTCATTAGACAAAGAGTGGAGCGATGATTATACAAAGGAAGAGTTATTTTTCAATCGTGTTTACTATTTTTCCTTAAGAATTAACTGGTTAATTACATTTATGTGAATGTTGTTCAAGAGATAGAAGGCCTGTCAGAAAAGAGGACTTGAGTGCCAAAAAACTGACATTAATCTGGCTCGAAAATTGCTTTGTTAGATGTAGCCGTAAATGATCAGACTAAGATTATTAATTTTTATTAGTAATAACAATGAGTAAGAAGCCTAAGTGATGAAATTTCAAATTCCACTACCGAATAAACTCTCTGCTTTAAAAGGCAAGAAAATCCCATCAATAGGTGCGCCGATTTTAGTGCTATCAGCACTAGCGATGGTGATATTACCGATCCCGGCTTTTTTACTCGATCTTATGTTTACCTTCAATATCGCCTTAGCAATGGTTGTATTGTTAGTGACAATCTACACTCGTAGACCTCTTGATTTTGCTGCGTTCCCAACCATTCTTCTTGTATCTACCTTACTTCGCCTTGCTTTGAACGTGGCATCGACTCGTGTGGTATTGCTGCATGGTCATGAAGGGCCGGGAGCGGCAGGTAACGTTATCGAGGCGTTTGGTAATGTGGTTATCGGCGGTAACTATGCGGTGGGTTTAATCGTATTTATTATCTTGATGATCATTAACTTTATGGTTGTAACCAAAGGTGCGGGCCGTATTTCAGAAGTAAGTGCACGTTTCACCTTGGATGCTTTACCAGGTAAACAAATGGCGATTGATGCGGATTTGAATGCCGGCTTAATCGATCAAGAACAAGCAAGAACACGTCGTTTTGAAGTCACCAAAGAAGCTGACTTTTACGGTTCAATGGATGGCGCGTCAAAATTTGTAAAAGGGGATGCCATTGCTGGTATCTTAATTCTATTTATTAATATTATTGGTGGCTTTGCCATCGGTATGGCGCAATTTGATTTAGGTTTTAGTGAAGCGATTCAAATTTATACTTTGCTAACGATTGGTGATGGCTTGGTTGCTCAAATCCCATCATTACTATTGTCGATTGGTGCTGCGATCATGGTAACTCGTCAAAACACAGACGAAGACATGGGCGAGCAATTGGTGTTTCAATTAGTTGATAACCCAAAAGCATTGATGGTAACGGGTGGGATCATGTTTATCATGGGTATTGTTCCTGGAATGCCTCATTTTCCATTTATATTGCTTGCGATTCTGGCGAGTGGTTGGGCGTATTACCTAACGAAGAAAAAAGCACAAGAGGGAGAAGATAAAAAAGCAGCACCTCCAATGGAGTTGTCTTCTTCACAACCAAAAGAACTGTCATGGGATGATGTTCAACCTGTCGATGTGATTGGATTAGAAGTTGGTTATCGTTTGATCCCAATGGTAGATAAAGAACAAGGTGGCGAGCTTCTTGACCGTGTTAAAGGGGTTCGTAAGAAGCTGTCTCAAGATTTCGGTTTCTTGGTACCTGCGGTTCATATTCGAGATAATTTAGAACTGCCACCAAACGTATACAGAATTACCTTGATGGGTGTGGCCGGTGGCGAAGCTGAAATTCGTCCAGATAAAGAATTAGCGATTAACCCAGGGCAAGTGTATGGCTCGATTGAAGGTGAACCAACGCTTGATCCAGCCTTTGGTCTTGAAGCCGTATGGATAAACGAAGAGCAAAGAGAGCATGCTCAAGCCTTAGGCTATACTGTTGTAGATGCTGCAACGGTATTAGCAACCCATTTAAGTCAATTGTTAACAAATAATGCGGCGCAGTTATTAGGACATGAAGAAGTTCAGAACTTATTAGAGTTGCTCTCACAAAGCTCACCTAAATTAGTTGAAGGGTTAGTACCCGATCAATTACCGTTAGGGGCGGTTGTAAAAGTACTTCAGAATTTATTGAATGAAGCAATTCCAGTTCGTGATATTAGAACCATTGTCCAAACTTTGTCTGAATATGCGCCAAAAAGTCAAGAACCCGACATTTTGACGGCGGCCGTCAGAATTGCGCTAAAACGACTAATTGTTCAGGAAATCAATGGGGTAGAGGCTGAAATGCCAGTTATTACCTTAATTCCAGAACTGGAACAAATTTTGCATCAAACTATGCAGGCGTCAGGCGGTGAAACAACGGGCATTGAACCGGGTTTGGCTGAACGCTTGCAAGCTTCATTAACGCTTGCGACTCAAGAACAAGAGTTAAAAGGAGAGGCCGCTGTCTTGCTGACATCGGGGGTGTTGCGTTCAACATTAGCGAAATTTGTTAAAAATACAATTCCAAATTTACGAGTGCTTTCTTATCAAGAAATTCCAGATGAGAAGCAAATTAGAATAGTTCAAGCCGTTGGTCATTAATCGCGTCGACTTATTTAACGCAGGAATACGAAATTGAAAATTAAACGATTTTTTGCAAAAGATATGCGCTCAGCTCTAGTTCAAGTAAAAGAAGAACTGGGTGTTGACGCCGTCATTATGTCAAATAAAAAAGTCACTGGCGGTATTGAAATCGTAGCGGCAATCGATCCTAACGGTAGTTCAACGTCATCTGCTGCGCCTGTTCGTCGTGAAATTGAAGATGACAGAGTGAATGTAGGCAATAACAATAAAGGCTCTATGACGCGTCGCTTTGCTAATATGATAAAGCAATATGGTTCAAATTCAGGGGCTCCTGCTGAACCTGAAAAGACAGAGCAACGTGAAGAAGACAGTTTAGCGGCTTTGCTTCAGCGTCAATCTAAGTTTCAACATCAATCAGTATCATCAAAGCCTGCAACACACTCAAGACCTAAATTAGATACGTCTGAAATGACTCGTGCGATTCAAAGTAATCCAAACTTAGCGCACCTTATTTCGGATAATCCAATGAATGATCGTCCTGAGAGAATGCAACCTAAATTAGACCCTTCTCGTTATGAGAAAGGAAGACGGTCAAATCAAGAATCGAATGAAGATTTAGAAGGCATGCGTTCTGAAATGTCGTCTATTCGTCGTTTGTTAGAACATCAAGTGTCAGGATTAATGTGGCAAGAAGTAGAGCGTAGAGAGCCACTTCGTGCAATGTTAATTAAACGTTTAGAGAAAATGGGTTTATCTGAAGAATTAGCGGATCAATTAGCGTGTTATATTCCTGAAGATACCGAACCTAAAGACGCATGGGCATCATTACTAAAATTGTTAGCAGAGCAAATTCCAACCACTAAAGTCGATACATTGGCTCGTGGTGGTATTGTTGCTTTGCTTGGTCCTACTGGGGTTGGTAAAACAACAACAATCGCAAAATTAGCAGCAAGAGCTGCAATGGAATATGGACCAGATCAAGTTGCCTTAGTTACGACGGACACTTTCCGTATTGGGGCACAAGAACAATTGGCTATTTATGGCCGAATCATGGGTTGCCCAGTTCGAATTGCAAAAGATGCCGATGAACTTGCAACCGTCTTATATCAATTACGCAATCGCCGTTTAATTTTGGTAGATACTGCGGGTATGGGTCAACGTGATGTTCGATTAACAGAGCAATTAGACACATTAATGGAGCATAGTGGCTCACAAATAAACAGTTATTTAGTTATGCCAGCAACGGCACAACGCCGAGTGCTACAAGAGACGATCGATCACTTTAAACGTATCCCATTGTCTGGGTGTATTTTAAGTAAGATTGATGAGTCATTGAGCTTAGGTGAGTTAATTAGTGTAACCATCGAAAATGGGTTACCGATCTCTTATATTGCTAATGGTCAGCGCGTACCTGAAGATATCGTACTTGCTCAACCTAAATACCTAGTAGCTAAAGCAAATGAATTACTAGAAAAAGCGACGGAAAAGGACCCTCATTTCTGGAATAGCGACATGCCAGAGGCAAATAATTTATGATTGATAATAATATATACGATCAGGCTAGTGGATTACGACGACTGACCAAACCTACGTTGACCAAAGTGGTTGCCGTAACGGGTGGTAAAGGCGGCGTAGGTAAAACAAACGTAACATTAAATTTAGCATTATCACTTGCTCAGCAAGGAAAGAAAGTGATGGTGTTGGATGGCGATCTTGGCTTAGCAAACATTGATATCATGCTTGGTGTCCGTGCGCATAAAAACCTAGGTCACGTACTTGAAGGCGAATGTGATTTAGCGGACATCATTGTAGAAGGCCCGTACGGAGTGAAAATTATTCCCGCGACGTCTGGTACAAAATCGATGGCTGAACTTTCGCCTGTGCAACATGCAGGGTTAATCCGAGCTTTTAGTAGCTTAGAAGATGATATTGACATATTACTGATCGATACCGCGGCTGGCATATCTGACATGGTGACGAGTTTTGCTCGTGCTGCACAAGATGTATTAGTGGTGGTATGTGATGAACCAACGTCAATTACGGATGCATACGCACTGATTAAATTACTGAGTCGTGAACATAATGTTCAACGATTCAAAATTGTCGCTAACATGGTGAGAAGTTACCGTGAAGGCCGCGAGCTATTTGCAAAACTAACGTTAGTAACGGATCGTTTTTTATCTGCAAACATGGAATTAGTGGCTTGTATTCCATTAGATGAAAAAGTGCGTTTAGCGGTAAGAAAGCAAAAAGTAGTTGTAGACGCTTACCCTCGTTCACCTGCGGCATTAGCGATGAAGTCATTAGCGAATAAAATCGTGACATGGCCTGTGCCTAAAGCACCAAGTGGACATTTAGAATTTTTTGTAGAGAAACTGCTACGAAATGAAAAAACCAGCGAAGTAGAGGACGACTATGTCTAATACCTTAACTTACGATCATAAAGGCAATGTGAACAGTCAGAAAGCATTTTTAGAGCGCTATTCTGAACTGGTAAAACGCATTGCCCATCACTTAATGGCAAGATTACCAGCAAGTGTATTAGTTGATGATTTAATACAGTCTGGAATGATCGGCCTGTTAGAAGCACAACAAAATTATGACGGCAGTAAAGGCGCAAGTTTTGAAACATACGCTGGAATAAGAATTAGAGGTTCGATGCTGGATGAAATTCGACGCGGGGACTGGGTTCCTCGCTCTGTTCATAAGAACAGTCGAATGGTTAATGCAGCAATTAAAGCACTTGAAGCTAAACTTTCTCGCGAACCGACCGATAAAGAGATAGCAGAACATTTAGAATTACCGTTAGATCAGTATTATCAGATACTTAATGATGTAAATTGCGGTAAACTTGTAGGTATGGAAGATTTAGGCGTTTCCGAAGATGTAATAACAACGGAAGAACACGCTGATGATAATATTCCATTTCAAGGTGTTGTAGATGAACATTTTCGAGTGGCTCTTGTGGAGGCGATTAAAACCCTTCCAGAAAGAGAAGCTTTAGTTTTATCTCTTTATTATGATGAAGAGTTAAATTTGAAAGAAATTGGTGCAGTTATTGGTGTCAGCGAGTCTCGTGTCAGCCAAATACACAGTCAATCAATGCAACGACTACGGGCCAAGTTATCAACTTGGACAGTAGAATAATTAAATCCCGTTACTTTGTGCCCTCACTGGAGGCGATTTTGAATAAAAACATGAAGATCCTTATTGTTGATGACTTCTCAACAATGCGCCGTATTGTAAAAAACTTATTACGTGACTTAGGTTTTAATAACACCCAAGAAGCGGATGATGGTTTAACAGCATTACCATTGCTTAAAAAGGGCGGTTTCGATTTTGTAGTAACAGATTGGAACATGCCAGGCATGCAAGGGATCGACTTGCTAAAAACAATTCGTGCCGATGGCGAATTAAAACATTTACCTGTATTAATGATCACCGCTGAAGCAAAACGCGAGCAGATCATTGAAGCCGCTCAAGCGGGTGTTAATGGTTATATTGTTAAGCCATTTACTGCTGCAACATTGAAAGAAAAATTAGACAAGATTTTTGAACGTTTATAAGAAAGTGTTGCGTAAGTAAGGACCACCTAACAATGATTTCATTAACAGATGCCAAGGAACTTGTCGCTTTATTAGAAGACGGCAAGCAAGAAGAAGCCAATCAATTGGTTGCCGCACTCGCCGTTCCTCAAGAGCAGCCAATGCTTCAAGAAATAGGATCTTTAACTCGTGATCTTCACGAATCATTAAAGAACTTTAAACTTGATCACCGCGTTGTTGCTATTGCTAATGATGAGATCCCTGATGCACGTGATCGTTTGCAATATGTGATTGATAAAACGGAAATAGCCGCCAATAAAACCATGGATGCTGTTGATCGTTCATTACCTATTGCTGACGAGTTGCATGAAGGACTTCTTCAGGTTCGTCCTCAATGGAATAGCCTAATGAAAGGTCGAATTGAGTTAGCTCAATTTAAATCTTTATGTCACAACATTGATGGACTTCTTACTCAAGTTGAAGGTAATAGCTCGGAACTTCGTAACGAGTTAACCAACATTTTAATGGCGCAAGACTTTCAAGACCTTACCGGTCAGATAATTAAACGTGTAATAACATTAGTTCAGGAAGTCGAAGACCGACTGGTTGATATATTGACGTTGTTTAAAGTTGAAGAACGCCTAGGTGCTGCAGAAGACGAATCTAAAAAACCGTCTAAAGCTGAGGGTCCTATTTTGAACCCGCATGAACGTGAAGACGCTGTGGCATCGCAAGATGATGTCGATGATTTATTAGCCAGTCTTGGATTTTAGAGGAATATTATGAGCTTTGAAATGGATGAAGACATTCTGCAAGATTTCTTAATTGAAGCAGGAGAAATTCTTGAGCTACTTTCTGAACAATTAGTTGAATTAGAACAACGTCCTGACGATTCTGATTTATTAAATGCTATTTTCCGTGGTTTCCATACAGTAAAAGGGGGCGCAGGCTTCCTTTCATTAACTGAATTGGTTGATGCATGTCATGGTGCGGAGAATGTGTTTGATATCCTTCGTACTGGTAAACGCAAAGTTACCTCTGAGCTGATGGATACGATTCTAGAAACGCTAGATACCGTGAACGTTATGTTTGGTTCAGTGCAAAATGGTGAGCCTTTAGCGCCAGCATCGCAACAGGTTTTAGATGAGTTACATCGTCTAAGCAAGCCGACAAGCGAAGATGAAGTTGCCGTAGCTGCACCTGCACCAGCCGTTGTCGCTCCTGTGATCACTGCGACTTCAGCTATCCATGATTCTGTGGATGACATTACAGAAGATGAATTTGAGAAACTGTTAGATGAATTGCACGGTAAAGGAACGGCACCTTCAGCGGTGACTTCTGCGCCAGTTGCGTCAACTCCTGTTTCTTCAAATACCGTGAGCTCTATGCCTGAAGGCGATATTACTGATGATGAATTTGAGCGTTTACTTGATGAGCTACATGGTTCAGGTAATAGCCCGACAAATTCATCGGTAGCGGCCGTGTCTGCTCCGGTTGTTGACACAAAATCAGCCGATATTGCGATGTCTGGTGATTCAGATGTAATGTCTGATGATGAGTTTGAAAAGTTATTAGATCAGCTGCACGGTTCTGGTAAAGGCCCAACAGATGAAGAGTTAGAACAAGCGGTTAAGCCTGCTTCTTCAATGGCAGAAACGCCAGTGGTAGAAAAAGTACCGGTAGTTGAAGCTCCGCTTGCGCCAACAAGAACACAAGCCCCAAAACCGGTTGAAGCACCTAAGCCAGTTCAAAAAGCGCCAACTAAACAACAGAAATCACAAGCAGAAAGCACGGTACGTGTTGATACATCAACGCTAGACAACATCATGAACATGGTGGGTGAATTAGTATTGGTTCGTAACCGCTTAGTGAGTCTTGGTTTGAACAGCAATGACGAAGAAATGTCTAAAGCAGTTTCAAACCTTGATGTCGTTACTGCTGATATCCAAGGCGCAGTAATGAAAACACGTATGCAGCCAATCAAGAAAGTATTTGGTCGCTTCCCACGTGTTGTTCGTGATTTAGCTCGTACTCTGAAAAAAGACATTGTGCTTGAAATGCGCGGTGAAGAAACGGATCTAGATAAAAACTTAGTGGAAGCACTTGCTGATCCACTGATTCACTTGGTTCGTAACTCTGTCGATCATGGTATTGAAATGCCAGATGTTCGTGAAAAAACGGGCAAAGATCGTACCGGTAAAGTGATTCTGTCTGCTTCACAAGAAGGCGATCATATCTTACTAAGCATCATCGATGATGGTGGTGGTATGGACGCTGATAAGCTTCGTGGAATCGCGGTTAATCGTGGTTTGATGGATACTGATGCAGCCTCTCGCCTTACGAACAAAGAATGTTATAACCTTATTTTTGCACCTGGTTTTTCAACGAAAACTGAAATCTCAGACATTTCAGGTCGTGGTGTAGGTATGGATGTTGTGAAGACAGCCATCAACCAATTAAATGGGTCTATCGATATTGATTCAAGCATGGGCGAAGGGACTAAGATTGTAATCAAAGTACCATTAACACTCGCTATTCTTCCTACATTAATGGTAGGGGTTGCAAACCAGCCGTTTGCATTGCCACTAGCAAGTGTGAATGAGATTTTCCATCTTGATCTTTCTAAAACAAATATTGTTGATGGGCAGCTAACGACCATCGTTCGTGAAAAATCGATACCATTATTTTATTTACAAGATTGGCTTGTTTCTGGTGCTCGTAAAACAGAGCGCACGGGATTAGGTCATGTAGTCATTATTCAATTAGGTGCTCAACGCGTCGGTTTCGTGGTTGATACATTGATTGGACAAGAAGAGGTGGTAATTAAACCTCTTGATGAATTACTGCAAGGCACTCCAGGAATGGCAGGTGCAACCATCACTTCAGATGGTCACATCGCACTTATTCTTGATGTTCCAAACTTGCTTAAGCGTTATGCAGTACGTATGCATTAATGCACAAGGATTGACATGGCAATAAAAGTATTAGTTGTTGATGATTCAAGCTTTTTTCGACGTCGAGTGAGTGAAATTATCAACTCAGATCCACGCCTTGAAGTCATCGATGTAGCAACAAACGGCAAAGAAGCCGTTGAAAAAGCACAATCTTTAAAGCCAGATGTTATCACCATGGATATAGAGATGCCTGTTATGGACGGTATCTCAGCAGTTCGAGAAATCATGAAAGTGTGCCCAACACCAACTTTGATGTTTTCTTCGTTAACTCATGATGGTGCAAAAGCGACATTAGATGCGTTAGATGCGGGTGCATTGGATTTCTTACCAAAGAAATTTGAAGATATCGCCCGTAATCGTGATGAGGCGGTTTCATTGCTTCAACAGCGCATTGTTGAGATTGCACGTAAGAAATTGTTTATGCGTCGACCTGCTTTAGCTACTCAAGTGACTAAAACTGAGCCTAGAGCCGCGGCAACAACAAGAGTAACTGCGTCACGAATTACATCGCCAATGAGCGCTGAACCAGTAAAAGCAGTGCCAAGTGCACCTATTGGTCAACGCTTTAAAGCAACGGGTAAAAAATATCAGCTAACCGCAATAGGGACTTCAACCGGAGGCCCTGTGGCATTACAAAAGATATTAACGGCACTTCCTGCTAATTACCCACATCCGATTATTTTAGTTCAGCATATGCCAGCAACGTTTACTGCTGCGTTTGCCGCTCGATTAAATAACTTATGTAAGATCCAAGTGAAAGAAGCGCAAGATGGCGATATTTTAAAGCCGGGTTGTGCGTATTTGGCTCCAGGTGGCTTACAAATGATGATTGATGGTCGTCCTGGTTCTTCTCGTTTGAAGATCCTTGATGGTGGTGAACGCATGAATTACAAACCATGTGTTGATGTGACTTTTGGCTCTGCCGCGAAAGTGTATGGCGATAAAGTATTGTCTATGATCTTAACGGGTATGGGAGCGGATGGTCGTGAAGGCTGTCGTATGCTTAAAGCTGCTGGCGCAACCATTTGGTCTCAAGATGAGCAAAGTTGTGTTGTCTATGGCATGCCACAAGCCGTCGATAAAGCCGGTTTGTCTTCAGAAAGTTTGCCGATAGAACGTGTCGCTGAACGAATGCTTGTTGAAGTTGGATTAAAGTAGGAAAACCGAATGATTGTCTGGAGCATAGCAAACCAGAAAGGTGGTGTGGGTAAAACAACCACAACAATTACACTGGCTGGTTTATTAAATGAACGTGGTAAACGAGTACTTATGGTGGACACCGATCCACACGGTTCGTTAACTACGTACTTAGGCTATGATTCAGACAATTTACCTTCTAGCTTATTTGGGTTATTTCAACTTCCAACGATAAATAAAACAACCGTGAAACCGTTTGTTTTACACAGCAAGGTACCGGGCTTAGACATTATTCCTGCACATATGTCATTAGCGACACTTGATCGTGTGATGGGGAATCGAACCGGCATGGGATTGGTCCTTAAGCGTGTATTAAAAGCGCTTGAAGATGAATACGATTATGTACTTATTGATTGCCCACCGATCTTAGGTGTCATGATGATTAATGCCTTAGCGGCCAGTAATCGTGTCTTAATTCCAGTTCAAACTGAGTTCTTAGCAATGAAAGGCTTAGAACGTATGATGAAAACATTAGCCATCATGCAAAGAAATAAACCGTCTTTATTTGATGTTACGATCATTCCAACAATGTATGACAAACGAACGAATGCGTCGTTACAAACATTAATGGAACTGAAGCATATGTATACTGATCAAGTGTGGGCTTCAGCCGTTCCTATTGATACAAAATTTAGAGATGCAAGTCTAAAAAGAATGCCACCGTCTTTTGTTTCTCCAAACAGCCGTGGTGTTTTTGCCTATAAAACGTTGTTGAACTACTTGGAGCGATTAGTTTAATGACGAGTTTCAAACCATTGACCAGTGAAGAAGCACTCGAAGATTACTTTTCAGCATTATTAAATGAAGAGGTTATTGAGCTTGAAGATGATCAAGATATTGAGATCATTTTGCCAGAGCCAGAGCCAGAGCCAGAGCCAGAGCCAGAGCCAGAGCCAGAGCCAGAGCCAGAAATTACATGGACATCTGAAACGGTAATGGTAGAAGATCAGGTTACTTCTCACTATCAACCACAATTAGCACAACACATTGATGATGACGATGAATACCCATTTGAGCTGCCTCAATTGGAGGATGTTCAACGATTATTAAGTCAATTAGAGAATTCACAACTTGAAGCTCAGGTTGAAATTGATTCATTAATTACTGATGAATTCGTAAAACAAGAAAAAGAAGATCTCGCTGTTGAAACGACAATAGTGTCTCAAGATGTGGTTAATGACATTGAGAGTGAAGAATCGAAAGAAGAACTGGATCTTTCTGATTGGGATATTTCAGATAAAATTGTTACTAAAAAACCAGAAGAAATAAAAGAATTCGATTCGATTTCTGAAGAACCTGCAATTGATTCAGAGATAGAATTAGAGACTCAAACAGGAAAATCACCTCCTTTGAGTGGATTAGATTGGAAGAACTCAGAATTAGATGAAGAGTTCCAAGTCTTATTTTTTGAAGTGATGGGCGTTACCTTTGCTGTGCCATTGGCTCAATTAGGTGGCATACATCAGATCACGGAATTGAATCATTTAATTGGTCGTCCTGATTGGTATCTTGGGTTACAAAATAATCGAGAAACCACCATTGATGCGTTAGATACTGCGAAATGGGTGATGCCACAAAGCATCAAAGATGAGAGCTACAAAGAGAATTACCAATACCTTGTTATGCTTGGTGATAGCAAATGGGGATTAGCGTGTAATGCGTTAGCCGGAACAGAAACATTAACCAGTGATCGAATTCGTTGGCGTGAAACCGCAGGAAAACGTCCGTGGTTGTCTGGAATGGTAAAAGAGAAAATGTGTGCCTTGATTCACGTTGAGGCAATGATTACGATGCTTAATGCCGGTCTCGACATTAAGGGAATAGAGTAAGATAACTCTAAGAGGACGAGGAAATACAATGTCTCAGTATAATCAAGTAGAGATCCGTAAAGATAAAGTAAACGATGAAGTACTACAATGGGTAACTTTTCAATTAGAAGAAGAAACCTATGGTATTAACGTGATGCAAGTTCGTGAAGTATTACGCCATACAGAAATTGCGCCAGTACCAGGTGCACCAGACTACGTTTTAGGTATTATCAACCTTCGTGGTAACGTCGTAACAGTTATTGATACTCGTTCACGTTTTGGTTTAATGCAAGGCGAGATCAGTGATAATACACGCATCATTGTGATTGAATCAGAACATCAAGTTATCGGTATCCTTGTTGATAGCGTGGCAGAAGTTGTATACTTACGTTCATCAGAAATTGATACAACGCCAAGTGTTGGAACGGAAGACAGCTCTAAATTTATTCAGGGTGTTAGTAACCGTGAAGGCAAACTACTTATCTTGGTTGATCTTAATAAACTTTTGTCTGAAGACGAATGGGATGACATGGCAAGCCTATAATGGTCGATATTTTAACTCAGCTCTCAGAGCTACTAGCTGCAACAGCAATGATCCTTGTTTTGGTTTTCTTCTTTGTACTAAATAGAAGAAATAAGCAACTCGTGCAACAGCTGACAGAAGCGAAAGCGCAGTATAAAAACCTTCAAGATGAACAACAAAAGCTGCAAAAGCAATTTGTTGAATTTCGTTCTGGCTCTATTAATATGGGGCAGAAAGTCGCGGAAATGACTCAATTAAGTCAACATTTTGATGACCGATTAAATGAACTTGAGAATACGGATGTCGACAGTCGATTGTATTCAAGAGCAAATAAATTGGTTCAACTGGGTGCAGGGATTAATGAGCTTATGGAAGAGTGTGAACTTCCAAAAGCCGAAGCTGAGTTAATGATGTCTTTACAAGCCAAAATTGTTGGCGGTAAAGGCACTATGCCACCATTAAGAATGGAAGACGAAGAATAACGATTTCTTCAGATTAACGAATTCAAAAGCTCCTTATTTAAGGGGCTTTTTTCGTTATGGGATATGGTAAAAAATGCATCTACCCATAAGGTGGTATTTGATTTTTTTAATATATAACCCTATGAATTAAATGTGGATTTTTTTCATTATGAAAATGAAACTAAATGACATATTTATTTACTTATCTATGCAAATAGATTTGTTTTATATCTAAGTTTCCCTGTTTTTGCTGTGCTAGAATACTTTCAATATTCTCAAATGATAAAAGTCTATGCTAGAAATTCGTAATGTAACCTGTATTCGAGATGAAAGAGTTTTATTTGAACAACTCAGCTTTACCGTATCAGACGGTGAGTTAATTCAAATAGAAGGTCAAAATGGTGCAGGAAAAACCACATTATTGCGAATTATTGCCGGTCTTGGTTATTCTGATGAAGGTGATATTTATTGGAATGGCGAATCGATTAAACAGAATCGAGAAGAATTTCATTCCGCGTTACTTTTTCTAGGTCATCACACGGGTGTAAAACGTGAGTTGACAGCATTTGAAAATCTGGCTTTTTATCAATCAATGCATAACGACTATAATGAAGAGGCTATTTGGGATGCACTTGCTCGTGTTGGCTTAGCGGGCCGAGAAGATGTTGCAGCAGGACAATTGTCCGCAGGACAACAGCGCAGAGTTGCATTAGCTCGTCTTTGGTTGAGTAATCATAAGTTGTGGGTTCTTGATGAGCCATTAACTGCAATTGATAAGCAGGGCGTTAAGGTGTTGGAGCAGTTGTTTATGGATCACGCAAAACAGGGTGGAATTGTCTTGCTAACGACGCATCAGGATTTATTTACTGACAGTAATGAATTGAAAAAAATCAGGTTAGGTGAGTAATAGATGTTTTCTTCAATGACTACGATAATAAAACGTGAATTATTGATCGCTTTTCGTCGTAAAGCCGATGTTTTAAACCCGTTGTGGTTTTTTATTATCGTGATTACCTTATTCCCATTAAGTATTGGCCCTGAGCCAATTCTGCTTGCGCGTATTGCGGCGGGTATTGTTTGGGTTGCTGCTTTATTGTCTGCCTTACTTTCTCTTGAACGTTTATTCCGAGACGATTTTTCCGATGGCTCATTAGAACAAATGATGTTAATGCCAAGCCCATTGTCGGTTTTAGTATTAGCCAAAGTGTTTGCTCATTGGGTACTGACTGGCCTGCCGTTGATTATTATCAGCCCATTACTGGCTATTTTATTATCCTTAGATTTCAATACATGGTTAGCCATTGTACTTACCCTATCACTTGGAACACCCACACTGAGTTTTCTTGGTGCCGTAGGGGTTGCATTAACCGTGGGTCTGCAAAAAGGGGGAGTGTTGCTAAGCCTTCTTATACTCCCACTTTATATACCGGTTCTAATTTTTGCGACATCTGCAATTGATGCTGCAACTCTAGGGATGGCTTATAATGGCCAACTTGCTATTTTAGGAGCGCTTCTTATGGGCTCCGCAACATTGACTCCGTTTGCCATTAGTTCGGCACTACGAGTCAGTGTGCAATAAATCATAATTATAATTTTTATATTTAAGTAAGTGAGATAAACCAATGTGGAAATGGCTACATCCTTACGCTAAACCAGAAAAAGCGTATCAATTAAGTACTACACTGCTACCATGGTTTGCGGTGATCTCTATCATCAGTTTGACCGTTGGGACCATCTGGGGCCTTGCTTTTGCACCTTCTGATTATCAACAAGGTGACAGTTTTCGAATTATTTACATACACGTACCTGCTGCTATTTTGTCTATGGCCGCTTATATGTCGATGGCGATAGCTGCTTTTATTGGTTTGGTTTGGCAATTAAAATTGTCTGATATGGCCGCGGCAGCAATGGCGCCTATTGGTGCGGTATTTACGTTCATCGCTTTACTTACTGGTGCCGTTTGGGGCAAACCTATGTGGGGTGCTTGGTGGGTATGGGATGCCCGTTTAACGTCAGAATTAATTCTTCTATTTTTATACCTAGGGGTTATGGCGTTATATAACGCGTTTGATGATCAACGAACCGCTGCTCGTGCTGCGGGTATTCTTGCTATTGTTGGTGTGATTAATCTGCCAATCATTCACTTCTCTGTCGAATGGTGGAATACGCTTCATCAAGGTGCAAGTATTACAAAGTTTGATAAACCTTCGATTTCTTCAGATATGTTGTGGCCTTTACTATTAAATATCATAGGCTTTGCAACTTTCTTCGGTTCTGTGACTCTTATTCGTTTTAGGAATGAAATTTTAGCAAAAGAGAGTCATCGTCCTTGGGTTAGAGCATTGGTAGAGACTAAATCTACCGTCTCTAAATAATGTAAGAGAAGGGAATTACTGTTATGCATTTTGAAACATTAAGTGATTTTTTTGCCATGGGTGGTTACGCCGCTTATGTATGGGGTGCTTTTGGCGCTACTTTTCTTTCTTTATTTTGGATTCTATTTTCTAGCCTTGGAAAACGACGCCAATTATTAAAAGAAATTGAGCAAAGAATGGCAAGAGAAGAACGAATTAAAAAAGCAAAAACTATGGAGAATACATTATGAATCCAAGACGTAAAAAGCGCCTAGGGTTGATCCTTGCTCTAGTCCTAGGGGCGAGTGCAACGGTTGGGTTGATGCTTTATGCATTGAATCAAAATATGGATTTATTCTATACCCCAACAGAATTAGTGAATGGTAAGCCTGATGGAACAAAACCTGAAGTCGGCCAACGTTTACGTATCGGTGGTATGGTTGTTGTAGGATCGGTTAAACGTGATTCTCAGTCTTTAGAAGTTCGTTTTCAAGTCGAAGACATTGGCCCTAAAGTCACCGTTATTTATGATGGTATTCTTCCTGATTTATTCCGTGAAGGCCAAGGTATTGTCGCGCAAGGTGTTCTTGTTGATGCGACAACAGTTAAGGCTCATGAAGTATTAGCGAAACATGATGAAGAGTACATGCCGCCAGAGGTTGCAGAAGCGATGAAAAAAACGCACGAACCTCTTAAATACACAGAAGAACAAAAACAAGGAACTGGTCAATGATTCCAGAACTCGGTCATTTTGCGATGATTGCCTCATTAGGACTTGCTGTCCTATTGAGTATATTGCCTATGTACGGTGCAAGCCGTGGCAATAAAGCATTAATGCAAAGTGCAAGACCTCTCGCTTGGGGGATGTTCCTACTCCTCAGTTTATCATTTGGGATCTTAATGTGGGCATTCTACGTTAACGATTTCACTCTCCAATACGTCGCAAGTAACTCAAACAGTTTACTGCCTTGGTATTATCGTTTAACGGCGGTGTGGGGTGCTCATGAAGGTTCATTGCTTCTTTGGGTATTAATTCAAGCAGGTTGGACTGTGGCTGTGGCGACATTTAGTCGTGGTATGCCTCAAGAGTCTGTTGCTCGAGTATTGGCAGTGATGGGCTGGATTACCCTTGGTTTCTTACTGTTTATCATTTTAACATCGAACCCATTTTTACGTACTCTGCCATTTTTTCCAATTGATGGACGTGATTTAAACCCATTACTTCAAGATCCTGGGTTGATCATTCATCCACCAATGCTGTATATGGGCTACGTTGGTTTCTCTGTTGCGTTCTCATTTGCTATTGCGTCATTAATGACGGGTCGATTAGATACTGCATGGGCTCGTTGGTCTCGTCCTTGGACGATTGCTGCATGGTCATTTCTAACCGTAGGTATCTCTCTAGGTTCGTGGTGGGCATATTATGAACTTGGCTGGGGTGGTTGGTGGTTCTGGGATCCAGTAGAAAACGCATCATTCATGCCTTGGCTTGTTGGTACCGCATTAATGCACTCATTAGCGGTAACCGAGAAACGTGGTACATTTAAAGCTTGGACCGTTCTACTTGCAATATCAGCATTCTCATTAAGTTTATTAGGTACGTTCCTTGTTCGTTCTGGCATCTTGGTATCGGTTCATGCCTTTGCTTCTGATCCCGCTCGAGGCATGTTCATCCTTGCCTTCTTAGTGATGGTTATCGGTGGTTCATTACTGCTGTTTGCTTTAAAAGGTTCTTCAGTTCGTGTTCGTGGTAATTTTGCTCTCTTTTCTCGTGAAAATGCATTATTAGCCAATAATATTTTATTAATAACGGCTTTAGTTGTTGTTCTTGTTGGTACGTTATTACCCTTAGTACATAAGCAACTTGGTTTAGGCTCAGTCTCAATCGGTGCACCGTTCTTCGATATGCTATTTGCATGGTTGATGATCCCATTTGCATTTTTATTGGGTATTGGTCCTCTGATCCGTTGGAAGAAAGATAATTTAAATAGTCTTGTTAAACGTATGGTAATCACAGGAGCGGTAACCGTTCCTCTTGCTGCTGTAATGATGGTTATCTTTGCAGATAAGTTCCTATTTATGGCTTACCTAGGTTGGATGATGTCAATTTGGATCATTATTCTTCATGGTTTTGAAATGTATGAACGTGCAACTCACCGTCATACACTTGCTGTTGGTTTAACGAAACTTGGCCGCAGTCATTGGGCGATGGTATCTGCACATATCGGTCTTGCTATTACGATTATCGGTATTGCAATGGTACAAAACTACAGTATTGAAAAAGACGTACGTTTGGCACCTGGTGAGCACATTGAAATGAATGGCTACCAATTCTACTTTGCTGGCATTCGTGATACTGATGGTCCTAACTATGATGGTTATACCGCTGATTTTGATATTTCGTTAGATGGTAAAGCCATCAATACATTGCACGCTGAAAAACGTTTCTACGCAACGTCTGGAGCGATGATGACGGAAGCGGCGATTGACCGTGGCATTACTCGTGATCTATACATTGCGATGGGTGAGCGTTTAGATGACAACCGTTCATGGGCTGTACGTATTTATTACAAACCGTTTGTTCGTTGGATCTGGGCTGGTACTCTATTCATGGCATTAGGCGGTGTGTTAGCAATGTCTGATAAGCGTTACCGTTTCCGTAAAACATCGAAAAAACAGGAGGCATAATAATGAAAAAGTTTTTATTTGTGCCACTCGCTTTGTTTTTACTTTTAGTTGCCGTGTTTGCTACCCAATTAACGCGTAACTCAAATGGCGATGATCCAACAAAACTGGAATCAGTTTTAGTGGGTAAACCGGTACCTGAATTTCGCTTAGAAGATCTAGCGGAAAAAGGTAAGCTTTATGATCAAAGTATCTTTAGAGGCGAACCTCTGCTTCTAAATGTATGGGCGACATGGTGTCCAACATGCTATGCAGAGCATCAATACCTTAATACGCTGGCAACTGAAGGCGTAAAAATTATTGGTATGAACTATAAAGATGAGCGAGCAGGAGCGGTCAAATGGCTTAAAGAATTAGGTAATCCATACTTAATTACGTTGTTTGATGGTGATGGCATGCTAGGAATGGATTTAGGTGTTTATGGTGCGCCTGAGACGTTCTTAATCGATAGAAATGGCATCGTTCGCTATCGTCACGTTGGTGATGTAAATGATCGTAATTGGAATGAGAAACTAAAACCAATGTACGATCAACTAGTTGCGGAGTCTAAATAATGAAGATGATATTACGTAAATTGAGTCTTCGTCTTGCTGCTATTCTTGCGTTGAGCTTTTTTGCTGCTCAAGCAAGTTATGCCACTATCGATTTGTATAAATTTGATTCACCAGAACAAGAACAGCAATTTAAAGAATTAGGGCAAACCTTGCGTTGCCCTAAATGTCAGAACAACAACATTGCTGATTCAAGTGCTGAGCTTGCTCAAGACATGCGCCACAAAGTGTATGAAATGACCAAGCAAGGTAAATCTGATGATGAGATCGTTTCTTATATGATTGATCGTTACGGTAACTTTGTTACTTATGATCCACCGCTAACTGCTGGTACGCTTGTTTTATGGTTAGGTCCATTGGCTGTATTAGTGTTTGGATTTGGTTTTATTGTACTTCGTAGCCGTAAAAGCAAAACCGTAACTGAAGACAATTCAGAAGAGTGGGATAACGAACATGAAGATCGTTTGAACGCATTACTAGATGACACTAAAGAAGATGGGAAGGTAAACAAATGAGTTTGTTTTGGATTTCAACCTTAGCCCTAATTTTTGTTGGTATCGCATTCATCGTTCTTCCGCTATGGAAAGCTAAAGCGCAAGATGATGATGCTCGCCGAGATGAATTGAACAAAGCGTTCTATAAAGATCGCTTACTAGAGTTAGAAGAAGAAGACGCTGAAGGTCTTGTGAACAATCAAGAAGAGTTGATCACAGAGCTTAAACAATCATTACTTGATGATATTCCAGCGCCAGAGAAAGCACAGCAAGACAGCATGGATGCAAAATTATTCATCTTGCCATCTATTCTTGTGTTTGTTGCTATTTCTTACGGTTTTTACTTTAAGTTCGGTAATATCGATAAAATTGAAAAATGGCATGAAGTTTCTGAACGTTTACCTGAGTTATCAAAACAATTGATGAATCCTGAAGGTGTTTCGTTAAGTGATTCTGAAATGATCGATTTAACGTTAGGACTTCGTACTAAATTGTATGAAGAACCAAACGATGCAATGGGTTGGTTGTTATTAGGTCGTATTGGTATGGCTAACCGAGATATTGATACTTCTGTTGGAGCAATGCAAAAAGCTTATAAGCTTAAGCCTGACGATGTTGAAATTAAATTGGGTTATGCGCAATCATTAATGCTTTCTGGTGACGATGCGAAAGCAGAGCAGTCGAAGACATTACTTCGTCAAGTTCTGCGTCAAGACTCAACCAATCTACGTGCATTATCATTATTAGCGTTCAGTGCGTTTGAGCGTCAAGATTATAAAGGTGCAGTATCTGCTTGGAAAGCGATGCAAATGCTGATTGGTCCTGATGATTCACGTTATGAAATGCTAGTACGCAGTATTGAACGAGCAAAATCTAAGATGAACCCAGAAGCGACTTTAGATAAGCAAGTTCCTATCACTGTGAATTTAGGCTCTAATGTGACGTTACCTTCACAAGGTGTCGTGATTGTTTCAATTCACCCTGCGGATGGTTCTGCTATGCCTGTTGCAGCGGCTCGTATCCCACTCAGCCGTTTTCCTCTGAAAATCATGATGTCAGATGACAATAATATGATTGAACAGCGTAAGCTGTCGGATATGCCTGATTTTATCGTTCGTGCACGTATTGACCAAGATGGCAATGTGTCTACGAAAGAAGGAGATTGGTATGGTGAGAGCGCAGTCAGCACATTAGGAAAGAATGTATCGCTTGATATTGATAAGCAATACTAATACCTTTTAGCAAATGTCATACTATGACGGGCAGAAGCATTGAGCTTCTGCCCGTTTTTTTAATGACTATAATTGTATAACTATAATAATAAATAAAGAGTACAGCCGAGCAAGTTACTTGTTCAGTTAGTCTCAGTAGGTTAAAGGTGTGTTGTGTATAAAAAAATATGTTTTTCTTGGGTGCTACTTTTTGTTATCACGGGGTGTTCTCAAACACCTGAGTCGATTGATCCTGAAATAGAAACCAATGAGGCTGTCGAAGTTGAATACGATGACTCGCATGATGGTGACCCAATTGAAGGGTTTAACCGAGTTATGTGGGATCTTAACTATAATATTTTAGACCCTTACTTAGTTCGTCCGGTATCTATTGCCTATGTTGATTATACGCCAAGCCCAATTCGAATCGGGATCGCAAATTTCTTAGCGAACTTAGATGAACCCTCAAGCATGGTAAATAATTTGATTATGGGGAATGGTGAGCAAGCAATGGTGAATTTCAATCGATTTTGGTTGAACACAACACTAGGTCTTGTTGGACTTATTGATATTGCCAGTGCTGCTGAGATTCAAAAACCAGACAGTCGCTCTTTTGGGGATGCATTAGGTTATTATGGTGTCGGTAACGGGCCTTACTTTATGTTACCTGGTTATGGTCCATGGACATTGCGTGAAGCTGGGGATTTTGTTGATGGCTTATACATGCCGTTATCGTATTTAAACTTTTGGCAAGGTTTAGGTAAATGGGGATTAGAAGGCATGGAGTCACGAGTTGGTTTAATATCTCAAGAGCCAATGTTAGAAGCATCCCCCGATCCCTACGTATTAACCCGTGATGTTTATTTACAAATACAAGATTTTAAAGCAGAAATAGAACCAGAAAGTGATAGTAATTCAGAAGAAGACTTAGATGACTTCTTAGATGAAATTGATGAATAATTGATCTGTTCAGAGTTCAGAGTAAATACTGCCTGAACTCTGAACTCTGAACTCTGAACTCTAGTTATTCTTTTTACGTTGAACCATCATCAATAATAAAGCGACGAGTGATCCTGAAGTGTCACATAACATGTCCTTTTGAGCATCCCAGATATCGCCTTGAGATCCTAAGAAAGCGATGCCTTCTTCTCCTCCTGCAACTGCCGCGTACCACCATTCAATAATTTCATAGCCTGCAGCAACACTCATTAATGTAAATAAACCGAATAACATGGCAAGTGGAGCAGAACATTTTTTTGTTTTAATCAAATATTCTGCAATCGGGTAAGCGTAAAAACCAATAGAGAAATGAGCGACCCGATCAAAGTTATTACGGTCAGAACCGATCAATTGATTAAACCAATCAAAGGGAACATCAGCAAACGTATATTTAGCGCCGATGGTATGAAGAATAAGCCAGATAAACATTAAGACATAGGCGGTTTTACTGAACGTAAATCGAAGGGATACGTAATAAATTCCTATTAAAATGAGTAGGGCTGGTAAGATTTCGGCAAACCAAACGGCTCGTGATGAAGGCTCAATTGCTGAGAACAATAAAACGACGAAATAAATATTGGTTAATACGAGAAAAATAGGCTGCTTTTTAAGAGTCATAAAAATCGACATGATTAATCACACCTGAATGTTTGAATAAAAGACTAAGGTAATTGTAGCGTTAATGAATTATGGGACAAGTATAGGGGCGAGGTAATGAGATCAATGAAAGAAAAATTGCACGATACAATGATTAGAATTAACCCCTCATTAGATAAGAAAAAGGCCTCATAAAAAGAGGCCTATAGAGTAATGTAATTAATTAGAAGCGGTAGTTCGCTTGAACACCCACTAACCATACGTTACCTGTGGTTTCGCCGTCGAACTCACCACCGAATAGAGCTGCTTCATCTCCCTGACCTTCAGACATTTTTGCATCTTTTGCGAAGATGTAAGTAAAGCCAGCATCTAGAGTTAAATTGTTAGACCACGCGTAGCCTACACCAGTACTCAGCCATAAACGGTCCGTTTCAGGAATTGTCGCGGTGCGGTCTTCATCACTTACTGCTGATGTGTCATAAGCAACACCAGATCGTAGAGTTACTTTTTGGTTTAATTGATAAGTACCACCAAAGGCTAAACGGTAGTTATCTTCCCAATTCTCTTCTTTGATTAGGTCTTTGCCACCTAATGTGGGGATATTAGCTTCTAATTTTTCAAAGCTGCTCCAATCTGTCCAGTTAAAGCTCGCATGAATAGCGACTTTATCTGTTAATTGGTGATAACTTGCTAACTCGGCTGTTGCTGGTAAATCTAAAGCCATTGAACCAGCAAAGTGTTGTGTTGGGTTTTTCGGATTGAAAGCCGCCCCTTTTGCATGGCCAGCTAAATCAAGTTTTACTTCTGATTTGTAGCTAAAGCCAATACGGTTAGCATCATTGATTTGCCATGCAGTACCAACTTGCCATCCCCACGCTTCATCAGTGCCTTCCATGTATTTCAGCGTTGTTCCTGCTGGTGGTAACGGTATATTTCCAATTGGTGTTGGGATATGAGTCGGACTTTGATTTGGAATTGTTGCACCAAAACTGCCTTCAGCAATAACATAACGAACACCGCCACCAACACTGAATTGTTGGTTAATTTTGTAAGCCATATTTACGTTAATTTCTTTAGTAATGACGCTTGCTTCGTTACCAAAGTTAGTTGCTGAAAAATCAGAACCTAAGTCTGTTTCCATACCGTAGTTAGTGCCAACCGCAAAACCAATCGCTACTTGTTCATTTACTCGATGAGAAACGTATAAGTTAGGGATAAAAGCATCGTGAGCAAAATCTTCTGATTTAGTTGATGTGGTTCCAGATCTTTGAGTAGAAACACCTTCAACGTCAATATTTGGGTTTACGTAAATACCGCCAACAGAAACTTGAGTGCCTTCTAAGTACGTTAGCATTGCAACGTTACGCCATTGTGCATCAGCGCCATCTGCGATAGCGGCTTCACCTGCGTATGCGCGGCCTAAACCTGTTGCTGAATATTCAGCAAGTTGGAAGCCGGCAGCCATAGTGTGTGAGCTTGCTACTGAACCTAAAAGGCCAAGAGCCACTGCGATAGAAAGACGGTTTTTATTATTGTTCATTCTTGTTTCCATGAGCAAATTCAAATGTTCGCTGAATTTGTTGGTGATAATTAGACGTGGATAATACGAGTTAGAGTAAAAACTTCAAATAAAAAATGGTATTTTTCACATTTTAAGGGGATTTTTCTGTAAAAAGTTTCCATTTCAGATGAATTTTCTGTATTTATCTGGTCTGATGTGTTAATTGAGCGTACAGGTGTAGGTTTGAATCGTTGTTTTGGAGTACGCGTGTACGCTGAGATTTTAGTGAAGCAGGGGCTAGTTTTTAGGGACTAGGGACTAGGAAGAGCAGGGTTCAGATCGCTTCGCTTGCAG
>SAMEA5043647__coassemble_173_pt1 | contig 53896 bp, 49 predicted proteins | sample SAMEA5043647__metabat2_low_PE_001 | metagenome-assembled genome bin SAMEA5043647 (sample SAMEA5043647) | Gadus morhua | reverse complement strand
CAAGACCTGTCGCGTAAAGTTCAACTTCACCCGTAGACATATCTTTATTTACTTGGCTGTCAGGACGAACACGTACTTCGCCAGTAAATTTAATACAGAATTCATTGCGCAGTTGGTTAGCAGTTGAAAAGATATCTTTCATATCTGGGTCAACAACTACCTGAACGACACCTTCACGATCTCGCATATCAATGAAGATAAGACCGCCTAAATCACGGCGACGGTTTACCCAGCCGCAAAGTTCTACAGTTTGTCCTGCAAGGGACTTGTTCAAGTTACCACAGTAATGGCTGCGCATAATGATTTCCCAATCTAAATATACATATCAATAATAAATGCAGTGAAATAGTCTCACTGCATTTTTCATAAACTGATTCTACGTTTGTTTAAATGATGAATAAAACAGCAGGCTCGCTGAAATAGTAAGCAAAACGCAAAAATATGCCCTCATTATAAAGAAAAATCAGGTCACGACATAGGCCTGAATGAAAAAAACAGGCTTAATGAGAAAGTTCCACCTAAATTATTCTCTCTTTTTAATTTCATTCTCTTTCAAAGTGTAATGACACTAAAGACATCAAGCTCAGAATTAATTACAATAGCGCATTCATGAGCAGGAAAGCCATGAAACCTATCTTTCTAGGTAAGTAAATGAATTGATATTTACCTAGACTGATATGAATAACACCACTGCCATTAAAATAAACGTAATGACGTAATCATGATTAAGTAAACAAAAACAACTTAATCATGATTGGTATTGGTTGATAGTACGTATGGACATAACAACGCGTCTTTGTGAGAAAACCATGGCTAACCCAGATACTATATTTTCAGCTCCAATCGATAAAATTGGTGACTTTACCTTTGACGAACGTGTCGCAGAAGTATTTCCAGATATGATTCAACGTTCAATTCCAGGCTACAGCAACATTATCTCTGCTATTGGTATGCTTGCTGAACGTTACGCTAAACCTCATTCAAGTGTTTATGATTTAGGTTGCTCACTGGGTGCGGCAACGTTATCTATGCGTCGTCACATTAATCAAGAAGGCTGTCAGATTATTGGAGTCGATAATTCCTCAGCAATGGTCGAACGTTGTCGTTTACTGATTAACGCTTATCGTTCAGATACACCCGTAACCATTGTTGAAGCGGATATCCGTGATGTCAATATTCAAGATGCATCGGTCGTCGTATTAAATTTTACTTTGCAATTTTTAGTGCCAGCCGATCGTAGAGCCCTATTGGAGAAAATCTATTCTGGATTACGTCCCGGTGGCATTCTTATTTTATCTGAGAAATACATCTTCGAAGATGGTGTCGTTAACGAGTTATTGATCGATTTACATCATGATTTCAAACGTGCTAATGGCTATAGTGAATTAGAAATAAGCCAAAAGCGCAGCGCCATTGAAAATGTCATGCTGCCAGATCCAATTGATGTTCACAAACAACGCTTTCAAGAGATTGGCTTTAAAAGCTCTGAAGTCTGGTTCCAATGCTTTAATTTTGGCTCAATGTTCGCGATCAAATAATCGATATAAATCCTTTATTTTCACTTATTAATTAACTAAAGATATTTCAATGTTTAATTTTGCTAATTTTTATAAACTTATTGCTCAAGATACCATTCTTCAGCCTTGGCTAAACACCCTTCCCCAGCAATTAACCGATTGGCAAAATGCTGATCATGGGGATATAGAACGCTGGCTTAAAGCGCTAAAAAAAATCCCTGAAGGCTGTGCTGAAAACATTGATTTAAAAACGTCAGTTACGCTATCAAATAATAGCCCTTTGATTGATGGCGAACGTAAAAAACTAGAAAGTTTATTACGCACCTTCCATCCATGGCGTAAAGGCCCGTTCACTGTTCATGACATTCATATCGACACTGAGTGGCACTCTGACTGGAAATGGGATCGTGTTCTACCTCATTTATCGCCATTAAAAAATCGATCTATCTTAGATGTCGGCTGTGGTAACGGATATCATATGCTTCGCATGTTAGGAGAAGGGGCTCGTTTGTGTGTTGGTATCGATCCCTCTCACCTATTCTTAGTTCAGTTTGAAGCCATTCGTAAATTAATGGGCAATGACCAACGAGCGCATTTATTACCTTTAGGGATCGAACAGCTTCCTGAATTAAATGCGTTTGATACTGTATTTAGTATGGGCGTGCTGTACCACCGTCGTTCGCCTCTTGATCATCTTATTCAATTAAAAAATCAACTCGTCGCTGGCGGTGAGCTCGTTTTAGAAACCCTCGTTATTGATGGCGATGAAAACGCAGTCTTAATGCCAGTTGATCGTTATGCTCAAATGCGTAACGTCTATTTCTTCCCATCAGCTAAAGCGTTAAAAGTATGGTTAGAAAGCGTCGGATTTATTGACGTAAAAATTGTCGACGAGTGCGTAACAACAACAGGTGAACAACGCTCTACAGAATGGATGAAACACAATTCATTACCTGAGTATTTAGACCCTACTGACTCATCAAAAACAATTGAAGGCCACCCAGCTCCTAAGCGTGCGATCTTAATTGCTAGAAAACCTGACTAAACGCTAACATTGTGGGGCTATCCGCCCCTATTTATTATCGTTACTATGCACATGTTAATTTAACTCAACGGAACATAAAATGATCCAACGAATTCTACCTCTAGTTGCTATTTTAAGCCTTTCAGGATGCGCATTAATTCCACAGACAGCACCTGTCGTTTCTGACAATACAGAAACGGTTGCCGCTATTAAGTCTATGGAATCTAATCTAAACACACGTTTAGGTGGCATGGAAACAAAAATAGAAACCCAAAACGACTACATTTCAACCTTAGAGAAAGAACTTTCGAACGTATCAGAAGAGTTATCTCTGGTTCGAACAGAACAAACTAAGATTCAAATGAGTATCACACAAGCAACGAATAAGAAAGCTCGTTTAGTTCAGATGCCAGTCTCTCTTCAAACACAATCATTAAAAGACACTATCATTTTAGGTGCCATCGAAAATGTAGAAATTGCAGATATTAAGCAAGTATTTACCGCTCGAATAGACACTGGCGCAACCACCTCATCATTGAATGCCGTCGATCTTCAAGAATTTGAACGCAATGGCACACAATGGGTACGTTTTCATTTAGTTGCACAGAATAAAAAAGCGGAGACTGATGAGTTAGAGTGGATTACCGCCCCTGTTATACGCAATGTTAAAATCCGTCAATCAACAAACGAAGAGGCCGAACGACGACCTGTCGTTGAATTATGGATTAAACTTGGGGCAATCCATGAAAAAGTACAGTTTACCCTTGCAGATCGCTCTCACATGACCCATTCTATTTTACTAGGACGTGAGTTTATTCAAGACATTGCCGTTGTTGATGTCAGCAAAGAATTTGTTCAAAGCAAAAAATAATCGCCTTCCAAGAAAGCAATAACATAATACATATAATTGAACGTTATGTTATTGCTTAAATTATAATTATCTTTCCACTTATGCCATTACAACGAGGATGTTATGCCATCAAGAGTGCCTTTTTATTTTCTTATCTCCCTACTAATTATTGCAGGACTTACGTTGAGCTGGCTACGCCACGATTCATACGGAGTGCCTTGGACACCAGGTGAGAGAAGCCAAGTTTGGGATGTAGAAGCCCGAATTCAATTTGATGCAGTAAATAAACCAGTCAAGGTTTCTATGGCTGCACCACAAACTCAAACAGGTTTTACTATTGTCGATGAGAGTGCATCTTCTCCAGGCTATGGTATCGCTTATCTAACAACAAAGCATGGACGCCGAGCTGAATGGACAATTCGTCAGGCCGACGGACCACAAACGCTCTATTATAAAACTCAAATCTTAGTAGACCCGCAAGCAGACTCTGTTATTCAGCCCCCAGAATCAGAGAAACCTGAAGCCGTCACTTTTGAAGGCCCTCATGAATCTGCGGCAATCTCATTATTAGATCAAGCCAGAGCTCGTTCTTCTGACGATATTACGTTAACTCGCGAACTTATTAAGCAATTTAATGATAAAGATAACCAAAATGCGTCTTTGCTTCTTAATGACTTAACGAGAGTTCAAGCTATTTCAAAACTCTTAAGTTTTGAAAATATCCATAATAAAGTTATTGGTACTCTTTGGTTAGAAGATGGTCGTCGTCGTCAATCTGTTCAGCATATGATTGAAGTATGGAGTGGCAAAGACTGGCAGTTGTTTAACCCAGAAACCGGAGACCAAGGTCAACCGGCTAACTTACTGCTTTGGGACGAATCAAATGTCTCTCTCTTAGACGTTGTTGGTGGTAAAAATAGCCAAATCAACTTCTCTATGATTGCACAAGAAATTTCTCCTACTGCTGCAACCGAGAAGAAAGTAGAAGCAGACAACCTGCTAAACTTCTCTATCCACAGTCTTCCCCTTGAAGAGCAATCGATGTTTAAAACCATCATGCTTATTCCAATTGGTGCACTGATGGTTGTATTCTTACGAGTCATTATCGGTTTGAAAACATCAGGTACTTTCATGCCAGTGTTGATCGCGGTTGCTTTTGTGCAAACACAATTAATCACAGGTATTGTTGGTTTCTTACTGATTGTTGGTACCGGCTTAATCATTCGTAGCTATTTATCCAAATTAAACCTACTCCTGGTATCTAGGATATCTGCGGTGATCATCTCTGTAATCATGATCATTTCAATCTTCACGATTGTTGCCTTTAAGATTGGTTTAACAGCAGGATTAAGTATTACCTTCTTCCCTATGATTATCCTTTCTTGGACTGTAGAACGTATGTCGATTCTATGGGAAGAAGAAGGCTGGAAAGAAGTTGCGACTCAAGGTGGCGGTTCATTATTAACAGCCGTTCTTATCTACATCGCAATGACAAACCCGTTCGTACAGCACTTAACGTTTAATTTTATTGGTATTCAGCTAATTATTTTAGCCATTATACTGATGCTTGGTAATTATACTGGTTACCGTTTAAGTGAGCTTCGTCGCTTTAAGCCTTTAGCGGAGGACTAACCTATGTTTAGTAGATTCACGTCTCCTTCAAAACTAAAAGCAAAAGGGATCATGGGCATGAATCAACGTAATGGCAGTTATATCGGCCGTTACAATGATCGAAGCAAATACCCATTAGTTGATGATAAGTTAAAAACAAAAGTGATTGCGGTAAAAGCAGGCGCTACGGTTCCTAAACTTATTGGTGTAATCGATAGCCAAGCTGAAGTGAAGAACATTCACGATATCGTTAAAGATTGGCCTGGTTTTGTTATCAAACCAGCCCAAGGCAGTGGCGGTAAGGGCATTTTAGTTGTTACTTCTCATAAAGATGGCGTGTATTACAAACCATCTGGAGCAGAGGCAAACAAGCAAGATGTAGAGCGACATATTACCAATACACTTGCAGGTCTTTTTTCTCTTGGTGGAAAAAACGATGTTGCGATGATCGAGAACTTAATCGAGTTTGATGATGTGTTTGACGGTTTCAGTTATGAAGGAGTGCCAGATGTACGTATTATCGTATTTAAAGGCTACCCTGTAATGGCGATGATGCGTTTATCAACAACAAACTCCGATGGAAAAGCCAACTTGCACCAAGGTGCTGTTGGTGTGGGTATCGATATAGGGACAGGAAAAGCCGTACGCGCCGTACAATTTGATTTACCTGTAGAGAACCATCCTGATACGGGTAAATTATTAAGTACGCTAGAAGTCCCTCATTGGCATAAACTATTAACCCTTGCATCTAGTGCATGGGAAATGACCGGATTAGGTTATCTGGGTACTGATATGGTACTCGATAAAAAATACGGACCAATGGTTCTAGAACTTAATGCTCGTCCAGGCTTAGCGATTCAAATTGCAAACGGAACAGGGTTACTCCCTCGTTTAAAGCATATTGAAAGCTTGGAAGAAACCATTCCCTACCCAACTCCAGAAGCTCGTGTTGCTTATGCAATGGAACAGTTTGGTATTTATAATAAATAGCTGACCTGTATAATACATAAAACTAAAAAAGGGAAGAAAGCTTATGCTCTCTTCCCTTTTTATTTATATAAACATCAGCTAATTCGGTCTATTTTTCCCAACGCTGCGCTGCAGATTTATCTGTGTCTCTAGATTCAACCCAACGTACTTCTTTGGTTGTTCTTTCTTTCTTCCAAAAAGGTGCATTTGTTTTTAAGTAATCCATAATGAATTCGCAAGATTCAAACGCAGCACCACGGTGTGCACTCGATACGCCAACAAACACAATTTGATCGCCCAGTTCCAGATCACCAACACGATGAATCACTTTCACTTTTAAGAGCGGCCAGCGCTCTTTCGACTGTGCAACAATATCATTCAATGATTTTTCTGTCATACCGGGGTAATGCTCTAAAGAAAGCCCCGTCACATCATCACCAAGGTTCATATCTCGAACCTTACCGATAAAAGTAACCACAGCACCAGAGGCCGTGCCTTCTGCTAAGAGATTATATTCATCACCAACATTGAAGTCATGTTCTTGAACAGAAATCATCTTAACCACCTGTTACTGGTGGGAAAAAGGCGACTTCATCACCATCAACAACCGCGGAATCTAAGCTTGAAATAGTTTGATTTATTGCGACAAGCAATTTGCCTTTTTCTAGGGCTAAATCCCACTTACCTTCTTTTTTACTTAGCTCTTCTCGAATGGCTTCCGCTGTCGCGTACTCACCTGTAAGTTCCAGTTTACCAGTTCCTACTAACTCTTTAGTTTGGGCAAAAAATAATACTGTGATCATGCGTCAGCCTTAAAGTGTCCAGATTTACCGCCCGTTTTTTCTAATAAACGAACTTGACTAATAACCATGTCTTTTTGAACGGCTTTACACATATCATAAATGGTTAAAGCCGCAACAGAAGCGGCTGTTAAGGCTTCCATTTCAACGCCAGTTTTTCCAGTTAACTTACAGACTGATTCAATACGAACCATGTTTTCGGCTTCAATTGCTTCAAGTTGAACTTCTACTTTAGTCAGCAACAACGGATGGCATAATGGAATAAGATCCCATGTTTTTTTCGCGGCTTGAATGCCTGCAATACGTGCTGTAGCAAAAACATCACCTTTATGATGAGAACCAGAAACAATCAACTTTAGAGTTTCTGGTGCCATATGTACGAATGCTTCTGCACGCGCTTCACGAACGGTTTCTTGTTTTGCTGATACATCAACCATGTTCGCCTCACCAGAGGCATTAATATGAGTAAAATTTGACATAATTCTTCTTTATTATCCGCCAATAGAGGCTAAATGAGGGGTCATTCCAGCATGGCCATCATGTAAAAAGTGGCCTTCTGCTTTATTATCTAATTGCGTTTGAATGCGCTGAATTAACTCGTCTTGCTGAGTATCAGCTTGCAATAAATCACGTAATTCAACACCGTAATCACCAAATAGGCACATATGTAACTTACCTTTTGCTGATACTCGTAATCGATTACAACTCTGACAGAAATCTTTTTCGTAAGGCATTATCAACCCTATTTCACCCATATAATCTGGATGAATAAAAACTTGAGCTGGGCCATCACTTTCGCCACGAGCTTTTAATATCCAGTTATTCGCAATTAAGTGATTACGGATCGAGACACCAGATTGATGATGATTTTTGAAAAGATCGTCCATTTCACCCGTTTGCATCAACTCAATAAAACGCAATTGAATAGGACGAGTTTGGATCCACTTTAAAAAGAGAGGTAATTCGGTGCTGTTGAGATCTTTCAGTAGAACGGTATTCACTTTTACCTGCTTAAAACCCACTTCAATTGCTTTATCAATACCAGCCATAACTTCGGCGAATTTATTTTCACCTGTGATCTGATAAAACATATTTGGATTTAAGCTATCAACACTGACATTGATATTCGTTAAACCTGCTTCACGCCATTCAGCGACATGTTTTTCCATCCGATAACCATTTGTTGTCGTAGCAACTTTAGTTATCCCCGGCTGAGAAGCCACAGTACGGATAATGTCAGTGAAATCTTTACGAAGGCTTGGCTCTCCCCCTGTAATACGCACTTTTGACGTACCACAGCGGGCAAACGCACTCACAGTACGTTCGATTTCATCAAGCTCTAGGAAGGACTCTCGCTTACCATTTTCAGGTCGATAACCATCAGGTAAGCAATAAGTACATTTAAAATTACAGACGTCTGTAATCGACAACCGTAAATAATAAAACTTACGGTTGTAGTTATCTTCAAATTGTTTCGCCACGGAACACCTTTCCAAACACGGGAGGCTTGTTCATTTCCAAACAAACCCTTGTGACCGAATTGTCACTGGCTCACACTACATATTGAATATTTCTTAGAACAACTTAGTAGCTTGAGCTCGGAGTTATGGCAACCACACTAAACCAGTATTAATTCAGTTGGTGCTCTTATTAAAATACTCAATATTTCTGTGGTTTTCCAATTTCTTTTGAAATTAACCCAAAATTTCTCTATTTTATTTGATTACTGTTAACTTTGTTAATAACAAATTACTTAAAACTGTGATTAATTCAACATTTACTTTATTAGTACTTGTCCAATTTATTATTATCCACCACACTCAATTTACGTTTTTTAAAGAATATAAACATGACTGAACATAAAATTGTTGCCATTGGTGGTGGTCACGGCTTAGGGCGAGTTCTTGCTGCGCTTAGTGATTTTGGAAGCAATGCTACAGGCATAGTAGCAACAACAGATAATGGAGGCTCTACAGGGCGCATTAGAGAGTGCCAAGGAGGAATTGCATGGGGAGATACTCGAAATTGTATCAACCAGCTCATTATGGACCCTTCGATTAGCTCTATGATGTTTGAATACCGATTTAAAGGCCTAGGTGAATTACACGGTCATAATCTTGGAAATCTAATGCTTACCGCGTTAGACAACCTAAGTGTTCGTCCATTGGATGCCATTAATTTAATTCGAGATATGCTAAAAGTAGAGACAAACATCATTCCAATGTCTGAGCATCCATCAGATTTAGGCGCGTTAACCACTGATCTACGTAAAATATCAGGGGAAACCAATGTTGATGACATGGAAGAAGTTCCACTTCGTCTTTTTCTTGATCCTGAAGTACCAGCAACCTTAGAAGCAATTGATGCAGTAAAAGAAGCGGATTTGATTTTACTTGGACCAGGCAGTTTTTTAACGAGCATAATGCCACCGTTACTATTACCCGGAATTGGTAAAGCTATTGCAGGAAACAAGCATGCGAAAGTCGTCTTCATTGATAATTTATCTAAAGAGTTTGGCCCTGCAGGTAAAATGAACCATTCAACGATGTTAGCTTGGTGTGAACGCGCGTGTTCGGGAAGAAAAGTAGATATCGTTCTAACAGATCGAGAATTAGCTGAGTTACAAAATGAATACGATTGCAGAAAAACAGATCTCGCGTCACCAAATCATGATTGGCGACACGATAGAGACAAATTAAAACAAGCTATCGTTGGGCTATTAAACTAACCAAGGCAGCTTTAGAATTGGCTTTTATTTTATAATAAAAGCCAATTTCCTAAATCAGAAATTCTCGATAAGCACGCTCTGTTTGACGAGCAATATCAACAAACTCAGACATATTATTCTGAACCCATTCTTTTTGATGTGATTTTGCTTTTTCTTCGACATCAATCGCCATTCCCGCTAACTTATCCGCACCAAAACTACCGGCACTACTCTTTAAGCAATGGCTAATTTCTCTTACTTTATCAATTTCAGGTTGAGAACTTAATGTATCAATAAAGTCATGTAATTCATCACAGAAAATACCAAATAAAAAGGGCACATTCTCATCACCAACTTCCTGCACTAACTGATTGACGGCTAGTTGATTTACATATTGATTCACGGTATCACCCTCTATTTATCATTCCATGACTGTAATTTTCTATATATTGTGGAAGGGCTCACCTCTAATTGTTTAGCGGCTCGTGGAATGTTCCCATCACATAGAGTAATTGCATCTTCTATAATCTGCTTTTCAGACAACCATAATGGTCTAATTTCTTTTTTCATATTGCCTTCAGGTACGAATTCAATATCAACTGGAAGTTGTTCAAAATGACGGCTTAATCGATTAACTGCTTGTAAAGATGCAATATTCGAACCATTATTATCTTCTGGCGCTAACGGTGGCGGAAGCATAGAAAGCAAGACTTCTTTACCCCGATTCAATACCACTACATTTCTAATGACGTTTTGTAATTGCCGAACGTTTCCCGGCCAATCATATTCAAGAAATCGAGAAACCACATCTGGGCTAAATGTAATAAATTCTCTCCCTTCTTCATGAGAAAAGTGACCTAATATTGAGTGACCAATTTCAATAATATCATTGCCTCTTTCTCGTAACGGAGGCAGCGTTAATGGGATAACATGCAATCGATAATATAAATCTTCACGGAATCGACCTGCTTGAACTTCTAGCCAAGGATTGCGGTTGGTTGCACAAACAAATCGAACATCAACTCGACTCATTTTAGAAGAACCTACTTTTTGAAAGGTCCCTGTTTGGATAAAACGTAATAATTTGGTTTGCAGATCTAAATCCATTTCGCACAATTCATCTAAGAACAGGGTTCCTCCGTCAGCTTGTTCTGCCGCCCCTTTCCTATCAACTGACGCTCCTGTAAATGCGCCTTTAACATGACCAAACAACTCACTTTCAATCAAGTCTTTCGGTATCGCGGCACAGTTAATCGCGATAAATGGACCGTCTCCCCGCTTACTTGCTGCGTGAACTGCTTCGGCACACACTTCTTTACCTGTTCCTGATTCCCCAGTAATAAAGACCGTGGCTTTACTTGGCGCCGCAGAATCAATAGTTCGATATACTTGATGCATTTGAGAGCTACTACCAATAAAACCTTGGTATTGATTGTTGCTTTTATTGGGATCAAGATCCGTATTATCTAAGTTCTTTTGCGCTCTTCTTAATGCACTATTTACAGTGACTCTAAGTCTATCAGCTTCACATGGTTTAATAAGAAAATCCTGAGCACCTAAACGCATCGCTTCAACGGCAACATCAATAGAACCATGGGCAGTCATTAACACAACAGGTGTATCATGATGAATTTTTCGAATTTCCGTTAAAACCTCAAGTCCAGTCATATCCGGCAAGCGCAAATCCAATAAAATTAAATCCGGTGCCTTTAACGTCACTTTTTCAATCGCATCAACACCTTTTGCTACAACATCGATATCTAAACCTAAAGGATTAAGGTAAGAACGATAAAGCGCAGCAACAGAAGCGGTGTCTTCAACCATGAGTAAATATTTTTTTTGCATCAGAATCCAAACCATTAAAAAGCATATCAACCTTTGCAGTTTCGCATAATGCAATTGCATAACGCAAAGATATTTTCGCATTATGCAAAACATTTGTGATATCGCGTCTTTTTTGTACTAAATTAGTCGTTTTTCAGGCTATGCAAAGTTGGCACGCTCTCTGCTATATGTATAGTGACCCTTTAAGCCAAAGGGTCACCTAGCCAACTGACGTTGTTAGTGAAATTTACTTTCACATGAACAATAAAGCCAACCGGTATATTACGGTTGGCTTCTTTTTTTCTTAAAATCAATAATTTACAAAATAGTCATTAACTATTCGTTATAAATTGATGTCTTAGCTTTTCTACCTCATCCCTAACTTGAGCAGCCTGTTCAAACTCTAAATCTCTCGCATGTTGATACATTTTTGCTTCTAATCGTTGCACTTCTTTTTCTAACTTTTGCGGCGTCATCGATTGATAATTCGCTCCTTCTTCTGCCACTTCTGATAGCTTCATTTTAGGTGCGACTATTTTCCGTTTATTCTTAGTCATATCCCCCAATTCAAGAATATCAGCCACATTTTTTTTCAATGCGGTTGGCACAATACCTAATGCTTCATTATGTAATATCTGTTTTTCACGTCTTCTTTCTGTTTCTCCAATGGCTTTTTCCATAGACCCCGTAATTCTATCTGCATATAGAATGGCTTTACCTTCTAGATTACGAGCTGCACGACCTATCGTTTGAATTAATGATCGCTCGGAACGCAAGAAGCCTTCTTTATCTGCATCTAAAATCGCGACTAAAGACACTTCAGGCATATCTAAGCCTTCACGCAATAAGTTAATGCCGACTAACACATCAAACTTGCCTAACCGCAAATCACGGATGATCTCAACACGCTCAACCGTATCAATATCAGAATGCAAATAACGAACTTTCACCCCATGCTCGGCAAGATATTCCGTCAAATCTTCAGACATACGCTTGGTAAGGGTCGTGACTAACACTCTCTCACCCACTTTCGTACGAATTCTGATCTCAGATAATAAATCATCCACTTGAGTTCCAACGGGGCGAACTTCAATAATAGGATCAAGTAAACCAGTAGGCCTTACTAATTGCTCAGCAATATCAGAGCCTGATTTTTCGATTTCATATTTTCCAGGCGTAGCAGAAACGTAAATCGTTTGTGGAGCACGGGCTTCAAATTCATCAAAGCGCATAGGACGGTTATCTAATGCTGAAGGTAACCGAAAACCGTATTCAACCAAATTCTCTTTACGTGAACGATCACCTTTGTACATTGCCCCTATTTGAGACACGGTAATGTGGGATTCATCGATGATCAATAAACCATCTTTAGGCAGATAATCAAATAACGTAGGTGGCGCTTCTCCTTGAGGTCGCCCACTCAAATAACGAGAATAGTTTTCAATACCAGAGCAAAAACCAAGCTCATTCATCATTTCAATATCGAATTGAGTTCGTTGTGAGATTCTTTGTTCTTCAACTAGCTTATTATTAGCTAATAATTCTTTTTTTCGCTCAGCCAAATCGACTTTTATCTGTTCAATGGCATCAAGTACTTTTTCTCTGGGTGTTACGTAGTGTGTTTTCGGATATATAGTACAACGAGGCATGTCTTTAGTAATAATTGAACCCGTTAATGGGTCAAACTTACTAATACGTTCAACTTCATCATCAAAAAGCTCAATTCGAATCGCTTCATGCTCTGATTCTGCAGGAAAAACATCCAAAACCTCACCACGAACACGGAATGTACCTCGCTCAAAAGCCATGTCATTACGTTTATATTGTAATTCAGCTAATCGACGTAAAATATCACGTTGGTTAATGATATCCCCTCGACTCAAATGCAGCATCATACTTAAATACGCTTGAGGATCGCCAAGACCATAAATCGCAGAAACAGAAGCGATAATAATCGCATCTTTACGTTCTAATAATGCTTTTGTCGCAGAGAGACGCATTTGCTCGATATGCTCATTAACCGATGAGTCTTTTTCTATAAAGGTATCCGTGGTTGGGACATAAGCCTCTGGTTGATAATAATCAAAATAAGAAACAAAATATTCCACAGCGTTATTAGGGAAAAAAGCTTTCATTTCACCATAAAGTTGAGCAGCTAATGTCTTATTATGTGCCATTATCACGGTAGGACGACCTGATTTAGCAATCACATTCGCCAGTGTGAATGTTTTACCTGATCCAGTAACCCCTAACAACGTTTGATGAGCAAGACCATTTTCTAGCCCTTCATTTAACGTTTTAATTGCCTGAGGTTGATCCCCTGCTGGTTGATAGTCTGAAACTAATTCATACGCACTAGTCATTTATACTGCTCCACATTTTCACTGCTCTTTTATAGAAAGACACACTATCAAATCTTACTCTTTTTTTATAGAAACGCTTTATTAAGATAAAAGTTTTCCCCAGACAAGAACAAATTATAACCAATGTTGTTTTTTTTCTTTATTAATTTATTACTTATTGATTAGTTCATCATCAAAACAACGCTAAACCATTGATTTATTAAAATCATAAACCCATATTTTTATTTTAATACCGATTGCATGCACTGATACAGCTAGCCAAATACGACTTAACACCGTTTCATTAACATACTTATCCACAGTTTTAGTGGATAACTACCCACAAGCCTTGTTTTCTATAGGCTGCAGCTAATGTCAATAATTTTTTGAACAAAAATAGTTAATTGTTGGCTAAATAATCGGTCGATTATTTTTTGTCTTTTAGCGGTTGACAGTCTTTTTTTGAATCGTTACTATCACGTCCGAAAAACTTTTCCCTTTTAGTTCAGTTGGTAGAACGCCGGACTGTTAATCCGTATGTCGCTGGTTCAAGTCCAGCAAAGGGAGCCAAATTTTAAAGCCTTGTCCAGCGACGAGGTTTTTTTTTGCCTAAAATTTAAAAACCTATTCTTTCTAAGGTTGTTATCACTGCCGTAAAGTCCGATAATAACCAGACCATCTATTATTATAAAAATCATCTGCATGACTGAGTATCTCTTACTTCTTATTGGGACTGTTTTAGTTAACAACTTTGTATTGGTAAAGTTTTTAGGACTTTGTCCATTTATGGGTGTGTCTAAGAAACTAGAAAGTGCCATTGGAATGGGCCTTGCAACGACCTTCGTTCTGACTTTAGCGTCAGTATGTTCTTATCTTATTGAAACCTATATTTTAGCGCCTCTAGGGATCGAATACTTACGCACGATGAGTTTCATTCTAGTGATCGCCGTTGTTGTTCAATTTACAGAAATGGTTGTTCACAAAACCAGTCCGACGCTTTACCGTGTACTTGGTATATTTTTGCCACTAATAACAACAAACTGTGCTGTACTTGGTGTCGCCCTATTAAATGTCACCGAAAATCATAACTTTATTGAATCTATCATTTATGGTTTTGGTGCTGCCGTAGGTTTCTCTCTTGTTTTAATCCTTTTCTCTGCCATGCGTGAACGCATCGCCGCTGCAGATGTACCTCTGCCATTTAAAGGCGCATCGATTGCTATGATTACTGCAGGATTAATGTCTTTAGCCTTTATGGGCTTTACTGGTCTAGTGAAATTATAAACATGAGTTCTATTTTAATTGCCGTTATTGCAATCTCTGCCCTAGCCCTCGTTTTCGGGTTAATTCTCGGTTTTGCATCAATAAAATTCAAAGTTGAATCCGATCCAATCGTCGATCAAATTGACTCTATATTGCCACAAACTCAATGTGGTCAATGTGGTTATCCAGGTTGCAAGCCTTATGCAGAAGCCATTGCAAACGGTGACACCATTAATAAATGTCCTCCAGGTGGTCAAGCTACGATTGAAAAGTTAGCCGATCTAATGGGCGTGGATATCCCAAGCTCTGCTCATGATGAAGAAAAAAGTATTAAAAAAATCGCCTTTATTCATGAGGACATGTGTATTGGATGTACTAAATGCATTCAAGCCTGCCCTGTGGACGCGATTGTTGGCGGCACAAAAGCACTACATACTGTTATTGAAGCAGAATGTACTGGCTGTGATTTATGTGTTGCGCCATGCCCAACAGATTGCATTGAAATGATCCCTGTAAATACAACGCCTGATAATTGGAAATGGGATTTAAATACAATCCCTGTTGTGAATCTTCCTGCAGATAAACCAACTAAAGCATCGGAGCTGTAACCCATGTTGTCCATTATCGAAAAAATCAAACAAGGTCAATTATGGGATTTTCACGGAGGTATTCACCCTGCTGAAAATAAACACATTTCGACACGAAATACCGTCCAACAAGCGGGGGTTCCAGATCAACTAATCCTTCCACTAAAACAACATATTGGTGCTAAAGGCGATATTCTTGTTACCGTAGGTCAACACGTATTAAAAGGGCAACCCCTCACTCAAAGTAATATTGCTATGTGTGTGCCTATTCATGCGCCCACTTCAGGAAAGATCGTAGCAATAGAACCAAGAACCGTTGCCCACCCTTCAGGCCTAACAGACTTGTGCATTGTTATTGAGTCTGATGGTAATGATCAGTGGATTGAAAATAGAAAACCGATTACTGATTTTGCAACCCGAGATCCAATAAAACTTATTGAGCGTATTCGTCAATCTGGTATATCAGGCATGGGCGGAGCGGGTTTTCCTACGAGTAGAAAATTACAAAGCGGCATTGGGAAAGCAGACATGCTGATCATCAATGCAGCTGAATGTGAACCCTATATCACCGCAGATGATCGTTTAATGCAAGATTATGCCGCTGAGGTGATTGTTGGTATAAAAATCCTACAGCACATTTTAACGCCTAAAATAGCGATTATCGGCATTGAGGATAACAAACCGGAAGCGATTAAAGCATTAAATGCGATCGTAACAGAACACGATAATATCTTAATTCGAGTGATTCCAACCAAATACCCATCAGGTGGCTCTCGCCAGCTAGTGAAAATCTTGACAGGTAAAGAAGTACCTGCGAGTGGGCGCTCTACCGACATTGGGGTTATTGTTCAAAATGTAGGTACAATATTTGCCGTTAAGCGCGCGATATGTGATGCAGAACCATTAATTGAGCGAGTGGTTACATTAACAGGGAACAGTTTAGATATACCGGGGAATTTCTGGGTTCGCTTAGGTACCAGTGTCGACTATTTAATGACGCTTACTGGCTATAAAGCCGATAAAAAACACCCGCGTATTATCATGGGTGGATCGCTAATGGGATTCACATTACCCCACCAACAAATACCAATAACTAAAATTACCAACTGCATTATTACGCCAGACAGAAAAGAGCTCCCTCTTTACAACCATGAAATGGCCTGTATTCGTTGCAGTAGTTGCGCAGATGCTTGTCCCGCAGCCTTACTACCACAACAATTATACTGGTACTCAAAATCCGAAGATTATGAAAAATGTGAAGAATACCATTTATCTGATTGTATAGAATGTGGGGCATGCGCTTATGTCTGCCCAAGTGAGATCCCACTTGTTCAATATTACCGCCAAGCTAAATCTGAAATTTATGCACGTAAGCAAGATTCACTTGCGGCAGATCGTGCCAAAGTACGTTTTGAAGAAAAAAATGCACGAATGGAACGAGATAAACTAGAACGAGAGAACAAATTTAAACTCGCTGCAGAAAACCGTCGTAAAGAAATGAGCACAGAAAAACCAGCAGGATCAGGTAATGATGCCATTGCTGCGGCTATAGCAAGAGTTAAAGCTCAAAAAGCAGCAGAAGAATCTGGAATCGCGAGCCCTAAACCAGCGGTTGCGGCGGCGATTGCTCGTGCAAAAGCAAAACAAGCTGAAGCGACCAAAGACCATTCTGGAGATCCCGATAATTCTGAAATGGCTAAATTACGTGAAGAGCGTAAGCAACAAGCACGTGACAGAAAAGCAAAACAAGAATTAGAGAATACAACTTCAACCAATGAAGAAAATTCGCCGAATAAAACTGAGAAAAAAGACGCTGTAGCTGCCGCCATTGCACGAGCAAAAGCCCGTAAAGCAGCACAAACTGAAAAAGACGCTCCTTCATCAAACGCTGAGACTAAAACAAAACCAGAATCAACGAGTGATAATGAGACACCGACAGAAGATCCAAAGAAAGCAGCCGTAGCTGCCGCTATTGCACGAGCGAAAGCCCGTAAAGCAGCACAAGCTGAAAAAGACGCTCCTTCATCAAACGCTGAGACTGAAACAAAACCAGAATCAACGAGTGATAATGAGACACCGACAGAAGATCCAAAGAAAGCAGCCGTAGCTGCCGCTATTTCTCGTGCTAAAGCTCGCAAAGCAGCACAACAAATTGAAAAAAATAAGGAAGAGTAACAGTGGCCTTTTTTATCACTAGCTCACCACACGCTCACAGTAAAAAGAGCACTCAAACCATGATGAAAATGGTCGCACTCGCGACTATTCCTGGTTTACTAGCTCAAACCTACTTCTTTGGCTGGGGGACATTACTTCAAGTTCTTCTCGCTATTATTACCGCTATTTTGGCAGAAGCGTTCGTTTTAAAATGCAGAAAAAGACCTTTAGCGCCATACTTAAAAGATAATAGTGCTTTATTAACTGGCTTATTATTAGCTCTTGCCATTCCACCTCTTTCCCCATGGTGGCTCACTGTTATTGGTGTGTTTTTTGCCATTGTGATAGCGAAACATCTGTATGGTGGATTAGGTCAGAATCTATTTAATCCAGCAATGGCTGCTTATGTTGTTCTTTTGATTTCATTTCCAGTTCAAATGACCACTTGGTTACCAGCAAAAGAATTGTTAGTTGAGCACATTAGCTTCATGGATTCTGTTTGGTTAATCTTTCATGGGTTAAGTCAAGATGGGTTCTCTGTACATCAACTAACGATGAACGTTGATGGAATGACAATGGCTACGCCATTAGATACAGTAAAAACAGGATTAAAAGCAGGCTTAACCACCAATGAAATTCTATCTGCACCTATATTTAATGGCTTTGCAGGATTAGGGTGGCTATGGGTTAACGTTGGTTTCTTATTGGGAGGACTATTTCTTCTGCAACAACGTCTTATTCATTGGCACATACCGGTCAGTTTCTTAGCCAGTTTATTTATCGTGAGTTCTTTGTTCGCAGTATTCTCACCAGATACAACGACATCACCAATCTTCAATCTATTCTCTGGTGCGACAATGTTAGGTGCTTTCTTTATTGCAACTGATCCCGTTTCTGCTGCGACCACAAACAAAGGCCGTTTATATTATGGCGCTTTAATTGGACTATTGGTTTATATGATCCGCTCTTGGGGAGGCTTCCCGGATGGCGTTGCTTTTGCCGTTCTATTGGCAAACATGTGTGTCCCCCTTATTGATTATTACACTAAACCAAGAACTTACGGCCATAAGAAAGGATAAAACATGCTTACTATAATGAAAAAAAGCAGCCTTGTTTTGGCTCTGTTTGCGATTGCAGCGACCTCTTTAGTAACGATTACTTATGCGTTAACTAAAGATCAAATTGCTTATCAACAACAGCAGCAATTGCTATCTGTTCTTAATCAAGTTGTACCAAAAGAACAGCACGATAACGAATTATTTAAAGCCTGCACTCTTGTGAATAATATTGATGCTTTAGGGACAGATACCCCAATGCCTATTTATTTAGCAAGCATGAATGGCAAGCATACTGGAGCGGCGATTGAAGCCATTGCTCCTGATGGCTACAGCGGTGCAATAAAGATCATTGTTGGTGTTGATTCAGACTCGATGGTAACAGGGGTTCGCGTATTATCTCATCAAGAAACACCTGGATTAGGCGATAAAATAGATACTAGAATCACTCGATGGGTTGATGGTTTTCTAGGTAAGACCGTAGATTCTGCTGACGACAGCAGTTGGGCTGTTCAAAAAGATGGTGGGCAATTCGACCAATTCACAGGGGCAACTATTACACCGCGAGCCGTAGTGAAAGCCGTGAAAAGAGCGGTTTGGTTCTATAAAACACATCAAGACGAGCTACAAACTCTCCCACTTAATTGCGAGGTGAAATAATGGCAACTCATAAAGAATTAATCAAAAATGGGTTATGGGATAACAACCCCGCTTTAGTCCAATTACTTGGTCTATGCCCATTATTAGCCGTCTCTGCAACAGTAACCAATGCATTAGGGTTAGGAATTGCAACAACGTTAGTTCTGATTGGATCAAACTTAATCGTTTCTTTAGTCCGACAATGGATCCCACAAGAAGTCCGTATTCCTGTGTTTGTTATGATCATTGCCTCTTTAGTTACCTGTGTTCAATTATTAATGAATGCTTATGCTTATGGCTTATATCTCTCATTAGGTATTTTCATTCCATTAATCGTTACCAACTGTATTATCATTGGTCGAGCCGAAGCCTTTGCTTCTAAAAATGATCCATTACCTGCCGCTCTCGATGGGCTATGGATGGGGCTAGGCATGACGTCCGTACTTGTTTTATTAGGTGCAATACGTGAGATTCTTGGTAATGGCACTTTATTTGACGGTGCCGATTTACTTCTTGGCGATTGGGCTACCACCTTGCGAATTGAGCTATTTCATGTTGATAGCCATTTCTTACTTGCAATGCTTCCCCCTGGCGCTTTTCTTGGTGTGGGATTTTTAATTGCTATCAAGAATATCATTGATAAGAAACTGGCCGATCGTCAACCAAAACAAGAAAAAACGGAAATTGAACGCGCTCGCGTCTCTTAAAGGGAATTGATACTACGATGAACAATGTCAAACGACTCGAAATTTTAACGCGTTTACGTGCAGAGAACCCAAAGCCAGAGACTGAACTCGAATGGTCCAGCCCATTTGAGTTACTCATTGCCGTATTATTATCCGCTCAAGCGACAGATGTTAGCGTTAACAAAGCCACGCGTAAACTCTACCCAATAGCAAACACCCCTCAAGCTATTTTAGATTTAGGGGTTGATGGACTTAAAACCTACATAAAAACCATTGGATTATTTAATACCAAAGCAGAAAACGTCATTAAAACATGTCGTATGCTTATTGAATTACATGACAGTGTCATTCCTGAAGATCAAGACGCATTAGAGGCCCTCCCTGGAGTTGGCCACAAAACAGCAAATGTCGTTCTAAATACCGCCTTTGGTTGGCCAACCATTGCCGTTGATACTCATATTTATCGTGTATCGAATCGAACAAAATTGGCAATGGGTAAAACAGTTAACGACGTTGAAAAAAAATTACTCAAAGTCGTACCAAAAGAATTTAAGTTGGATGTTCATCACTGGTTAATTCTACATGGACGCTATACCTGTATCGCTCGAAAACCTCGTTGCGGCAGTTGCCTTATTGAAGATTTATGTGAGTTTTCTGAAAAAACAGAAAGCTAGAAAAACAGCAAATAAAAATAATACTAGGAGCAAGAAATGGCTAATGGACGTATTTTACACACGATGATCCGTGTCGGTAATTTAGAAGACTCAATTGTATTTTATACAAAAGTAATGGGCATGGATCTTCTTCGTAAAAACACAAACGAAGAATACAAATATACTCTCGCATTTCTTGGCTACGGGGACGAATCTCAAGGTGCAGTAATTGAGTTAACCTACAATTGGGGAACTGAAGAGTATGACATGGGGACTGCTTTTGGTCATATCGCGATTGGTGTCGATGATGTCTATGAGACATGTGATGTCATAAAAGCCGCAGGTGGTAATGTCACTCGCGAAGCAGGTCCAGTAAAAGGCGGTTCTACTCACATCGCGTTTGTTAAAGATCCTGATGGCTACATGATTGAATTAATCCAAAACAAAAGCGCATCAGCAGGGTTAGAAGGCTAATCGCTTTATAATTTATAAAACCTGCGATCTAGGCAGGTTTTTTTATACCCAACGCTTTTAATGATAATAATTCTCAATTAGAATAAGCGCTATTAAAATGGAATCGTTGAGGATACGCTATGATTGAACTTTGGGAAAAACACACCATACTCGCTGAACAATCTTTTAAAAATGAAGACTTTTGGCGAACAATTTTACATTATCAGCAGGCTTATGCTATTTCTGAAGAATTGAGTAAAAGAAACGAGGGCAGCCTTGCTGATCAAACAACTATCTCTATTATTTCATGCCATAACTTAGCGCAGTTTTGGCGAAGTCAAAATGATAACCAATTCGAGTTAAAATATTTACAGATTGCCTCAGAAAAAGTACTGACTCTTGTCCCTCAGTGTCCTCGCAGTGATTGTGAATCTTTTATCTCGAATTTAGGTTGCTGTAAAAATGCGCTTTTAGACTTTATGAAACGCCATCCCAACCCTGTCATTGCTCGACATATTCAACATATTGACCACACGGTTCAATGTGAACTTATTGCGAGCTTTAAACTGCAATAAAAAAGGCGTCTAAATTAGACGCCTTACATTATTTATATTTAGAGAATCGTTCGACCTAATGAGATAACCACTCTTCGGTTTTTATTCTTACCGATTGGTGTTGAGTTATCGGCAATTGGACGGCGTTCACCATAAGAATGCACTCGGATCCTATCTGCAGGTAGCCCTATTGATTCAAAATAATTCTGAAGTTTTACAGCGCGCCTTTCTGATACTTGTTGATTCACATTTTTTGCGCCACTTGAATCGGTATAAGTAGCAACGAGCACTAAGTCGATATCCTTTGTGTATTTAATAAAGTCGGCAATTTGTGCTAAACGCTTTTTCGACGCTTTATTTAACTCATCACTGTTTTTATCAAAATGAAGGATCGTAAACGAAATATCTTCAAAGCTGTAAGGTAATAAATTCGCAATACACATACTAAATACATTGTATTGTTCTTGAAATAAAACAGGAGACAACCCCACCTCAACAATTTGCTTCGGGCTTTGCCAATCGGCATAAGTGAATGTAGGGAAACGCCCATTATCCAATTCAGCAAGCATTGACCACGCCGTCGAACCGCCAACATAACCATCAAACTGTTTAAAGAATTTTAAGTTTGTCATGGTATCAGCGCTGTCGCCTGGCATCCAACGAGCAGGCATTGAAACTAAACTAACAGAACGAGTTTCTCCCATTGGGCGATTCATCTTTAGTTCAAAATCCAAATTCATCTTTTTATTTGCATAAGCAGAGAACTCTGCATTGCCATAATTTGGAATATTATGAGATAAACGGCACTCTAATGGTGAGTTTTCCAGCATTGCCCATTTAGATTGCTCTGGTTTCGCAACGTAATTTTTATTTGCCAATACAGGAGTTGCAATCAATGTACTCATTAGTAGCGCTGAAGTAAGGAGTGTTTTTTTCATAATACCTAAATCTATGGGTCATGCCGTTGACGATAGTTATTACAAAGCAAAAACTGGACCAATAATAAGTGCTATAAGCCAGCAACGAATGAAATAAAGACTTCATCGTCAAAAATATATCCATATCACACCTTATTTGCAGTTTTTATGCTACGGATAATCTGCAATAATAGCTGCAACATTTTCTTACGTACCGAATAATGAGCGAAGTAGAATTACATAATCAACTGAAACAACGTTTTCGAGGCTATTTTCCAGTCGTTATTGACGTTGAAACAGCTGGTTTTAACTCAAAAACAGATGCACTTCTTGAGATCTGTGCGGTGACATTAGCAATGGATGATGAGGGTTACTTAAAACCCGCGACAACAATCCATTTTCATGTAACTCCGTTTGAAGGCGCAAACCTTGAACAAGAAGCATTAGATTTCATCGGTATTCGTGACCCATTCAGTCCTTTACGTGGTGCAGTAACAGAAGATGTGGCTTTAAAAGAAATTTTTAAACTCATTCGTAAAGAGCAAAAACAGCATGATTGCCGACGCGCTATCATGGTGGCTCATAATGCCAATTTTGATCACAGCTTTGTAATGGAAGCCGCTGAACGAACGAAATTAAAACGCATTCCTTTCCATCCATTCTGTACTTTTGATACTGCCGCAATCAGTGGCTTAGCTCTTGGTCAAACCGTATTAGCGAAAGCGTGTAAAACGGCAGGAATGGATTTTGACGGAAAAGAAGCACACTCTGCTCTTTATGATACGGAAAAAACAGCGGAACTGTTCTGCCATATCGTAAATAAATGGAAAGATCTTGGTGGTTGGCCTCTAGCGCCAGAACCAGAAAATGATACTAATAATAAATAACAGGCTACTTTACTAACAACACAATATTTACAGGGAAACTAAACAAAATGAATCCAATCATTCTTTCTGTTTCAGTAATGCTTATCCTCGCTTTGCTTAGAGTTAACGTTGTCGTTGCCTTAACGTTCAGTGCACTAATCGGTGGATTAGTAGGTGGTTTATCATTATCTGATACAATTGCTGCGTTCGAAGGTGGTTTAGGCGGAGGCGCTACCATTGCATTAAGTTATGCAATGCTAGGCGCTTTTGCTGTTGCCATTTCAAAATCAGGTGTGACTGATTTACTCGCCCACAGTGTAATAAAACGCATTAATGGCCAAGAAAACTTGCACGCTGCCACAGGTCTAAAATACCTTTTACTTTGCTTAATCTTATTGATCACTATTTCATCTCAAAACGTGGTACCTGTACACATCGCGTTTATTCCAATTTTGATCCCGCCTCTAATTCAAGTATTTAATAAACTAAAACTTGATCGTCGATTAATTGCTTGTGTATTAACCTTTGGCCTTGTTACTCCATACATGATTCTTCCTGTTGGCTTTGGCGGCATTTTTCTAAACAATATTCTTTTAAAAAACCTGCATGATAACAACCTAGATGTTGTTGCAAGCCAAGTTCCTCTTGCTATGGCTTTACCTGCTTTAGGCATGGTAACCGGTCTTCTTATTGCTGTGTTTATCTCTTATCGTAAACCTCGTACGTATGCCGATATTGATAATGAAGAAATGCAAGCGCAAAACAAAACACCGGTCTTTAACAAACGTCATATCCAAATATCAATTGTCGCTATTATCGCGGCTCTTTCTGTTCAATTAGCAACAGGATCAATGATTGTTGGTGCTTTAGCTGGTTTCATGGTGTTTACTTTTGGTGGTGTTATCGCTTGGAAAGAAACACAAGATGTATTTACTCGCGGTGTTCATATGATGGCTATGATTGGCTTTATTATGATTTCTGCTGCCGGTTTTGCAGCCGTAATGAAGGCAACTGGCGGAGTCGAAACACTGGTACAAGCCTTATCTACGAGTATTGGGGATAACAAACCGCTAGCCGCTCTACTGATGCTTATTGTTGGTTTATTAGTGACAATGGGCATCGGCTCATCGTTCTCTACTATCCCAATTATTGCCACTATTTACGTACCTCTTGCCGTCGCCTTTGGGTTCTCCCCAATGGCTACTATTGCCTTAGTGGGTACTGCGGCAGCACTGGGTGATGCAGGGTCTCCGGCATCAGACTCTACGTTGGGCCCAACATCTGGTCTTAATGCTGATGGTCAACATGAACACGTATGGGAAACCGTCGTTCCCACGTTCTTACACTACAACTTACCATTAATCGCTTTTGGTTGGTTAGCAGCAATGACCTTATAATAAACAATACACTTGATGAATAATTAATGTGTAATACTAAAAACGGCAGTAATATCTGCCGTTTTTTTGTATTAAGATCATAAAATTATTTCTTCCTATCCTTTCTTTACCCTATATTTCCCATAACTATTGCTATACTCTGCCACTCTTTAAAATCACCTATCATTCTCATGAAATTAATTAAGCTCTCTTCTTTTCTCATTATCGATGACAGTAGCGTTATTCAAAACGCCATTCGAGCCTTATTAAGTCGTATAGGTGTTCCAACTAATAACATCGCTTGTTGCCCCACCGCAGGTGCCGCCGTTGGTAATTGTAAACGTCAAAAGTATGATGTTCTCTTTGTTGATCATAATTTAGGCCATGGCAGCACTGGTTTACAGATGCTAGAACAACTGCGTCTATTAAAACTGATTAATGACAACACGCTAGTCTATATAGTCACAGGTAATGAAGACCCTCAAATAGAGTTAGCCTATACCGACTATTCTCCATCTAAATATATACAAAAGCCCATACGCCCAGAAGAGATAATCAACGTCATTAATAGTGATTTAATTAAACGTCAATTTGCGATGGCGATGATTGGAGCTTATACAAAGCAAGGATTAGCCGGTGTAAAACCACTGATTTTCAAGTCACCAAACAAAATCATTCTACAAACAGCCATGCTAAAACTTGCAAATCGATTAATTAAAGTTAACCGATTATCTGAAGCATTGAGCGTAAACAAGGCCTTAATATCCATTGTAAAAGAGTCTGTTGAAGCCGATATTCAACGCGCTGAAATATGTATTGCACAAGTCGATTATAATTCTGCAAACCAGTTACTCGATACTCTATTACAACAAAATGAAAGCCATTTAAAATTACTGGATTTAAAAGCAGAGATCGCCTTTAACACCGATAATATTGCTCTCGCCACCCGCTATTGGAAAAAAGCATTTGAACTAGCTCCTTATTCTTATATGCGATTTAGCTACTTAATTTGGTCTCTTCTTGCAAAGGGAGATCGCTATGATGCCTTTGATTTACTGACAAAATACGCGTATCTCTTACCCCACTCTGCTTTTGATTCCGCCGGCAGAAGAGCCTTAACCGCTTGGGCTGATATGCATGTTGCACCCGAGGAAATCCTGCAAGAATGGTCACCAGAAAGCTCATGGCAACGTGTTAGTGCAAAACTAAAAGGCCGATTAAGAGGAATACCAAGTATTGCAGCCCAGCGCGCATTATCTGCATTATGGCAGCTTAAAATGAATCGTTACGGTGAAGCAAATCGCCTTATATCTGACATTCAACTGTCTGACATTACTGATTATGAAACCGCTTATATCGTTTATCTCGTGTATTGTGAGATGAAATTAGATGATGAGAAAAAAATAATTGAAGACAAATGGTTGGCGAAGCTAAGACAGGGGAAAAGCATTCTTGCGAAATTACAAACGTTAGTTTTCGAGAAAGCATAACAAACAACAGCAATTAAAAAAGCCACTTATCTCTACAATAAGTGGCTTTTTTATACGATAAATATAAATAAGGTTAATTATCTATATTCACTTAAAAGATGATTTACTCAGCTTCAGGTGCGTTACGTTGTGCTGCTTCTTGAACCAACGGCTTTAGTTCGCCTTTTTGGAACATTTCAAGAATAATGTCACAACCGCCAACTAATTCGCCTTCAACCCAAAGTTGTGGGAATGTAGGCCATTGTGCATAAGCTGGAAGCTCTGCACGAATATCAGGATTTAGTAGGATATCTACGTAAGCAAATTTCTCACCACAGTTCATTAAAGCTTGAGATGCTTGAGATGAAAAACCACAGCTTGGAAGCTTAGGTGAGCCTTTCATGTATAGAATGATGTGATTTTCAGCAATTTGTTGCTTGATCTTATCGATAGTTTCCATTGTATCCTCTAATGGGTCGACACTAAGTTGTATCCATTCTACTTGTTATGCTCTCAGAAAAAAATACCTAATATTTGTAGTGGTATTATTTATTGAAAATTCACCACTTTTTCTTTTAATAAAATCAAAACTTGCTAGAATCAAATCGAAGTCAGATAAAGCTCTACGTTTAATAGAGCACATATTTTTGGAATTTAGTGAGGCGTAGACCTCTTATTAAATGGAGACATGAGCAATGTCATTTGAATTACCAGCTCTACCGTTCGCAAAAGACGCATTAGAACCACATATCTCAGCTGAGACTTTAGATTACCACCACGGTAAACACCACAACACTTACGTGGTTAAGCTTAATGGTCTTATCCCTGGTACTGAATTTGAAGGCAAAACACTAGAAGAGATCATCAAAACTTCTACTGGCGGTGTTTTTAATAACGCAGCTCAAATCTGGAACCACACGTTCTACTGGAACTGTCTAGCTCCAAACGCTGGCGGCCAACCAACTGGCGCTGTTGCTGCTGCAATCGATGCTGCATTTGGTTCTTTCGAAGAATTCAAAGCAAAATTCACAGATTCAGCAATCAACAACTTTGGTTCTTCTTGGACTTGGCTTGTTAAAAATGCTGACGGCTCTCTAGCTATCGTTAATACATCTAACGCGGCAACACCGCTAACAGATGAAGGTGTAACGCCACTACTAACTGTTGATCTATGGGAACATGCTTACTACATTGATTTCCGTAACGTTCGTCCTGATTACATGGGTGCGTTCTGGTCTCTAGTTAACTGGTCTTTCGTAGAAGAAAACCTAGCTAAGTAAGTCTCTCATTTGAATAACCATTTCTATAATGGTTAATATCAAATCAAAAAGGTCAGTATTTATACTGACCTTTTTTTATTACTCCAGTTTGCGGTAACACTTTGCCCTTTCAATAAAATAATTTTAAAAAACGGCAATTAATTTCCTAAAAAAGCTAAAGGTTTTCAATTCTTTTCCGATAAGTATTTATCATCAAGAGGAATTGATTCATGAAAGTACATACTTTAGATAAAGCAGAACTAATCAGTGAAATCCAATACGGCTCAAACCTAAACCATGCAATGGAAGCGGGTCGTCGTGCAGATTTTGCCTTAATGATGTCTTTATTATCTAATGACTTACGTGAAAACACACCCGTAGAAAAAATTGATGAGAAAAAACTAACCGAAGAACTACTACGTCAGCGCTTTCAATTGGCTGATGCCCAAATACTTCGCAGCAACGAAGAAAGCTACTCTCGTTCAGCCTCTCAAGCTCATCAGTTTCATAATGGCGGATTAGCAAGTGCTAAGCTGCAACATGGCCTAGCACCCGATGCAATGGCTTACATGCCCCAAGATACCTGTAACTTACCAGAAGACGTATACCACAACCTATCTGGTCACCAACGACGTCAGTTAGAAAGTGGAAATGAAATATTTAACGCGATCCCTCAAGATCTATACAACGAATTAGTCACAGCAAAGCGTCATTCAGAGATGAACTTATACGTATAGCTTAACGATTCAAGCTATTGAACATCGACCTTAACTACTTATTTGTTCATTCACTTACCCTTACTTTCCTTTCTCTTCTAGATTTATTCTCTTCTCATCCTCACCTTAAAATTTTGTGATTCAGTGCATAATTCCTATGGTTACTTATAAAAAAGTCACATTTTTAGTCGGACTTCACAGCAGATATTATATTTCTACCCCATTATTAGAGCATTCATTTACATTCATTAAAGTAATGAATAACACTACGGGGAAAGAATAAAATGAAAATTGAGCACTCAACTATTCTAATCACATCAGCTGGTAATACGATGGGGAGAGCTATTTCCTGCCACTTTGCCGCACTAGGTGCTCATCTTATTATTGCGGATTCAAACCTAAGTGATTTAGATAAAACTCATCAAATTTGTTCTGAACTTGGCACTGATGTCGTTAGCTACCAATTAAAAGATGAAAGCACAGACAGTATTAGACACCTATTCCATGCTATCGATGAAGAATTTGGCTCAGGAATTGACGTTCTCATAAATAACTATATTGATGTCACTTTACCCAGCTTATTCGATACTCAAACTAATGACAGTCCATTGTTATTAACCAAACTCGCTTCCACTTTATTTAATTATGGGCAATTTGCAGCTCAAAATATGCGAAAACATAAAAAAGAAGGCGTTATCATCAATCTTGGGCATCATCAGAATGTCAACCAACCTTGTAGTTTAGATAACTCAAAAGCGTTATTAACTGGGTTAACAAAAAGTTGGGCTAAAGAGCTTAACCCTTTCAATATCCGAGTCGGAGGAGTCACACCTCGCTTATTTAATAAAGTGTCGGCTCATACCGTTAATCTCATCAATCAAGAATTAATCAAAAATACAGAATATATCGTAGAAAATGATTACTTCAATGGCCGAATTCTCGAAGCAACCGCTTAATTATTCAACGTTTAAAATTACCTATGACTTTTCTTTAGGCATAAAAAAACCACCTCTATCTAATAGGTGGTTTTTTTATTAGTCAGGTACTTTCAAAATATGGGAGAAAATACCTTAACTTATTAGCATCGAATTATTTCTTTGCTTTTTTCGCTTTTACTACTTCTTTCACTTCTGGTGCGTCCATTACGTCAGCGTAAGCCGTACCGTAGTAAGAAGCGATTAATACTTCTTTAAGTTCTTTGATCAATGGGTAACGTGGGTTAGCACCAGTACATTGGTCATCAAATGCATCTTCAGCTAATTTGTCTACTTTAGCCATGAATTCAGCTTCGTTAACGCCAGCGGCTTGAATTGACAGTGGGATATCCAATGCAATTTTCAGCTCTTCTAACCAGTTAAGTAACGCATTAACTTTCGTTTCAGTATTACCTTCACGGTAACCTAAATGCTCTGCAATTTCAGCGTAACGAGCACGTGCTTTAGGACGGTCGTACTGAGAGAATGCAGCTTGTTTAGTTGGGTTGTTAGTCGCATTAAAACGAACCGTATTCGAGATTAATAACGCATTCGCAAGACCGTGTGGAATATGGAATTCAGCGCCTAATTTATGCGCCATTGAGTGACACACACCTAGGAAAGACTGCGCAAAAGACATACCAGCGATTGTTGCTGCATTGTGAACTTTCTCACGAGCGATTGGATCTTTCTTACCGTTAGCGTAAGAGCTTGGTAAGTACTCTTTAAGCATCTTAAGTGATTGCAGAGCGTGACCATCTGAGTATTCGTTTGCAAGAACAGAAACATACGCTTCTAATGCGTGCGTTACTGCATCGTAACCACCGAATGCACATAAAGACTTAGGCATATCCATGACAAGGTTCGCATCAACAACAGCCATGTTTGGCGTTAGCTCGTAATCTGCTAATGGGTATTTTTGACCTGTTTTTTCATCGGTTACAACAGCGAATGGTGTAACTTCAGAACCAGTACCTGAAGTAGTTGTAATACATACTAGTTCAGCTTTTTGGCCCATTTTAGGGAACTTGTAAATACGTTTACGGATATCCATAAAGCGCATAGATAAATCTTCGAAATCAGTTTCTGGATGTTCGTACATCACCCACATAATTTTCGCAGCATCCATTGGTGAACCACCACCAACCGCTAAGATAACATCAGGTTGGTAGCTTGCACATGCTTCAGCACCTGCTTTAACTACTGCTAATGTTGGATCCGCTTCTACTTCATGGAACACTTCAACTTCCATGCCTTTCTCTTTCAAGATTGAACGTAGGTCATCGATGTAACCGTTGTTGAATAAGAAACGGTCAGTAACGATTAGTGCACGTTTTTTACCTTCAAGATCACTCATTGCGATTGGTAAACAGCCGCGACGGAAGTAGATAGATTTTGGTAGTTTATGCCACAACATATTTTCTGCTCGCTTAGCTACAATTTTCTTGTTGATAAGGTGCTTAGGACCTACGTTTTCAGAGATAGCATTACCACCCCAAGAACCACAACCTAATGTTAATGAAGGAGCCAATTCGAAGTTGTAAAGGTCACCGATACCACCTTGAGATGCTGGCGTGTTTACAAGAATACGAGCGGTTTTCATTTTGTCACCGAAGTACGCAATACGCTCTTCGTTGTTATCTTGGTCTGTGTAAAGTACTGACGTATGACCAACACCGCCTATGTCTAATACGATACCTGCTTGACGCACAGCATCTTCAAAGTCTTTCGCTTTGAATAAACCTAATGTAGGAGATAGCTTTTCATGAGCAAATTCGTCATCCCATGAAGCTTCTAAGCCTTCACCGATAAGAATCTTAGTAGAAGTAGGTACTTTAACATTTGCTAGCTCAGCGATTTTGTATGCTGGTTGGCCAACGATGTTAGCGTTAAGTGCGCCATCAATAAGCAGTACTTTACGTACTTTATTTGCGTCTTCTTTGCTTAAAACAACAGCGCCATATTTAGCGAAACGTGCTTTAACTTCGTCGTAGATTGACTCAACAACAATTGCAGCTTGCTCAGAAGCACAGATAACACCGTTATCGAATGTTTTAGACATTAAGATAGAAGAAACAGCACGTTTGATATCAGCAGTTTCGTCGATAACTACAGGCGTATTACCCGCACCAACACCGATTGCAGGTTTACCTGAAGAGTAAGCCGCTTTCACCATGCCTGGACCACCAGTAGCAAGGATCATGTTGATGTGTTCATGTTTCATTAGTGCATTTGATAGTTCAACAGATGGTTGGTCAATCCAACCAATGATGTCTTTTGGTGCACCCGCTTTAATTGCTGCTTCTAATACAACTTTAGCTGCGTAGTTAGTTGCATTTTTAGCACGTGGGTGTGGCGAGAAGATACAGCCATTACGTGTTTTAAGACAGATTAGTGCTTTAAAGATTGCTGTTGAAGTAGGGTTTGTCGTTGGAACGATTGCACAAACAATACCTAGAGGTTCAGCGATTGTGATCGTGCCGCCTTCATCGTTACGATCGATGATGCCACACGTTAGTTCGTCTTTGTATTTATTGTAAATGAACTCAGAAGCAAAATGGTTTTTGATTACTTTGTCTTCCATGATACCCATGCCAGACTCTTCTGCTGCCATTTTTGCAAGTTCGATACGAGCAGTTGAAGCAGCTAGAGACGCAGCACGAAATATTGTATCAACTTGTTCTTGTGAAAAGCTTGCAAATTCTTTTTGCGCCGCTTTAACACGTGCTACTAGAGCATCAAGTTCAGCTAAATTAGTTACAGGCATATTGTTTCTCCAAAAAATAAAACTATAAAATTCATTAAAAACTATTTAGTAAGGATCCTGCGTTACATCCTTTCTTGCATCTAAGCTTAATCGTTTAAGTCGATTACCTTGCTTTACATTCTTAGTAAATTGCTTTCAAAACTGATTATATTCTTTCACAATTTTAAAAGTATTGATTCAGATCAGTTCTGAGAATTTATTTACCACTTTCGTTGTACCCCTAACGGGTATCACATAAAAAACACGTTCTATATCACATAATTAGACTCAACAATGATGATGATCAAAAAGGAAGCTGATGACAAAACCATAATCAACAAAAAACAAAACTGTAATAAACTTTCACATTACAGGCTTTAAATGACAAAATAAGGTGAAAAAAGCGTGCTACTAAAGAGTAGTATAACTCTGGTTCTATTCACATCATTAATCCCTCAAATAACTTGTCCTAGATCACTTTATTCTTATATTTTTATGTATTAACCGTTGTGGGGATCTTCCCTATTTCAAAGTTCTACTGGAGAGAGTGGCTTTTTTTGATTATTCTGGAGTTATGATAAGACTTGGCACTTAACGATGAATAATAAGAATATTAAACATTATCTCTACATTACTATTTTTGGAACTCATACAAAGGGGGGACGAGCTTTTGACATTGGATTGATATGTTTAATTCTAGCTTCTCAGGCAACCTTAATTTTAGACTCAATGGCATCAGTTAAAGCTGAGTATGGTGAACTATTATGGACATTGGAATATATCTTCACTGCATTTTTCACGCTTGAATATTTTTTACGTCTTTATTGCTCACCAAAACCGGCTTCTTACGCTAAAAGCTTTTATGGCATTATTGATGTATTAGCTATTTTACCTACTTACCTAGCTCTCTTTTTCCCAAGTGCGAGTTATATTGCCATTATTCGTCTTTTACGTGTAATGAGAATATTTAGAGTCTTAAAACTGGTTCGATACTTACAAGACTCAAACATACTTTTACGTTCATTGTTAATGGCAAAAAGAAAAATTCTGATCTTCTTTAGCACCGTTGCTATTTTAGTCTCTGTTTTTGGTTCATTAATGTTTGTTATTGAAGGACCAAATAATGGGTTTACGAGTATTCCTCAAAGTATTTATTGGGCTATCGTGACCATTACCACAGTAGGCTATGGTGATTTAGTTCCACACACTGCGTTAGGTAAAGCGGTGGCTTCATTAACGATGTTATTAGGTTATTCAATATTAGCGGTACCAACAGGAATAATTACAGCAGAATTAAATCAAGAGATGAATGCACATCGAGATCTTGTGCGTTGTCCAAATTGCGTTAAAGGTGGGCATGAATCAGATGCGATGCACTGTAAGCATTGTGGAAGTAAACTACCTGAGCCTCAGGAAAGAATAGTAAGACCAAATCAAAATAGATAGAAAATAGAATTAAGATTATTCAGTATAAAGGACAAGTGTACTCTGAGACACATTTGGAGTCGTATCGCTTCCTAAGAATTTTGGTGCAGCAATTATAGCAAGAAGTATAAAGACAGCAGCAAATGCCGCGCACTTAGTTAAGACTTGTCCTTTCGTATTTTTCATTAGATGATTCTATTCATAGATTTAGTTGTCGACAATATACTCAATTATAAGCCTAGCTAACGTTTTATAATTTTTTTATGGGATCAAGGTAACATTAGTTTTTCAAAAATGAGACTTTTAACAAAAAATAACAGCATCACTCAATTATTTTCCAGAAACGTTAACTCGAACAATATCTTGTTGAGCTGAAGAAAATTGTTTCTTTAATTCTGCTTTTGATTTAAAAACGATTTCCCCCCCTTCAGCGACCGTCATATGCTCTGCATCTTTATTGTGCTTCGATTGATATAACATCATTGCCTGCATACAGGTGCTTCTTTGCTCTTGGGACAATAACGTGCCGTTATGCCACTTCCCTGTCTCTACTGCATATTGTAAATTCTCAAACACTTCAGGAGTCATTGATTCTAATAGTTTATTAATATCCATTATTTACTCTACTCTGTTAAATATCTTAGAAAGATATCTTTTCATTAAGGTTAGTCAATCAAGTGCCGATAAATAGGTGTAATGGATCACGTTTCATCATTTATCACCAATAGGATCATCATGCTTTCAATCACTCATCGTTTTATTTTACTTGTTCTAGTAAGCCTTTCACTTACCGGATGCTTTGGGATAAAACCGACAACAGAACAATTATGCGAAGAACATGGCGCTTTACAATGTCAAGAACTCAATATGCGTGATGGACAATGCCGCCATCAAAGAGATGAATTAATTTTAAACCGTTTTGATGTACTAAAAACCAATTCGGATCTTGATAAATTAAAAACCTTACAGGCCACATTAAAATACCAAACCTGTTTAGGCTCTGCTGCACAAATTGAACCAATCACAGCAAAAGAAATTAAATCAAAACGTACCGAAGCTTTACTTCATACGTATGATGCCTCGGATGCACTTTCGGAAGAATTAAAAAGCTCTACAGACCCTAAAGTTCTCTTTTATCGCTGGACTGTGGGCGACAAAGAGGCATTACGATCTTTTTTACAATTAGAAAATACAAAAGAATTAGAAACGGCCGAGTTACAATATGCATTAGCCACCTTTTATACTCTTCGAAATGAGAATAAAACAATTCAGTTACTTAACCATTCTTTAGAACTGCTCACAGAACAAGACTATAAAAATCAATTTCATTCGATCATCATTAACTCACTAGCAAGTGTGAACTATAAAGCAGGCAATAAAGAGCACGCTTATATCTGGACGATGGTAGGAAAAGCATTTGACTTACAAGTGGCCTCGGAACAGCAATTAAAGCTACTTTATCATTTTCCAGAAGAGACAAAACAAGAGTTACTGATTACATCAGAAATGATTAAAGACAGCATTAAAGCGCAAAATTTTACCGTTTCAATGCTTCCGACAATAAATAACGACTCACAGTAATCATTAGTGATGACAAAACAGAGAGGAATTATCGGTATCTCCTCCCTGTTATTTCTCTATTTTTTATTTACCTTTAAAGCGTAGAGAAATAGAGTTAACACAAAAACGCTCTCCGGTCGTTTTAGGACCATCATTAAATACATGCCCTAAATGACTATCACAGCGGGCACATCGAATCTCTACTCGCGCCATGCCATGGCTATTGTCTTTTATATATCGAATAACCTGCGTATTTAATGGTTCATCAAAGCTTGGCCATCCACAACCAGAATCGTATTTATTCTCTGATGAAAACAAATCCACATGACAACAGGTACACGCATAATTCCCTGTCGCCTTATTCTGTAAAAGCTTTCCTGAAAAAGGCGCTTCTGTGCCTTTTTGTCGACAAACCACAAATTCTTCGTCGGTTAACTCACTTTTCCAATCTTCGTTTGTAAAGTCAGAAAATGATTTTGATTGATTCATTTTAATAACCCCTCCTTTGTTACATATTTAAATTAAACCTTGCTAAGTCTTATCGTTGTAGCACATACTTTGCCAAAGTAATTTTACCGCTAGCCCAAAAGTACACATTAATTGTTATGTTACTTATTTTCAATAAATGACATAAAGGTGATTAAATAACCAAGTTTTCTATAAATTACGTAAGAATTTTTCTTTATGTTAACAGAATATGGGTTATTTTTTGATTTTAAACAATATAAATGGCATTTTCGCTTGCAGGTTGGCTCAGGATTTTGTAATTTTACTACCAGTTAATTTAAACCTGAAAATCAAATTTAAGTTGTGGAGCAACATATAATGACTATCAAAGTAGGTATTAACGGTTTTGGCCGTATTGGACGTTTTGTTTTCCGTGCATCTGTAGAGCGCAACGACATCGAAGTTGTTGGTATTAACGATCTTATCGACGTTGAATACATGGCTTACATGCTTAAGTACGACTCAACTCACGGTCGTTTCAACGGTACTGTTGAAGTAGTTGACGGTAACCTAGTAGTTAACGGTAACACTGTACGTGTAACTGCTGAACGTAACCCAGAAGATCTTAAGTGGGATGCAATCAACGTTGACGTTGTTGCTGAAGCTACTGGTCTTTTCCTTACTGACGAAACTGCTCGTAAACACATCACAGCTGGCGCTAAGAAAGTAGTTCTTACTGGTCCTTCTGGTGACGTTCCAATGTTCGTTATGGGCGTTAACGCTGCAGATTACGCTGGTCAAGATATCGTTTCTAACGCTTCTTGTACTACTAACTGTCTTGCACCTATCGCTAAAGTACTTAACGACAAGTGGGGCATTGAATCTGGTCTTATGACTACAGTTCACGCAACTACAGCAACTCAAAAAACTGTAGATGGTCCTTCTGCGAAAGACTGGCGTGGTGGCCGTGGTGCTTCTCAAAACATCATCCCATCTTCAACTGGTGCAGCTAAAGCAGTAGGTAAAGTAATTCCTGAGCTTAACGGCCTTCTAACTGGTATGGCTTTCCGCGTACCAACTGCAAACGTTTCTGTTGTTGACCTTACAGTTAACCTAAAAACTGCTGCAACTTACGAAGAAATCTGTGCTGAAATGAAACGCGCTTCTGAAAATGAATTTGCTGGCGTTCTAGGCTACACAGAAGAAGCTGTTGTTTCTCAAGACTTCATCGGCGAAACACAAACTTCAGTATTTGATGCTGCAGCTGGTGTTGCTCTAACTGACAAATTCGTTAAGCTTGTATCTTGGTACGACAACGAAATCGGTTACTCAAACAAAGTTCTTGACCTAATCGCTCACGTTTCTAAGTAAGCATTAGTTTAGATTTTCTTTGAAAACTAACTTGAAAGGTTTCATTATCTTTTAAGTATAAAAGGCGACTTAATTGTCGCCTTTTTTGTATCTGTTATTTGATATATTCTCTTTTTAGTATTTATTCAATTGTCATGTATAAATTACAATTGAATAAATATTACCTTTCTAGGAGATAGACATGGATTTAACTCAATTATCAACGATTAGTGCCCTTTCTGATAGTGTCACAATTGAACAACTAGACGATGTAAAAATCGTCCGAGTGCGTCACAGTAAAGCTGAAGCGGCAATCTCACTTCATGGTGGTCATGTGTTATCTTTTAAGCCAACGCAAGGTGAAGAGCTTATCTGGATGAGCAAAGACGCTATCTTCCACCCAGACAAAGCCATTCGTGGCGGTGTGCCTGTATGTTGGCCTTGGTTTGGACGTATAGAAAACCCAGCTCATGGGTTTGCTCGTAACAGCCAATGGACATTAATTGAACATAAAGAAAATGAAAACGGTGTAATGATTTCTCTAGGCTTGTCGGCTTCAGAAGAAACAAAAGCAATCTGGCCTTTTGAGTTTGAAGCACGATTAAATATAACTATCGGCGATGAGCTAACCATTACACTTGATGCAAAAAATACAGATAACAAACCTTGGAATTGCTCTGGTGCGTTACATACCTATCTAAACATCTCTGATATCCATACGTCTGTCATCACCGGAATGGGAGATCGTTACATTGATGGTCTATTAAATGGAACAAGCTGTACTGGTGAGCATGAGCTTAAGATCAATGAAGCCGTAGATCGTGTTTACACAGAATCAGAATCAACGTTAACCATTAGCGATAACCTTCGTACAATTACAGTAACTAATGAGGGTAATAATGCCGCGGTTATCTGGAACCCATGGGCAGAAGGTGCAGAAAGCATGGGAGACATGAATAATGATGGGTATTTAACAATGGTCTGCATTGAATCGACTTATCACGCAACAAGTTTAGAAACAGCAAAAACAATTCAACCAAATGAATCATTCACACTAAGTACGATTATTCGCGCTTAATTGAACCAATAAAAAAGCGGAGATAAAATTAATTATCTCCGCTTTCTTTCATTCTAAGCACACTGTTATTATCTTTCCCAGTATGACTCTTCTAAACTGTCTTCGCGTTCAGGTAACCCACGAGATAAGCGTGGTGAATGCTGAGCCAAAACCTCAAAGCTTACTCGGTTTGAGTATTTACATACTTGAGATAATGAAGAGTACGTTAAGTAAGAATGCTGATGCTTACTTGAGTTCGGTACATTATTACGATGGTAATGATTTGCAGCCATATCATGTAATAATGCAGACAAAGCACCATCACCCGCGCCATTCGTATTTTTGATTTTCTCAGGGCCACCCATGTACGGTGAAATATGAGAATATACTTTTGTCGGCTGATCACAACTTGCTTTAACTGCTGGACGACTGAATTCATATTGATTAAATTCAGCGATTGTTCCTGGAAGTAATGGCAACGATGTTTCACGTTTCGCTGATTCTTCTGTGTAACCTGCCATGTACAGTCCAACAGGGCCAGCAGTACATAAAACAAGATCAACCCACTCAAGCGCTTTATCTGCCGCTTCTAATGGGTCAGAAGCACCCGTTAATGCTTCACCTTCTTCTTCATTCATTGCCACAACAGACACATGATCACTTAGGAAGTCACGCCAATATTGAGGGTCATCTTGAACAACAAATTTGGTCCCCATAGTTAGGACAACAGGCACATCATATTTCTTCGCAAACTCAATGGCTTTCATGGTTGCTTCAGGCATTGGGTCACCCTCTTTACAACGAACAAGATAAGCCGTTAATACTAATGCAGACGCATTTTTAAAAATCTTTTCAGGAATACTATCAGCACGAAGTTGATTCATGTCCCCTTCACTGATTGCAAACGTACGCTCGCCATCTTGGCTAATTAAAGCAAAACAACGGCCTATTGCACCAGGTACAGGCTGCAGATAATTCAAATCCATACGGCTTGAAGTATTACAAAGGTAACGATAAGAATAACTACCAATATGGATATCTTCACTCATAACACCAAGCAGTGTTGATTTATCATCAGCAAGCACTGAATAGTTATGAAGTGTATTACCAATCGTGCCACCAGCGTATTCGTTGGTGATCATATTGTTATCTTTAAGCTCATTATAAAGCATTTCCGCTTTATCATTATCGATAACCAGTGAGTGTCCTTTACTCAAGCCATACTTTTCAATAAAAGCATCATCAATTCGAGCTTCAATATCCACTAACGTTTGATCAATACCGATAATGTGCGTACGCGACATTTTTTTGGTTTCTTGAGCTTGGCTAACTAATGGATCACGAGCGTGAACTGGAAAATAATGCTTGGATTTACGCTGACCTGGAAACTTCATAAAATAATCATTCAACTGGCTAAGGGAATAAGTGCGGAAGTTTAGCCCTTGCTTAACGCCCTCGCAATACCTCATATAGTAACCTTTTAAAGGCAAACGTTTGCTATTCGTAATTATTTAAGTCGCTAGCGTTCATCTCTATATTCATGGTAATTTAGAGCGTATTTTTTGAAGGTAACTACCATGACAACTGAACTACTTAGCTATGATGACATTATTGAAGTCGCTTACGATATTTTTCTAGAGATGGCTCAAGATAACCTTGAACCTGCTGATGTTGCTCTTTTCACTCTACAATTTGATGACCGCGGTGCGGCTGAAGTCGTTGATACTCGTGACGACTGGGCTGAGCATGTTGGCTTTGAAGTAGATGGCGAAGTATACGCAGAAGTTCTAATTGGCTTAGTAAACGAAGAATCTGATGTATTGGACGATGTATTTGCTCGTATGTTAGTAAGCCGTGACCCTGAACATAAATTCTGTCACATGCTATGGAAACGTGATTAATTAATAATCACTCCATATTATCGACAATATAAAGGGGCTATTTGCTCCTTTTTTATTGAGTTTCGTATTATCTACCCCCATTATTTCTTTATGCTCACAAACTACTTCATGTAGAAAATAATAAAGGAATAACATGTCGCAATTTCAATCTCGATGCCCTTCTTGCCAAGGCATAAACCGTCTTCCTATCGAACGTATTAACGACAAACCTACTTGTGGTCGCTGTAAGGAACTCTTGTTAGATGGAAAACCATTAGAAGGCACTAGTGAAAACTTATCCGCATTATTAGACAGCGAACAACCTATTGTTATCGATTTTTGGGCACCTTGGTGTAATCCGTGTGTCGGCTTCTCACCTGTTTTTGAAGACGTTGCCGCTGAACGTAATGGCCAAGTTCGTTGTGTGAAAGTAAATACAGAAGCCCAACAACAAATTGCAGCACAATATCAAATTCGTTCAATTCCAACGATCATGGTTTTCAAAAATGGAGAACGTGTAGATATGATCAATGGTGCATTGCCAAAAGGTCAGTTTGATCAGTGGTTAAACCAAGCACTACTTAAATAGTCAGTCACAACCCTGTTAAAAGATCAAAAAAAGCCCCTTTACTGGATAACCAATAAAGGGGCTTACATTTCTATTTATCTATTTATCAAATACACATTAATTTGAAAAATAGATTAACCGATGAACTCAACACCATTCATGTACTTACGCAGTACTTCAGGAATTGCAATTTTGCCATCAGCTTGTTGGAAGTTCTCTAAAATCGCAACCATTGTACGACCTACAGCAAGACCAGAACCGTTTAGTGTATGAACCAATTCTGGTTTCTTCTCACCTTGACGACGGAAACGCGCTTGCATACGACGAGCTTGGAAATCCCACATGTTTGAACAAGAAGAAATTTCACGGTACGTTTCTTGTGCTGGAACCCACACTTCTAAATCGTAAGTTTTACGAGAACCGAAGCCCATATCACCAGTACAAAGAATCACTTTACGGTAAGGAAGTTCAAGCAGTTGAAGTACTTTCTCAGCATGACCTGTTAGTTCTTCAAGAGCAGCCATTGAATCTTCTGGTTTCGTAATTTGAACTAATTCAACTTTGTCGAATTGGTGCATACGAATAAGACCACGAGTATCACGACCGTAAGATCCTGCTTCAGAACGGAAACACGGTGTATGTGCCGTCATTTTCAGTGGAAGATCAGCTTCTTCAGTAATCGTGTCACGTACCATGTTTGTTACTGGCACTTCCGCTGTAGGGATAAGAGATAGCATCTTAAGAGGAACATCGCTTACTTGCTCTGTTAGCGGACTTGTATGGAATAAGTCTTCACCAAACTTAGGCAGTTGACCAGTACCATATAGGCTGTCGTGGTTAACTAAGTAAGGTACATACATTTCCATGTAACCGTGCTCTTCAGTATGAAGATCAAGCATAAATTGCGATAAAGCACGGTGTAAACGCGCAAACTGACCTTTCATAACGATGAAACGAGAGCCTGAGATTTTAACTGCACTTGCGAAATCAAGACCATCCGCAAGCTCACCAAGAGCAACGTGATCTCTCACTTCAAAATCGTACGTTAGCGGTGTACCCCAACGTAATACTTCTACGTTTTCATCTTCATCTTTACCATATGGTACTGACTCATCAGGAAGGTTTGGTACTGACAAAGCGATGCTTTCAATTTGTTGTTGAAGCTCAGCAAGTCCTGCTTTTGCATCATCGAGTTCTGAACCTAATGTTGCAACATCAGCCATGATGCGATCTGCTTCTTCATGATCGCCCTTCGCTTTTGCTTGACCAATGGACTTCGAACGGGAATTACGCTGCGCTTGAAGCTCTTCAGTTTTTACCTGAAGGGACTTACGTTGTTCTTCAAGATTGCGAAGTGTCTCTACGTCTAGCTTAAAGCCACGACGTGCCAGTTTCTCTGCTGTTTCATCCAGCTCTGTACGAAGTAATTTTGAATCAAGCATTTGTAATCCTATGCCTTATTGGTCATTGTGCGTTCAAAGTAAATAGAACCCACTTAAAAATAAAATTTTGTGCAATTTTCAGTTCAAAATTGCGATTTGAATAAGATACCGAAAATGCCCTTTTATTGGTAGCGTTTTAAGGGACTGTTTTGATCTAATTGGGCTAAATACTCTAGCTTTTCACTAATTTTGGTTTCTAGACCACGTTTTGTTGGAAAGTAGTACTTGCGATCCTGCATTTCTGGTGGGAAATAGTTCTCACCAGAAGCGTATGCATTAGGTTCATCATGCGCATAACGATAATCAGCACCATAACCCATGTCTTTCATTAATGAGGTTGGCGCGTTACGTAGGTGATTAGGCACATCATAATCCGGCGAGTTAATCGCATCCATTTGTGCTTGTTTCCATGCGGTATAAACTGCATTACTTTTTGGTGCACACGCTAAATAGACGACCGCTTGTGCTATCGCTCTTTCGCCTTCTGCAGGACCAAGTCGAGTAAAACAATCCCATGCATTCAAAGCCACTTCCATTGCTCGTGGATCAGCGTTACCAATATCTTCTGATGCAATCGCTAATAATCGACGTACTACATACAGAGGATCGCCCCCTGCTGCCATAATTCGTGCTGCCCAATACAAAGCGGCATCCGGATTTGAACCACGAATCGATTTATGAACCGCTGAGATTAAGTCATACCACATATCCCCTTTATTATCGAAACGTGCCAGTTTTTCACCGGCAACTTCCGCTAATAAAGGTAAATCCACCACTTTTTTACCTTCGTGGTTTTCTTCTGCCATATCATGCAACAACTCTAAATAATTTAGAGACATGCGAGCGTCACCAGACACTAAATCAGCTAATTGCAATTTTACGTCATCAGGAAGAACAAAATTATCGTCATTTAAGCCGCGATTTTTATCGGTCAATGCTTGTTCGATAATCTGTACAATATCTTGTTTTTCTAATGATTTTAATTTGTATACCCGAGCTCTAGATAATAATGCATTGTTTAGCTCAAAAGACGGGTTTTCCGTTGTCGCACCAATAAACGTGATTGTCCCATTTTCGATATGAGGCAAAAACGCATCTTGCTGACTTTTATTAAAGCGATGAACTTCATCCACAAATAAAATCGTTCTGCGGCCTGTCGTTTGATTTTCTTTGGCTTTGTCAATCGCCGCTCGAATATCTTTTACGCCAGACGTCACAGCAGAAACACGCTCAACTTCTGCATTTGCGTAATTTGCAGCAACTTCCGCTAACGTTGTTTTACCGGTACCCGGAGGCCCCCATAAAATCATTGAATGTATTTGGCCAGCTTCAAGCGCGCGACGTAATGGTTTACCCACCGCTAATAAATGCTGTTGACCAATATATTGCTCAATATTTTGAGGGCGCATTCTAGCAGCAAGGGGACGAAAATCGTCCCCTGCTGAAAAATCTAAACTGAAATTACTCACGTTTATCCTTTTATTCTAAACATGATTTCGCATTAAGTAAGACCTTAACGCTGATCATCAATATCTACACCATCAGGGACAGTGAACATAAAATTAGATTGGGCTGGCTTTTTCGCTTCAAACGTTGTGAAATTAAAATCGCTACGCTGCCCATCTTGCTCTACAACTGAAAACCCCGTTACTTTACCTGACGGTTGAATACGAACGATGAATTCACTTTTTATAGCAGAATCTGATTTTGGTGAAACCGTAAATGCATCACCGTTTTGAGCTACTGAGTAGTTATCCCAATCAGACGCTTTATTGCGTGTTAATAAAACAAAAGGAGTTTGAGTTGTCGCTTGATCTAATCCCATAAGAGTCACTTGTTCTACAAATGGATTGTAGTACCACAATGTTTTTCCATCGGTCACTAATAGGTTTTCATCCGGAGTTTGAGTATGCCAGCGGAACAAGTTAGGACGCAAAATTTTCACATCCCCTTCGCCTTGCATCAATACATCCCCTTCAGGGCTCAACACTTTTTGTGTAAATGACGCTTCAAAACCTTTATTTTGATTCAAACGATCCGTTAATTCACCTTGTGGAGAAGCAAAAGCAACAGAACTTAAAAAACACAATGATAATAAAATTTTCTTCACTATAAATAATCTCAATTTAAACAAGACAATTAATCGCCCAAACCTACAGGAGGCGGTGCAATCACTTCACGGTTACCATTATGGCCCGGAGTACTTACTATCCCGTGCGCTTCTAGTTGCTCAACAATACGAGCAGCACGGTTATAACCAATTCTAAACTGTCGTTGGACACCAGAAACAGAACCACGTCGAGAAGTGGTTACAAATTCAACCACTTGATCAAACAGTTGATCAAGCTCTTCTTCACTGTCCGATTTTTCACCCGGCAACAACGATTCTGCGCCTTGTTCACTTTTAGTAATGGCTTCAACATAATTTGGTCGACCACGAGCTTTCCAATCATTAACAACCGCATGTACATCATCATCAGAGGCAAACGCACCATGTACACGAACCGTATGGTTAGAACCTGGCGCTAAGTAAAGCATGTCACCCATACCAAGTAATGACTCTGCACCACCTTGGTCAAGAATGGTTCTTGAATCGACTTTCGTTGAAACCGTAAAAGCAACACGTGTTGGAATGTTTGCTTTAATCAATCCAGTAATAACATCAACGGAAGGACGCTGCGTTGCCAGAATTAAGTGAATACCTGCCGCACGCGCCTTTTGAGCTAATCGAGCAATCAGTTCTTCTACTTTTTTACCCACAACCATCATCAAATCGGCAAATTCATCAACGATAACAATAATAGAAGGTAATTTTTCTAACAACGGCGGTGTCTCATGCATACTGTCACCCGGTTTCCATAATGGATCATGGATAGGATGTCCTGCTGCTGCTGCCATTTTTAATTTATCATTAAAGCCTTGTAGGTTACGTACCCCTAATGCAGACATTAATTTATAACGACGTTCCATCTCACCAACACACCAGCGTAATGCATTACCTGCATCTTTCATGTCAGTAACAACTTCCGTCAATAAGTGTGGGATACCTTCATAGATAGAAAGTTCCAACATTTTTGGATCAATCATGATAAAACGTACCTCTTCTGGTGTGGCTTTATAAAGTACACTCAAGATCATGACGTTTACACCGACTGATTTACCAGAACCAGTCGTACCAGCAACCAAGACGTGAGGCATTTTGGCTAAGTCCGCAATAACCGCTTCACCGGCAATATCAAGCCCCATCACTACCGTGGTTGGTGATTTTGCATTTTGAAATATTTCACTGCCAACAACATCAGAGAAAAAGACGGTTTGACGATTAAAGTTCGGTAACTCAAGGCCAACATAAGGTTTACCCGGAATAACTTCAACCACACGAACGGCCATTGCCGATAAAGAACGCGCTAAATCCGTTGCTAGACCTGAAATTCGGCTGACCTTAACACCCGGAGCCAAATCCAATTCAAAACGTGTAATAACAGGGCCAGGGAAAATATCCACCACACGAGCTTTAATTTTATAATCGGCTAATTTCGCTTCTACCAAACGAGCGGTATGCTCTAATGATTCACGAGATTCCATTTCCGCACGTGTATCTGGCGAAAATAATAAATCTAAGGTTGGCATCGGTGCCGTTGGTTTTGGTAGGTTTGGTTCTGAATTTACCAAGAATGGATTCTGCAATGCCGCTTGAGTTGCTTTTTCTTTTGCAACTAACGCTTGGAATGCGGCGATATCTGCATCAGAGTGTGTTGGCTCATTCTCAATAATTTCTTCTACTTCGACTACCTCTGCAATTTCATGTTTTTCGATGGCATTAAATACAGGTAATTCTTCAGTTACTTCCTCAATCTCATCGTCTTCATGTGCAGAGAAATGAATGTCTTCAATATTATCTTCGTTATGCGATGCTATAAACGCAGAACTAACATCATCAATTTCTTCCGCAGTCACCTCATTAAAAGGTTCATTTACACTATAATCAGACGCTGACTCTTCAGGAATGGAAGAAAAAGGCACCGATTCAGCAATGCTCGAATCTTCAGCAGGGAAATGAGGCAGCTCTTCATCTACTGACAAGATATCATCATTATTGATACTGATGTCTTCATCACCAGCGACCATTACGCTAGGGATAGACGCCGCTGCTATTTTCACAAACGTTTTTTCCGCATCCATATTACTTAGAAGAGGATCTTGATCTAACGCTTCCATATCTAATTCTTCAATCGTTGCATTACTGCGCATTGAAAAATTAATACCATCATCCAAAGATTCTGGTTCTTGTCTCTCTGGTACTGATTCCACTGAAAGCGCTTCTGTAACCTCTGTTCCATTATCGCTCATTGGTATTGCCGTTGTTTCTATTTCAGCTTCTTCCACTGCTATAGGCATCACTGGTTCAGTAACAATATTAGTGGGTGTTTCGTCGGCAAACACATCGATAGAAGAGCTTGAGAACAAGGGATCATTGTCACTGTCATCAAACTGATTCATTTCAAATTTATTTAATGGGTACTCTTCAAATTTGTCTTCAACAATCGGTTCTTGAGAGAATGCAGATAATTCGCTTGCTGATATTTTTGGTGTTTCAAACGCATTAACTGCCGTCGGTACGGCGCTAAATGAGGCATTACGGCCAGCTTGATTTAAACTATTATCTTTGGGTTCTTCCGTCTCTGTAACACTCGTATCTACCCGATACGTCTCATCATCTGTTTTTCTTGCTTTATTAACTATTTTTCTAAAGCCTTCAAGACTCCAGCCACCAAGATTATCAACAATAGTTAACCATGACACACCAGTAAATAACGTTAAACCTGCCCCCCACAAGAACATGAAGATAAGCGTTGAGCCTAATAAGTTAAGTGCAGGTGTTGTAATACTCGTTAGGACATCACCAACAACACCACCAGACGAGAAATACCAAAGATCATCAAAACTGGTATCGGCTAACGCACAGCTGGTTAAGAATAAAATGAGCAGACCCAGAATACGAGTACCAATCATCATCAGATCTAACTCGGCTTCGCCATCTTCATCTTTTTTTCTAAAAGCAATCCATGTGCAGCTCATTATGATGACAGGTAATAAATACGCTAAAGAACCAAACGAGAAAAATAAAGTATCACCAATCCAAGCACCTAATGCACCACCTGCATTTTCTACACTGCCAGCCCATGCAGTCTGAGACCATGATGGATCTGCAGGATTAAAGCTATATAAAGAGACAGCAATAAAAATAGTCGCAAGTAAGCCAACTATAAACATGGCTTCTTGCAACCGTTGATTACCATTCAACCGTTCTTTATCCGGTTCAGATATCTTTTCAACTTTTAATGTCGTCAGCTGCTCTTTTCTTTCCGATATTTTTTCTTTTATCTTTGAAAACAAAATACTATCCACTGTCACTATACTTAGATTTAGTCATTCCACTTTACTTAAAGTAAGGATCACTAAATCTCTATAAATTAAAAACAAGTCGAGCGGCATTACGCCGCTCGTCAATATTAAAGTACAACTAATACATACTTAACGTATTTATCGTCACTAACAGTCTAGCAAGGAATAACGTTCACTTATGTCGACTGCCTTCAGGTACTTTAATTATCTTGCTGTATCTAGCGCGTTTTAATCACTAAATTATTCGTCTGTTTAACCTCTTCCATAACCACGTAAGTACGTGTGTCGTTAACTCCCGGAAGACGTAATAGTGTATCACCAAGTAATCGGCGATAAGCACTCATATCTGATACACGAGTCTTTAAAAGATAATCAAAATCACCTGAAACTAAGTGACACTCTTGAATATCATCTAATAACTGCACTGCAACATTAAATTGTTCGAAAACATCTGGAGCACCACGGTTTAATGTGATTTCAACAAATACTAACAATGATGCATCAAGATACTGTGGGTTTAGTAATGCCGTATAGCCATTAATATACCCTTGGCGTTCTAAACGACGAACGCGCTCTAAACATGGAGTAGGAGATAACCCTACTCTCTTAGATAATTCAACATTTGAAATTCGTCCATCTTTTTGGAGTTCATTCAAAATATTGCGATCGATACGATCCAGTTCCTTGGACGGTTTCTTATTATCTACCATTTTTTATTCCACCTTATTACTTCCTTGCAAAAAAATATACTACAACTTTTTAATATTTAGCATCAAATTTTGCCAATTACAATCTATACTAGATAAAAATTCGAAACAAAAACCCTACAAGCAGTCAAAATAACTATAACATAGAAGGAAATCAGGATGATCATTGGAGTACCTAAAGAAATAAAGAATCACGAATACCGCGTTGGTATGATCCCAGCAAGCGTTCGAGAATTAATATCTCATGGCCATAACGTTTTTGTCGAAACAAAAGCGGGTTCAGGCATTGGTTTTACCGACGATGATTATATCGCGGTAGGCGCATCCATTCTTCCTACTGCTGAAGGCATTTTTGCAAAAGCAGAGATGATCGTAAAAGTTAAAGAGCCTCAAGCTGTTGAACGTGCGATGCTGCGTGAAGGACAAATTTTATTCACGTATTTACATCTTGCACCAGATTTTCCACAAACAGAAGACCTAATCAAGAGTAAAGCTGTCTGCATCGCATATGAGACTGTAACAGATTATATGGGTCGTCTGCCACTATTAGCACCAATGTCTGAAGTTGCAGGTAGAATGTCGATTCAAGCCGGTGCTCAAACACTTGAAAAATCCAATGGTGGCCGTGGTTTACTTTTAGGTGGCGTACCTGGTGTTGAGCCTGCAAAAGTTGTTATCGTCGGTGGCGGTGTCGTTGGTGCGAATGCTGCAAGAATGGCGGTAGGTATGCGTGCTGACGTCACTATTTTAGACCGAAACCTTGATACACTTCGCTCTCTTGATGAAGAATTCCAAGGTCGAGCAAAAGTGGTTTATTCAACCGTTGATGCGATTGAAAAGCATGTGTTAGAAGCGGACCTTGTTATTGGTGCCGTTCTTATACCTGGCGCAGCCGCACCGAAACTAGTTACAGCAGATCACATAAAACGTATGAAGCCAGGGGCCGCTGTTGTTGATGTCGCTATCGACCAAGGTGGTTGCTTTGAAACGTCACATGCAACAACGCATGCAGATCCTACTTATATTGTGGATGACGTTGTTCACTACTGTGTGGCAAACATGCCGGGGGCCGTTGCAAGAACATCTACCTTTGCACTAAATAATGCAACATTACCTTACATTATTAAATTGGCAGATAAAGGATACAAATCAGCTCTTCTTGAAGACAAAGGATTTTTAGATGGCTTAAATGTAATCAATGGTAAAATCACATGTAAAGAAGTTGCTGAAAGCTTCAACTTAAATTACATAACCCCTGAAGCTGCACTTAATGCTTAAAAATCATACTTAATATTAAAATCATTTTAGGGCACCCATCGCGGTGCCCTTTCTTTACTTTAATAAATTCCATACAATCACCATATATGATTAAGGATGGTGAACACGCCTAATGTTTCTCCTACCCTACTTTTACCTTTATTTTAGCTCGGAGATCCTATGAGCAACGTTAAGCATTCGAAATTACTGATTCTTGGTTCTGGCCCTGCTGGATATACAGCAGCCGTTTATGCCGCTCGTGCTAATCTAAACCCAGTAATGATTACTGGTATGCAACAAGGCGGACAATTAACAACAACGACTGAAGTTGAAAATTGGCCTGGTGGCGCGACAGACATGACAGGTCCCGGCCTAATGGAAGAAATGAAAGCGCATGCAGAGCGTTTCAATACCGAAATTATTTTTGACCATATTAATGAAACCGATTTCAGTCAACGCCCTTTTCGTTTAAAAGGTGACTCTAGTGAATATACGTGTGACGCCCTTATTATCTCAACAGGCGCATCAGCAAAGTATCTAGGACTAGAATCTGAAGAAGCATTTAAAGGCCGTGGCGTTTCTGCTTGTGCAACCTGCGATGGGTTCTTCTACCGTAACCAAAAAGTAGCCGTCATTGGCGGTGGTAACACCGCTGTCGAAGAAGCGCTTTATTTATCGAATATTGCCGCCGAAGTTCACTTGATCCACCGTCGCGATACTTTCCGTTCAGAGAAGATCTTAATCGACCGTTTGATGGATAAAGTAGAAAACGGCAATATCATCCTTCATACCGATCGTACTTTAGATGAAGTTCTGGGCGATGAAATGGGTGTCACTGGCGTAAGATTAAAAGACACAAAATCTGACATGACAGAAGATTTAGACGTCATGGGCGCATTTATTGCTATTGGCCACCAACCAAATACCGCGATATTTAATGGCCAACTAGACATGGAAAATGGCTACATTAAAGTGAAATCTGGTCTTGAAGGTAATGCGACTCAAACCAATATCGAAGGCATTTTTGCTGCCGGAGATGTTATGGATCACAATTACCGCCAAGCTATCACCTCTGCAGGTACTGGCTGTATGGCTGCACTCGATGCTGAACGCTTTTTAGATGCGCTAGACGTAAAAGAAAGTTAAACTAATAGACCCGAAGTGAACGACTTACTTCGGGTTTTCTTTTGCTCATCTTATTTTGCTTGTATTACATCTATTTCTTTTATAATAATTATTCACACCAGAAATATTTCGTCATGGCAAAATAATACAACACGTAAGCCTTCAATATTATGGATAAAATACAACAACGCGAGTTAGGACAATGGCTCAAAGGCCAAAGTAAGCTTGCTAAGAAATGGCTCGCCCTATCTGTTGGGCTTGGCTTTCTTTCCAGTCTTTTTCTTATCGCTCAAGCGGCACTATTAGCCGATATTCTGCACAAGCTCATCATTGAACAAACAGATAAGTATGAGTTACTTCCTCAATTCATCGCTATTTTTGCCATTGTAGGAATTCGAGCAGCTTGCAGTTGGGGTCGTGAAGTCGCCGGTTACCGTTGTGGCGAGCATATTCGAATTCATATACGCCAGCTCATTCTTAACAAACTCCAAGAATTAGGACCGGCTTATATAAAGGGCAAACCGGCAGGGTCTTGGGCTACGTTGCTATTAGAGCAAGTAGAAGACATGCAAGATTTCTTCTCTCGTTATCTACCGCAAATGTCGCTTTCTGTCATGATCCCTTTTGTTATTTTAATCGTTGTGTTTCCTCAAAACTGGGTTGCAGGATTAATTTTCTTATTAACCGCGCCATTAGTGCCTCTCTTTATGGCATTAGTAGGAATGGGAGCGGCTGACGCTAACCGCCGAAACTTTAAAGCATTACAACGATTATCTGGTCATTTTTATGATCGTCTGCAATCAATGACCACTATTCGCCTATTTGACAAAACAGCGCAAGAAACAAAACATCTTCATAATGCTTCTGAAATATTCCGCAAGCGTACAATGGAGGTGTTACGACTCGCCTTTTTATCTTCTGCTGTGCTTGAATTCTTCACCTCTATCTCAATTGCCCTTGTTGCCGTTTATTTCGGTTTCACTTATATCGGTGAGCTTAACTTTGGTAATTACGGAATAACAGTGACCTTATTCACGGGTTTATTTATTCTTATTTTAGCGCCTGAGTTTTATCAGCCATTACGCGATTTAGGAACGTTTTATCACGCAAAAGCTCAAGCCGTAGGCGCTGCCGAGTCGATTGTCGAGTTTTTAGCGATTGATACTAATACTCAAACGAATGGTGATAAGAAAGTATCTCAATCGACCACCCTTGATATTGAAGTCACGGACTTAATCGTCAACAGCCATGACGGAAAAGCATTACTCGGACCTATCAGTTTTCATTTACATGAAAGCTCTCAAACCGCATTGGTTGGTCCAAGTGGCGCAGGAAAAACAAGTTTAATCAATGCACTTCTTGGATTTTTACCTTACCAAGGCAGTATCAAAATAAATGGTATTGAGCTATCTAAGTTAAACAAAAAAGAATGGTACCAAGAAATAAACTGGGTTGGACAGAATCCAACATTAGTACATGGAACCATTGAAGAGAATATTACGCTTGGTAAGCAAAGCATATCTAAAGAACAATTGGACTCGGTAAGTAAGCAAGCTTTTGCTAATGAGTTTATTGATGAATTAGGTTATCAACACCAAATATCTGATCGCTCTGGTGGCTTATCTGTTGGTCAAGCTCAGCGTTTAGCATTAGCTCGAGCTTTATTACAACAAGGACGCCTGTGGATCTTAGATGAACCAACAGCCAGTCTTGATGCAAAGAGTGAGCAACTTGTAATGCAAAGCTTAAGTCTAGCTACTCAAGGCTTAACGACTTTAATGATCACCCATCGCTTAGATCAACTTTATGCAATGGACACGATTTTAGTCATGGATAAAGGCCAAGTTGTTCAATCAGGTTCATTTGATGAAATTAAAGACTCTGGTTTATTTGCAACCATGCTTGCCGCAAAACAACCGAAGCAAGGTGATCTTGATGCGTGATTTACTCCCTTACATAAAACTATATAAAAAACATTGGTTTGGACTAACGTTAGGCATGCTACTCAGCTTTGCTACGTTATTTGCTTCCATTGGCTTGTTAACCGTATCTGGTTGGTTTATTTCCGCATCAGCGGTTGCCGGATTAACCATTGCTCGTGAAACGTTTAACTACATGCTTCCTTCTGGAGCAGTACGTGGTTTCTCTATTGGTAGAACCGCAGGTCGTTGGGGCGAACGCGTCGTTAGCCATAATGCAACGTTCAAATTATTGACTGAACTTCGTATTTTCTTCTTTAAAAAGTTAATCCCATTGATCCCAGGTCGATTCTCTAAGTTACGTGACGCCGATTTATTGAATCGTCTTGTGGCTGATGTTGATGCAATGGATCATGTTTATCTACGCCTGATCAGTCCTATTATTGTTGGTACATTAGGCATTATTGGATTAACGGCTTTTCTTGCTTGGTTTGATCTCACTATTGGATTAACGCTTGGAGCTATCTTATTTTCATTATTATTAATTTGGCCTACGTTATTTTATAAGCTCGGAAAAAAGAACGGTGCCGAGCTAACTCATAACAAAGCCACATTAAGAATCAAAACATTAGACTGGCTACAAGGTAATGCAGAATTACGTATTTTTGGTGCTGAAGAGCAATATCAACAACGTATTCTCGATGCTCAAGTCGCTCTATTATCAAATCAACGCCACATGGCAACGCTTACTGGCTTAGCGAATGGATTACTATTACTTGCTAATGGTTGGACGCTACTGTTAATGCTTTGGATATCGGCGGATGGCATTGCGGGAATGACCCCTGACCCAATGGTGGCAATGGTCGCTTTTGCTACGATGGCCAGCTTTGAATTATTAATGCCGATTGCTGGTGCTTTCCAATATTTAGGTCAGACGTTAAGTTCTGCTCGTCGATTAAATGAAATCATCACAGCCACACCTGATACTATTTTTGATGAAAATGGCGTTAGCCAAGCAATAAAAGGAAATCTAACGATTTCAGATGTTAGCTATCAATATATGGATGCTGAAACGGATGCAATTAAACATATTTCATTAGATTTGCTTGCCGGGCAAAAAATGGCAATCGTAGGGCAGACAGGCTCAGGTAAATCCACATTATTACAACTGCTAACCCGTCAATGGGATCCTAAATCAGGAGTAATCTCTATTGATGGTGTTCAATTGCCGAAATGGAAGGAATCAAGTTTACGTAACGCCATGTCCGTAGTTAGTCAGCGAGTTGATATTCTAAATGGTTCATTACGTGACAATCTATTGCTTGCAAATGATACTGCCACTGACGATGAATTAACTCAGGTACTCAATAAAGTTGGTTTAGGCGATTTAGTATCAAATGAAGGACTGAGTGCTTGGTTAGGTGACGGAGGCCGTCAATTGTCAGGGGGTGAACGTCGTCGTATTGGTATTGCACGCGCGCTATTGCATGATGCTCCTATTGTGCTGCTTGATGAACCAACAGAAGGCCTTGACCAAAAAACAGAACAACAAATCATGACCGTGTTAAATAACCATATAAAACAAAAAACCGTTGTCTTCATTACTCACCGTCTAGTGAACTTAGAAAACATGGATCAAATTTGTTTAATGGACCATGGCGAAGTGATAGAACAAGGGACTCATGAAAGTTTACTTTCACTTAAGGGTGCTTATCATCAATTATGGCAACGTTTTTAATCGT